>JAAUXT010039564.1_pt1 | contig 12121 bp, 10 predicted proteins | sample 7278171 | NCBI WGS metagenome assembly JAAUXT01 (sample SAMN14350112, study PRJNA611818) | marine sediment metagenome | isolation source: surface marine sediment (1.8m) | place: French Polynesia: Moorea | collected 2018-08
ACCTGACTCACTGTGTGTGTGGATCAGCTGTACCTCCCTATTCCCACCTGACCCACGGTGTGTGTGGATCAGCTGTACCTCCCTATTCCCCACCTGACTCACGGTGTGTGTGGATCAGCTGTACCTCCTATTCCCATCTGACTCACAGTGTGTGTGGATCAGCTGTACCTCCCTATTTCCACCTGACCCACGGTGTGTGTGGATCAGCTGTACCTCCCTATTCCCCACCTGACTCACCGTGTGTGGATCAGCTGTACCTCCCTATTCCTACTCCCGAGCAGGACTCGTGGTCTATTTGTCACGTATTGATGAGGAGTCATGGTGCGGAACACACCGGGCTGAGACTCGGTTTGTATCACTGTGTCTCGCCGCGTGGTCATGGCCATTGATCGGTTGTTTGTCACACAGTGGGAGGGGACCACAGGTATGAGGAACTCAAGGTGGGTTCACACTGGGTGGAAGTCAGAGTTATGTCTCTATGGTACATCGTGTTCCACAGACTCGCACAAAGAGAGACAGAGAGTGTGAGCAAGAAAGAGAAAGAAAGAGAAAGAAAGAAAGACAGGAGGATGGAGAGGCAGCGATGGAGAGAGAGACAGAGAGAGAGAGACAGGCAGAGGCAGAGGCAGACAGATAGCAAAGGAGAGAGACAGAGAAAAGGGGAGAGACAGACAGAGAGGGACAGACAGACAGAGAAGACAAAAAGAGTGAGAGAGAGGAAGAGAGAGAAAGAAAGAGAGAGAGAGAGAGAGAGAGGGAGTGAGAGAGAGAGAGAGAAAGCGGGAGACAGAGAGAGAGGTGGGGGGAGAGAAATGCACATCTGGTACAAATCAAAATCCCCGTCTGTGGTGTACAACACAGCACACTCCACACTCACTCTCTCACACATGTGCACACACAAACACACTCTAACACACACACACACACACACACACACACACACACACACACACATTGCTGCGCTGTTTTTGCTGTGAACGCTTTTGGTGTGAGCCAGGCAGAAACACATCTCCATGTTACGGCACACTCCACGCACACAGCTACAGTGTTCTCACAGGAGACTCCATCCCATCACTAAAGCTGCTTTGAGAAACAGACTGTGTCAGAGCATCGCCCAAACATTGAGGTTTTTCCAGTGGAGTACAGTGGTCATTGAACCGAAGGAGGATACAGAGAGGTGTTACACTGCAGGAAGGAGATTTCACTGTGGACCATGGGTAGCAGCAGTTGGACTCGTGCTGGAGTTGGGTTCCACAGGGGTACAAACTGACAGAAGGAATATCAATGGAATTAGTGAGGAATCTACAGGTGTGAGTCATGGAGGTTTTGGGATGAAGATAAACACGTGTCTAAACACGTGAGGACCACGTGGTCAGGAGCTTCCGCATCCGGGATCTGCACGAATGAAAATGAGGTAAGTTGGCACAGAGGCAGCGCCTGTTGGGCACCAGTTCTGCTGTCCTATGAAGGCTGTGAGCCCATGCCTTCCTAACACACCCACCAGGTCCTAGATCCACCACATTTTTCTGTGGTGACACCACATGTCTTCCAGTTCATCCCAATTTGCTGTGTTGTCCAGTGAGTACTCTGATACTGAGGGCTGCCAGGCTCCCCCTGTGGGCAGCGTGCAAAAAAACCTTGGACAAACCTCTTGAGCAAGACAAGAGATGTGCATGACAAAACAGATTCAGAAATTGTTCATTGGCCAGAATATCCTGTGTTCTATTGCCCCCTGTTGCGTTTTAGGTTGGGGGGCGGGGGTGCAGAGGGGGTGCACAAGGGGGGCACAGGGGTTATGGCACCTGCAGTTGCCTCACACATGTCTTCTCATATTCGTGTGTGCAGCTCACGTCTTCTGGAATGATTCCAACCCGCCAAACACGTGGCAGGTGTGTTGTGCCACGACTGTGTGTGCAGGTCCCAGCCCCAGCAGACTCCCCAGCTGTTGACCCCTACACACTGACCCTGGATCCACCCAGTAGGGCTTTTCACACAATGGGTGATGCGAGGTCATTTTGTGGGATGACGTCAAAAATTCCACCATTGGCTTCAATGTGAAATTTTGACGCTGACGTAAAAAAAATGACCACGCATCACCTTTGTGAAACCCCCCAGCCCCCTGCAACTCACAAAGAACACGTGTTTCAGCAGTTTCAGCAGTGCTGCTGTGGTTTGGTTGTCCTGGGAGATCTCAACAGCAGAACAGATCAATGTGCATGTGCTACATGAATTGTGCATGGTAGATCCAAACAGAGGAGAAGATCCACTGACATTCGGGTTCCAAAAGGGGTTTTCACACAGGCAGGGCGGCGTCAGAATTTTTGATGCACGGGCGTCAAATTTGAACATGACACCCAATGGAGAGCCTCAAAAATGGTGTTGTCAGTTCATGGTGTCGCGTCCAACTTTTGATGCAGTGTCATCTGTGTGAAAACCTGAAAAGTCCATGTTCCAGTGGCTGAGGTTTACACAGCACAAGAATAAGACGATAAGTCTGTGCTTCAGAATGGCCGTTTTTAGTGATTTGCGCCACGTCCGGGTACCAGTCGAGCGCAAACACTATAGGCAGCCTCTTCCAAAAGCATGTGTACTGTTCTGTCCCATTAAGTGTGAAACCGGTGAGTAAATTTGACTGTGTTGTCAACAGTGTCCGCTCATTTTCGCAAGTCCGGCTGTCACACATCTGTGACAGTTGTCCGAGTCGGTGCAGTGGTCCGATAACCAATGCAGACTTTTTGTGCCAAGCTGTTGAGACAACCAGAGGAGATTACACTCTGCACCCTGAGTACTCACTCAGACCCGCAGCTGCTTCCTTCCATCCAGGCACTTACACTTCTACCTCACTCGTGATGCATATTTATGTAGCCGAGTCATTATAACCATAGTCTTTTTCTGTCGGTTACATTCTTCTCAGAATAGGATGTACTGACCCGATAATGCAACTTCCAAGTACAAGTTGATCTCGCGATTTATCACAGTCAACTATGTCAGGATATGTATCAATTGTCGACAATACAGACTCTTACTCACTCACACGTTACTCGGTCTACACCATTACCATCACCACTGTCCTTGCAGTACAGCAGTTTCTCCATGAAAATGTTTCTCCATGAAAATGGTACTCAATTGTGTTCATATGTGGTCTGTAGATTTGTTTTTGGTCAAGGATAATGTGCCAGTAAGGAATTTGTTCAAATTAATCTTCCAAGAGTGTTCTAATTTATGTTCCATTTTCTACTTGTCTGATAATGTTGACCTTTGAATCACCCCAGGTGCAAGCAAATCATGTGACCTCCCTGGAGGTATTTTATGTCAGCACATGCAGTTGGCTGCTGATGAAGTCCTGGGTTGGAGAGGGAGTGAAGTCAGCCATTTTGGAGCTGTACTAACTGAAAAGTGCTGTTTGTTGAGTCAGTAAATTCTTGTAGTAATGGAGTCAAACCCTCCAAAGCCAAGAGTTCACAGTCCCCCACCCAAAAAAGGGAAAGAAAGAGAGTTTGACAAACACTATTGTTGATAAAATTTCACACACAGACTCTTGAGGGTCAAAAACTCTGATGTTTTTCTAAGAAACTTTGAACCACAACTTCTATCCTGCCTTCAAATGGCAAGTTCAAGATGCAAAAACACATCTGTTAGAGACAGACTACTTGCCATTTGTCTTCATGTTGAGGATTTGACTGGTATTTTGGACATTTCTATCAAATTCCCTTTGTTTTTGCCTTTGCTTGCCTTGGAAGAAGTAAACTTTCCTGGCAAACAGAGACCATACAGAACAAAACACAGACTGGTAGGAAAAGCAAAATACAATCAGTTGCTCTTTCACTGATGAAAACCAGATCAGTGACATTGCCCAGTTCCACAAGACCTTCCATCTGCACCAGATACATTTCAAAAACTGCAAGTGTTACACATATGGGATTGAGAGAGGTCAAGGTCAAAGTCTCAAACTTTGTTGAAAAAAATGTTTTTTGTTGTGAAACCTTTTTGTACTTGTTTTGGAACATTTCATGGCTTATTCTGCATCAATATGACAAATTATACAGGTGAAGACAACATTGGTTGATGTATTTGCACACCTTATGCAGTTTTGAGAACCCAAGACATTGTGCAAGAGCATGTCACTGACTATTTCACCACACACTGTGTGACATTTGCACTGGAAAGTTATGCACAAAGGGGAGAAGAAGAACTTGTTGTCCAAGGAGCACAAGCCAGGACTTTCCATATTGTTTGCTGATGTTTTGCTGCACAGAACATTTTTGCTGCCAGAACAATCAACTGAACATTCCCCCTGGTACCAACAAAGGGAGCCTGATCCTGTGTGAAAAAGTTGTCTCTTGTTGACTGTGCATTGAGATAAGAAAAATAACAAATACTTCAGAATAACTTTTGTGCTGTTTCAGAGAAAGCCAACTCCAAAAATATGTGTAAATGTTTTGTTGATGTTCGATACAGAGCATACGGATAGAATTTTAGACACAACATGAAACATGTTTTTGAATGTTTTTGACACCAGCATACAAAAAAAATTGCATCTTTGTTTTGACCCAGGCAAAATCCATTTTTTCTCATCAAGTGAACAAGCAATCAAGAAGAACTTGTTATTTCTCAGAGAATTGGTACAAGTGGGATTCCAACTATACCTTGCTTGTGTGGTGAATGGGTGGAGTAAAAGAAGAAAATATAGTATCTTTGCAAAACATATTTCTTATTATTTTTGTCATTGTAATTGGTCATGTCAATGTAACTTGTCAGAACCCTACGAAATTCATGGACATCAGAGAAACAAACAGGGAAGGACTTTTCAGGTCTTCTCCAAAACATTGGTATCTTTATATCCTGCAGCTAATGAACAATGAGTTCTTTTCTCAACAACAATTGGCACAAATTAAACACTTTTGCGAACTCCTTTTCAAGGAAATAAGCATTTCTCTGGCCTTCTCTGCTTTCAGAAAACAAACACAGGTTTCTGACAACAAATGGTACAAAAACAGAAAGATTACATGGAAATTTGCTGTAAATTCAACAACAAACAACAAAAAAATTCGATGTTTTCGACACGAATGTAAAGTCAGCCCTCACTGTTCTTCCCCTCAGTATGTGCACCTCCCATGTCTCTGCAAAGGCCAATTGGAGAAGCACAGAAGGGTGTGCAGCAGATATGAAGGCAGAATGTGGGTGTTTTTGGATCCTGCTATCCGTCTCAATTTGACAGTAACTGAACTGTATGTGAAGAGGCTGCCTTGCTCTCACAATAGTTTTTATATTTTATTCACTGAGTACACAAAATTTCCGCACACTGGAAAAAAACAAACCCGGTTCTGGGGTCACCATGCTGCTTTCAGACATTATGCTTTATCTCGAATGGTGCAGACTTTCTTCAAGTTTCCATGCAGGTACCCTTTTCATGTTGACATTTTTGGCACATTACTTTCCAAACACATGATGGTCTCTGAATTCAAACCTTTGAAGTTGTCTCAGCCATTCTCAAATGAAGTTCACACATTCTCCAGTTTGAGGAAAGTTTTCATTGATTCATACTACAAGCTGAAGGTTAACAAGGGTTATTTTTTCAAAGTGAAATGGCTGAAACATTGGAATGAGTCCTTCAGTGATGCTTACCTTGTGGATGGACCAGGATTGTTGTCAACAAAAGAAAGAATGCACAACAATGGCATGCACAATTGCACAACCTACCAATGCATTTTGGTATTTTCATGCAAGTCTGTGAACAGAACAAATGAGACACTTCTTCATTTTTCATACAGGGCATAATGTCTCCATAGAACTGAGGAAATTGATGCTAGAATTCCACACTCAGTTACAATTCACACAGGTCAGGTGGGGCCACTTGTCCTTCATTTGCATGCAACCACAAACACCACAATAAATGTAACAGTGACTGAGATGACCTACAGAGGGTCCACTGTGCCTGATCTGTCTTGTAAGTATGGTGGCTTGGCTGCTGTATGGTACAAACCACACTATGAGGAAACATTCACTTTGTGCTCAGACCACAACAGTAGGGATTCACCAAGTCGAAGCTGGTACTCTGAGCACTCCCAATTATTCTTAATTTTGTTCTGGTATTCACCATACAGTGAAATGACCACAACACTCAGACACACAGACACACTGTACACCTGTGGCACATGTCAAAAAGTGGAGGTGTGAAATGACCACTTTCCAACACCTGCTTTCTGAAGGAAAATGTCTTGTCTTTCAAATTTACAACACAGAAGAGGACAAAGGAGCACCATCATGTATTCTCAGTTCTAACAACTACTATTTTTATCACATTTGTTTGTTTCCCTGTACAATGAAATTGGAGACACCCTCCAACAAATTCAGACATGCGTATACAATTCAGGGTCACCTGAAACAAACTCTCCCCTCTGCAGAATATGAACCAATGAACACCTTAGAAATACTTGGACATTCAGCTGCTGATAATTTTCAATTCAACTCAAGAGTGAACAAAGACTGTCAAATCATCAAAAATGGGAGTTGGATGCTGAAATGCAGGCAACACCAAAAAGATAATCCTTTTTCCATTGAAGCTGAAAGTTCAAAACACTTTGTAATTGTGCTCAAAACATATTTCTCTGTATTTTCGTGGATGGATGTCCTTGTATGGACACGCAAATTATTGTCTATGCATCCATTTTTCTTTTCACAATCTGTTGTTGTGAAACCAGCTGCTCCTCTCTCCCTAGACTGGAGTGACATGCCTCATGTTCATGACCCCTACAGCCTCTTGTTTCAAGCTAAAATGAGTAAAACTACAATGCAAAGCAAAGCTTTGCTCACAATAGAGGTTGCTTGTCAGAGTTATCAACCAATAATAGGGTATGGTGCGAACATAATGTCCTTAAATATTGCAATCAGAATCTTGCAGGATATCCAGACCAACTCCATGTCTCTGTTCTGCAGTGAGAGACCAAACTTTTATCAGACACATACCACTGCAACATTTCAAGCTGATGAATCTGCAGTTGCTGTTTTTGTTATATTTGTTGAAAACAGTGTTCAAGAAAGGAACAATTTTTCACAAAAATTGTCAGAGACAAAGACAAAAAACCTGAGCTACAATTTCTTTTTTGACCCGAAAGGAGTGTCATGGAAGATGGCATCTCTTATATGCAAAACAATGCATTCTTCTTTGCCACATTTGTCAAGCAGGGACGATTTTGATGATTTGTTTTCATGGTTGAGATTTGAGAGTCCACAGCCTATTGTGGCCACATTTGTTGGACTCATCTTTCACAAAGTAAGTGGACATTTTTGGACATTTCTCCCAGCTTTTGCTTTTCATTATGCAAATAACTCTATTGGTTCATGAGCCCACATCAATCAGATATTCAAACATTTTATTTTGTGCTAAAAAGTTATGTTGTTTTGTGAAGTATATACTTGGTCATTTTGGCAAAATTTTGTGCTTGTAGTGGCAAACGAAAAGGTTGTCAAGCACACAGAGTGACAAGTAATAATTGTTGTGAACATCACACTTAGAAATACCTCTGCAAGTATTTCCTCCCTGCTCATACAACATAAATGTGGGCCTTCATTCTTTTCAGGGGTCCTTCATGTGGGATGTGACTGCCAGGATGCCACTATCATTCACTTGTTTCAAGAACACATATTTCAAAGTACCTAGGGTACCACAAATAGTTTGCAGGTATCCGTGTTTTGATACAAAAAAACCGGTGTGGACCAAACAACCAAGAGCTCTTTGCATCCATACAGCACAAGCAAATACAAATGCACTCTGATGATTGTCTTCAACCTGGGCCTGACTGGACTCAAGTCTCCTGCATTGACACAATACTTTCCTATTTTCTGTGTGTGGAAAAAACTCAAAATTTTCAAATTTCATCCTCAGTAGATCCAGATGCACAACCAAAATTGAGAAAGTGTTCTATTGATGCTGTGTTGTTTCTCCAGGTGTGCTTCTTGTTCAAATGGATTGACCCATTGCAAAATGAGAATCAAGATACTTGCTACAGCCTTTCTGAAAAAAGAAAACTCACATTGTTCCAAGTTTTATACAAAACAACAGAAGTGAATTTTCCACCTGTTCTATTCTGTTCAACAGGACAGAATGTCCAGCGATTTCAGTCAAACAGATTTGTGAATCAATACATTGAAACAAAAGATGAGATTTCAGTTTTGCATGCTTCAGGAATTTTAATTTGTGGGCAGAAGTGGCAGTCTCTCACAATTGGCACAAATGTAAGATTGCAAACTGACACTGGAGGATATGTTTCTGCAATGCCCCCACCTCAAAATGATTTGGTGCTTTCTTCACACACAGCTTTTTCCAGAACCACAAATGAACATCTGCTGAAAGCTCATCCCAGCTGCTCAAAGCTTGTGGAACTGAGTATGGCAGGGATCTGTAGACTTCACACAAGTGGAGTTTCTTCTAGAAAAGTGAAACAATCCTCAAGTAGCCAATTTTACACTTGTCCCAGCACGCAAATGAACATCAGTACCAATCTCATAAATGATCTTGTAGCAGATTGTGGGCCTCAAGGAGATGATGAGCACATCTTGAAACAGAATCTGGAACATAAATTATCAGTAAAGTGTAAACATCTTCACCAAATATCTTGTGTTCAAGGTCATCCAAAATGTTACTCTTTTTCTGAGATTTGTACCTATCAACTTGATGTGTTTGAAAATCTTTATCCATGTAGGGGTGGAAATCATTTGACTCAATGTGTCCTATTTCAATGCAACATAAAATTTAAGTGTCCATCCTCATACTGCATTCCATGGCAATATGTGTGTAACAGTCAATGGGACTGTTTTCTTGGAGAAGATGAGGCCATAGGTGTTTGTCAGCTGCAACAAATATGCAAGGAAATGTTCAAATGTAGAAGAGCAACAAATCTTTGCATCCATCTGGGGTCAGTCTGTGACGAAGTTGAAGATTGTCCCTTTATGGATGATGAACAGTTGTGTGAACTGAAGAATTTTCCTTGTCCAGGTGATTGTATATGTCTTGCACTAGCTCTACAATGCACAGAACAAGTACAAGGTTTGAATCTGGATCATCTTGGCAAAGGATTGCCCCATGCATCAATTTCATTCTCACAAGTGAACACACTAAATGTTGCAAAATTTTCTGATATATTCTCTGCTATTTCATTTCTAACACTGCACAAATGTAACATTTCACGCATTGGGCCTCACATCATGACAAGTATTTTGATTTTGGCTGATATTTCCTTCAACTGCATTTCTAATGTATGTGGAAATGTTTTTTCATCACGAAACATGCAGATAAAAGCATTGAATTTCAGTAGAAATGCTATTTTGGCAATAAAGCCTTGTTGTTTTGTGTCTGCTACAGCATTAGTTTCATTGGATTTGTCATTCAATCCACTGCACCAGTTTATAGCAAGTGTTTTTTCTGGTCCAAGCAACCTCACAGTACTTTTCCTTGAGAACATAACATTCAGTTTATTAGAAGACAGTACTCAAAATGATCTTGAATTTACCCACTTTTATACCACTGATTATCAAATCTGCTTCCTTGGAAAGAGAAACAAGTGTTCAGCAAAAATTCCATGGTATGCATCACAATCTCGGATTTTGCCACACAAGGGGATGTTGATTGTTTCTGTTATATTTTCTTCTGTTTGTCTGCTGATGAATCTGTGCTCAATTGTTGCACATTCCAAATCAGAAAAATTGGCAAAAAGTTTCATTCCAACTGTTATAGGACTGAATGCGAATGATTGCCTATTTGTAGTTCTCCTCACAAGCGTATGGATTTCATATCTACATTTCAAGGAGAGTTACCCATTAAATCAGAGGGCATGGATGTCAGGATTGATGTGCTGTTTCATATGCACATTGTATCTGGCCTTTTCCATGCTGGCTCTTCTCCTTTTACCATTTCTATCATTTTCTCGCCTCATGGTGGTGATGTATCCTTTGAAAACAAAACTCAAAAAGACTGCCTTTGTCACCAAGGTCGTCATTGTGTGTGTGCTCATTTCAATCATTGTTTCAGTTGGGATTACTTTTCTGATCAAAGTTTTGAACAAAGTCATTTCAAACAGCATCTGTTCACCTTTTGTGGACCCAATGTACAGGAGCATTCTCACCACAGTTTTGGTTTCTCTCCTCATCAGTTGGCAGACTCTGACAAAAGTTTTGATGATATATCTTAATGCCTTGCTTGTGAAAAAGTTCAAAGAGTCACAAAAAAACATAGAGAAATCAACAAAGTCAGGAACTAAGTCTCTCCAATTGCAAATGATACTTCTCCCCCTTAGTGCTGCATTATGTTGGATTCCTATGAACATAAAATACATCATGACACTGGTCCTCAGCAAATACTCACTTGACATGATTGTGTGGGGTTTAGTTGTTGTAATGCCCTTGAACTCCTGGTTGTATCCATCAATATTTGTAATTTGGTGTGTGAAATAGTGGGTTCTAGACACCATAAATTTCAGGTATGGGTGATGAACAAAAACAAGAACTGTTTCAAAGGTTGGTGTGATCCTTTGAAATCTTGTTGTGACCACTTTTGAACTGCAGACAGTGTTGTTGAACATCTGGTATCTTGCACAAGTGTACACATATTTCTGTTCATTTGTTGTGCCTGCCCCTCCAACAGAGTACTTCTGGCAGTCATGAATGGAATCAGGACTTGTGCACCAAACTGTCTGAAGAGAAGTGTTCTTGCCTCCCCAGGAGACCCACTCACTGACCATCAACAAAATGGTAGGAACACCTCCAATTTGAGCACTTAGAAATTATTTTGCTTCTTTGCGAGGCAATAAGGGGCTTGGGGTGGGCCCCAACAACCAACACTCGAATCGTTCCCTGCAAGCAGGATATCCATTTATGCAGATCAATACACATTGTTTTGAGGGAGCATGCACTTATTGGGTCTGTTCGTTTCTGTATGTATCCCTCCTTGTTGCTAGTGATTTGCGCCTTGTTCCCCAAGGGTACCAGGTAGCGCAAAGCACACAAGGCATGATGGAGAAGATTCTGTGGACAGCACTTTTTCAATGAAAATGGGGGGCTCAATTTTGTTCATATTTGGTCAAAAGATTTTAGCTTGGTGTAGCATTGTGTGGCAGGAAAGATTTTGTTCAATTCACTGTACAAAAGAATGTTGTGTTCGAGTGGGCGATAATACGTCTTGACTCTTGGTGCAAATCACGTGACCTCCCTGGAGGTATTTTTATGAAGACAGAAAGACAAACACTACCACATGATAGCACAGTCTGTTTATTTATTTTACATCAGGTCCTCATTTCCAGCAATGTCACACCAATATGAAAACAAACTTTTGAGAGGTGTTGTCTGATGACTTACGTTTTCACTTGAAAACAAAATAACATCAGAGCAAGTGTAAGAAACTGGGTTTTATTTTGTCTTGTCTGCTAGGCAAATCCAAGTCCTCACCATGAAAAGCACACAACAGCCAAGACTGCCAAAAGTGATGGACAGAAACTGGCATTGTAAGTTCCAGTGCCTTGTGACTTCCCTGCAACACAAACAAAGTGGTTCTCCTGTCAGTTTCACCAACTTCATCCCTGTCCAGCTGATCACAACCAGAGTCATGGTCAGACTGGTAAGTCAAGGCAAAGGCAACTGGAGGACACAGCCAAAACAAAAGCCACCTTTTTTGAGTATTCTTGTGCAGGCCTAAGCAAGCTTACTACCTCCTTTTCTGCTGGCAGATCCAGGGGGCTCCCTGAATGATATCCGACATGTTTTACTGACCTGGTTTTGTGTCATTTTGTGTTCCTGATGTTGTCTTTGTGTGTTTCACAAGACTTGTGGTGGTCAAATCATTCCCTTTTGTGATCAAATCATTCCCTTTTGTGGTCAATTCTGTTGTTGCCTTGCCTGAGAGCAGAGCCAGCACTGCAATTGCCAGAAGGTGATATAGGTCACTTTTCAGATGCATCTGGTATCATCCACAGGGCATCACAGCTGAGAGGTACCTTGAAATTCTTTGCAGATTCAGGATGTTGTTATATATATTTACCATGACCACCCCCTAAGTACTGCCACAGCCACAGCATAGCCACAGCCAATCATATCATTCCCTAGATGGAGCCACTATCCTAAGCTGGGCACA
>JAAUXT010098961.1_pt1 | contig 12118 bp, 9 predicted proteins | sample 7278171 | NCBI WGS metagenome assembly JAAUXT01 (sample SAMN14350112, study PRJNA611818) | marine sediment metagenome | isolation source: surface marine sediment (1.8m) | place: French Polynesia: Moorea | collected 2018-08
AAAATCGCCATGGCCGATGAAACCGCTGTCATGCTGATGGATACGGCGCAATTGCCCCGCGCCAGATAGGTGATGATATTGGACAGGTTGCCCCCGGGGCAGGCGGCCACCAGCATCATCCCCAGGGCCATGCTGGGGTGGGGTCTGATCGCCAGGGTCAAAAGAAACGTAAAGGCCGGCAGAAGCATGAACTGGGCCAGCAGACCGATGCCGGGCGCTTTGGGATCCACGAGCACCCGTTTGAAATCAGCGACTTTTAAATCCAGGGCGACCCCGAACATCATCAACCCGATGGCCATGTTGATGATCAATAGCCCCTGGGGGTTGAAATTCAACCGGATCTGATCGATTGCCGCCATATCCATGGATTCCATCTCCGATATGGTAAATGCACATCCCGTTTGCGGCTTCCTACCCCGCCGCTGGATGCGTACCCGCCCAAACCGACGCGTTAGGCCGTCCCGGCCTACATTTTGCCGGACCGAGCGGCCGCCCACAGCCAGTTGCCGGGCGGATCCACGTTGGCTTCTGGATCGACGACGACGTGAATGACGGCGGGTTGGCCCGAAGCGGCGGCGCGCTCCAGTGCCGGATGGAGATCGGCCACGGCTTCCACGAATTCGCCGTGGCAGCCCATGGCGACGCCCACCTGGTCGTAGCGCACCGGGGCGTGGTCGTGGCCAAACCAGGGGGCCTCGCGGCCGAACTGGCGCTGCTGGGCGCTTTTCTCCATGCCGTAGGCACCGTCCACCGCCACGAGGACGATAACGGGCAGGTCGTTGCGGACGGCCGTTTCCAGCTCCTGAATGTTGAAGCCGAAGGCGCTGTCGCCGGTGACACAGTACACCTGTTTTTCCGGACAGGCCAGCTTGGCGCCGATCGCGTAGGGCAGACCCGTACCCAGATGCCCGTAGTTCATGGAATAGATCACGGAGCGCGGCCGGCGGGCGATGTGATAATGGATGGCCCACAAGGTGGTGTTCCCGCCGTCCATCACGAAGATGGCGTCATCCTTGAAAAAATCGTTGCAGGCCTTCAAAATCTGGCCCGTTAGCATGGGGCGGCGGTCCGTATCTTCGAGGGCGGTTTCGAGCTCCTGTGCAAACTGGTCCTGCAGCGCCCTGAATTCGGCAATTTTCCCATGGGGGGCCTTTTTTTCCGTCAGTTGCCGGACCGCATCCCAGAGTTGATCCAGAACGCTTCGGGCATCGCCGATCAGGGCGATGTCCGTCGGCCGGTTGAGGCCGATGTGGGTGGGTTCGGTATCGATCTGGATCAGGTGCTGTTTGGCGGGATCACCGAACATGGGTGGCTGGCCCCACATGTTCAGCTCGCCCAGGCGGGTGCCCACCGCCAGGACGACATCGGCCTGGCTATTGGCCGCGATACGGGACATGCAGGTGGGGTGAAAACACAAGGGGTGATCGTCGGGAAGAATGCCGCGTGCCCGGATCGTATGCGTGACCGCACATCCCAGGTGCTCGGCCAGCCGGCGCACCTCTTCGGCCGCTCCGGCACGCTCCGCGCCGTTGCCGCAGTGAATATTGACCAGATTCGCATCTGCCAGCATTTGCGCCGCCCTCTGGATGGCCTCGGGGTCACCCGGCAAGGGTTTCATCACCCGATAGCGGTCCGGGGCCACGGTCGCCACCTGGGCTTCATCACCTTTTTGGGAGATAATGTCTTCCGGGATGAGGATATGGGTCGGTCCCGGCCTTCCGCTCGTGGCCACCCGGAACGCGTGTCGCACCATATCCGGAATGCGCTTCCAGTGCTCCACCTTGCCACTCCATTTGACGGCCGGCTTGAATACCTCCAGATGACGGCTGACCTGCATGCCTCCCTGGTGTTGGTAGGCATCCGCAATGTCGCTGCGCCGGGTGGTGGTGATCGCCACCACGGGGCTGCCTTCGGCTTCGGCGCACATCATCCCGGCCAGCAGGTTGGCTGCTCCGGGTCCCGCGCAGGCCATCACGACAGCCGGCCGCCCGGAAACCCGGGTATAGGCGTCGCAGGCATGGGCGGCCGCCGCTTCATGACGCGGCACCACCAGACGCATTCCCAGTTCGTCGCCGCTCCGTTCCAGGGCTTCGACGACCATCATATAGGTCCCGTCGGTAATCGCATGAATGTGCCGCACACCTTCGGCGTGCAGGCATCTGAGCAGCAGTTCGCCTCCCGTGATGTCCGCCATAACGCCTCCTTGATCTGCAAAGCCTAAATTAGTTATCAATTGGGTCGCCGTGTGTCCGGCCGGCATCGCGGCAGCCGGGTGGTCTATAGTTCCATCAACTGCCCGCCGGTGATGTTGATGGCTTGTCCGGTGATGTAGGCGGAGGCTTCCGAGGCCAGGAAGGCCACCAGTCGGCCGACTTCATCGGGGGTGCCGACCCGATTGAGGGGTATGGTGCGGCGCACGGCTTCGTTGCGCTCTTCTACCGTCTGTCCCTGAAACTCGGCCTCCAGGGGCGCACGCCAGTCTTCCAGATCAGTATGAATCTGGCCCGGACAGACGGCATTGACCCGGATCCCGGCTCCGGCCAGCTCTTTGGCCATGACCTTGGTGAGCATGATCACGCCGGCTTTGGCCACCGCATAGGCCCCGTTGAAAAGCGGGGGCACCTTGCCGCCCCGGGAGGCCGTGTTGATGATGACCGCTGGCTGCCCGAACATCAGCGGGAGCAGGGCGCGGCTAACGCGGAATACGCTGTGCAGGTTGACGTCGATGGTCTTCATCCAGTCGGCTTCCGGATAGGTGTGCACGGCATTGGGCACGCCGAACACCGCCCCGGCATTGTTGCAGAGGATGTCGATCCGCTCGACGGCGGAAGAGACGGCGGTCACCATTTTCGCGATCGAATCGTTGCTGGTCACATCGACGCTGACGCTCGTGACGCGAATATCGAAGCGTGACGCGAGGTCGGACGCATTCTTCGTCATTTCGTCGGCCGATCCCGCCGCCACGACCCCGCCATCCTGCCCCTCGCTGCCGAGATCGGCCAGAATGAGATGGCATCCGCTCGACGCCAGATTCGCGGCAATCGCCAAGCCGATCCCGTTTTTTTTCCCGGCCCCTGTGACCAGAGCGGTCTTCCCCTTTAAATCTTCATACATGGCTGTGATTTCCTCATTCGGGCAAATGCGTTGGAAGTTGGACTCGGGTTGGTGCGAGGCTGACCGTCCCGCCAGATCACGGCGACGTCAGCCTTAGGGGCGATTACAGTGGACGGGAGCGGTTAAGGCCCATCCGCGCTTTTAATTTTCCAGGGGCCAAGATGCGGCACCAAGATGGGATCGGGGCCCATCAACACCGCGCGGACGGTAAGCACCGATCGGGTGGATACCCGGCGATGGGCCGTGGATCACTCTTTGGCCACGCCGCTGCGGAGAAGTCGCTTGAATCCCTCCAGCGTTCCTTTCCACATGGCATCTTCACCCGCCATGACCGCTACGATGACATCCTTTTCAACACTGACTTCGATGGCCAGTTCCTGGCCGCCAACCGCAAAAACGGCCTCGCCCCAGCGTTCCGCCGGCAGGCCGCTTATTTCGCAGTCGTAATCGGTTCGCATTTCCGTCGTCATGCGGATCTCGCTCATGGTGGTACCTCGTTTAGGTGTTTAGCGGGCAGGATCGGGCGATCGCGTATCTGCGGCTTTAGACCCATTGGCGGGTAACGCCGTCATTTAAGCCCCTTCAACGGGCGCTGGCCGTCGGGTCGTTGCGCAACGCTGGCAACTGGGCGGCGTTTCTTCATTCTAACCCAATTGCTGATCGGAAGAGGGTTTCGGTCTGCTGGATTGCGAGTCCCCTTGACCAGGGGCGTTTAAATCTTTCAGCCACCTTTGGGAGCACACGCCGGTGGGCTGAAACCACCAGCGCCGGTGGGGATGCCATGGGGTCGAAAACTGCCGGCGGATATCAATTTATCGACCCCCTTCTTATGGCAGCAAGGGCACTCGGGATCATTTTCCTGGGAGGACAACACCAGGCACTCAAATTCACTTTGGCAGTGACGGCACTTGTACTCATAGAGGGGCATAGGGATTCCTTCGGTGCAACCCGTTTTCTGGCGAAGATAGCGGTGCCCTTAGTTTTTCCCGCGCTTGGACGCATAGCCGTCAGCGTACCAACCGCCGCCTTTGAGTTCGAAACGGCAGGGCGATATGATTTTTTTGGCCTGGCGACCACAATCCGGGCATTTGATGGTGCGGGTGCCCATTTTGACGAGCCGTTCGGTGATGGTGCCCTCGGGGCACTCGAATTCGTAAACCGGCATGTTGTTTCCTTCCAAAACTTAAAAGGGGTAAACAATAAATAAATTGTAAACATATGATGAATGATCGTGGCTGTCAATTCTGAAATCATACAGTGCAATAAGGGCTTAAATATTGCATAAACCAGGGGGTTCGGATCGGGCTGTCATTTGCCGTGCAAAATTAGAGTGATGAATTCGCGCAGGGAGGAGACTGAATGATTGAATCGTGTTTTCTCGAGGATAATGATAAAATCCTCCGCAGTTTAAGGAAGATTCCAACGTTTGAGCCTTTTGGTGAAAAAGACCTGCGGAGTTTGCTCAAACGTAGCAAACTCCGCAAATATCTCCCCGGGGAAACCATCATCAAAGAGGGGGTTACCGGCAGCTGGGTCTATTTCCTGGTCTATGGCGAAGTCGCCATTGCCCAGCAGGGGCGAACCGTTACCACCACTGACCGGCAGGGTGAATTGATGGGTGAAATGGGGGCCATCGACGGCGCCCGGCGCTCCGCAACCGTCGTCGCCCAGCAAGAGACGGTTTGTCTGGCCACAGATACACGGCAAATAAAGCATCTGGCCGGTTATGATCGTATGGCCTACAGCTACATTCTTTATCGGGTGTTCGCCGAGGTGCTGGCCGACAGGCTGCGGGCAACAACACGCGAACTCATTCGCGAGCGGGCGCGATTCAGTTGGATGCCCTGGCGACCGCAACGGCTGATACAGAAGCTGAGAAGGCTGATGGGGCGCACTGTCGGCCTGCGGGTTTGAACCGGCATTGGTTTTGCCGCCCCGTGAGGCGTTTGCGGTATAATCTGCGGGCGCTGGTGGCTGCCAAGGTTTGATCGGATGCAGGTATTTTAAGTGACGATGGTGTTGCACGCCTGCTAAGCGTTGCGGCCGACCGGAATTTTAATTTGCTTTGCGGATACCGAGCCGCCGCATGCGTGATGCAAACGTTGATCGATTGACAGCCGCTGCCCGGGCGGCCCGCGTGATGTTCCAGCGGTGGGTATCCATCAAATAGAGAATATATTCGCGTTCCACGTCGTTCCAGCGTCGATTTCCAAATGAAAGCCTGCCGGATTCTTCCGGGGGTTCACTGGATACGAACGGCTGGTCAGGAGGGCGCCGAACATCGCTGCGGCGGCGTCGCTGACCGATGCCTGTCATGCGGATGGGCAGGTGCTCCCTTTCAATCCGCGTGGATTCCGTTGTTACCAGAATGTAGCGGACGAAATTCTCAAGCTCCCTGATGTTGCCCCCCCAGCCATAGGTCACAAGCAGGTCCAGTGCGCTGGGCGATAATTGTTTGGGGGCCATGGCCATTTTGGTCGTCTCACGGTTCATAAAGTGCCGCAGCAGGATCGGAATATCCTCGCGCCGCTCACGAAGGGGCGGCAACGTCAGGGGAAGAACGGAAAGCCGGTAATACAGATCCTCCCGAAACTGCTTCTCGGCAACCATTTGCTGGATATTGCGATGGGTGGCGGAAACAATGCGCACATCGACCTGCTTGGCCTGGTTCGATCCCAAGGGCTTGACTTCTCCGTCCTGAATGACCCTCAGGATGCGTGCTTGCAGATTGAGCGGCATATCGCCGATTTCGTCCAGAAATAGGGTGCCACCGTCAGCAGCCTGGAACAAGCCCTCGCGGTCTTTGGCGGCGCCGGAAAAAGCCCCCCGCGTGTAGCCAAACAGTTCGCTTTCCAGCAACGTTTCAGGAATCGCGCTGCAATTCTGGACCATCAGGGGCTGGCGTTGTCGGTGGCTGAATTGATGTAGCTGCCGGGCGAAAAGCTCTTTGCCGGTGCCGCTTTCCCCCCTGATCAGAACCGGATAATCGGTGCGTGCATATTCACGCATGAGCCCCTGCACCTTCTGGAAGGCGGGGCTCTGACCGATCGGAAGCGGCTGTCCCTGAATTTGCTCCAGCCTGTGCTTGAGCGATTCGGTCTCTTCCAGTTTCCGATGGTATTGAACGGCGTTGCTGAGCGCCACCGAGCCCAGGTCGATGAGTTCCTGGATATCGTCGAGATAACCTGTTTCGAGATTCAGACGGGTTTGGCCAGGCTCCGTATCGATGATCTGTACGGCCCCATAGACCGTCCCGTCCCGCAGAAAGAGCGGCAAGCAGAGGATCAAGCTGCTTTTGATATCGAGAGGCTTTTCCGCGGCTTGATAGTGGCGTCCGTCCTTCTGCGGCTCCGCGATGGTCATCTTGCCATTCTCGATAACCCATCCGACAATACTGGGCTCGTCGAAAGGAATGTGGACACCGACGATCGCTTCACGTTGAGGACCAGCCGCTTCCACGCAGCAATAGTGATGGTCTTTCTTAATCCAGATGGATCCTCGACTGACATTTTGCAGTTCGAGCAGGGCCTCTAAAAACTTCCGCTGAAGACGACCGGGATTAAGTTCCTCGGAAAGGGATCGGAAAAATTGAATATTGGAATGAATAGTCATATATCAAATGTATAGTTAAATATCACCGTATAGTAATTAAATATCGTTGATTGGTCAAGCGGTGAAAGCCTGACAGGGCGCTTCATTATTCATATTTATATTAAATTCAATTGGTTGAATATGGACTTCCCATATTGGCATATAAATTGATTCTGTGAATATCAACCGCGCCTGATAGTTTGGAAATTTAACGATGAAAACCGTGAACCGCATTGCCATTATTATCTTTAGCCTGACGACCATCGGATGTAGTTCCCTTGGCGGGCTGATGCCGATGGGCCCCGGTTTTCATGGCGCGAAAGGGGTTGATTCTCTGCGCCCGCTGCATCCGGAATTGGCGCAGAAGGGGTCCCCATCATTTGAAGTTTTCAACAATGACCCTTATGCCTTAAACATTGGATTTAAAGAACCTGTATCAGATCCAATGCGAACTCCTGTTAATGGGGATGGCGGGGCGCCTTTAAATGCCTATGCCGCCTGTCTGACATTGAAGGTCATGTTTTAAATGCCGAACCCTGTGTCAATATGACCTTCCCTCCATCTGCCCCCCATCCCCTCCTCTTCATAAGTCTCTAAGTGATGGATTGTGACGAACAGGCCGCCCGACCTCAACAAGAGGTTGGGCGGCCTGTTTGCATCGATCCATCCGGGTAAAATATTGAAAATGGGGATATTGCACCGAAGATGCGAAAGGGCTATTGTTTCTTAGTTTAATAGAAAGATAGAATCGGTTTGCCGTTTCCCACTGCCACCGGTTGCAATCGCGGTCGGCGCCATCTTCTGGACCAAGCCGAGCCCTAAAAGCAAATATGCCCATTTCATCACGTTCCAAACGAATCCTGACGGTGGTTGCCGCATCGATTTTGCTGCTGGCCAGCATTCTCCTGCTGGTCATTCCGTTATTGCTCGAGCGCTGGCTCAATCAATACGATCTGCAGAGCGCATTTCATGAGGCCACGGGCGGGTCGATTTCGGCCGGCGCTTTCGAGTTGCGAGTATTTCCCGCCCCGCACCTGATCGTCCCGGCGGGTGAAGTCGATCTTCCTGAACTTGTCAGCGGTCACTGGCAGGAAATCAAAATCCATCCAGCCTTCAAGCCCCTCTTATCCGGTCAAATTCGATTTCGTAAAATCCGGATCTTTGAGCCGGAAGTGCAGCTAAGGCCATCGTCCCTTCCCCAGATGCATGGGCCAACAACGATCGATTGGGGTCGTCTGCAGTCTGAACATCTGCGCCAACACTTAGGAGAAGCCTTCCATCAAATGGGCGGCATTCTCCAGTGGTTGATGACCCATTCGCCCCAAGCCCGTGTGCGCGTTCGCAATGGCCGCTTGAATTGGGCCGGAGCTCCCGGGAATACGGCACCGGTCTTTCATGCGATCGATGCCAATCTGACCCTGCCACCCGATGCGCTTTTAATCGAACTCGACTGCAAATCCAGTCTTATGCGGGCGCTTCGCTTGACCGGTGCCTTGGATGCCCGCACGCTGGCAGGCGAGTTGACCTTCTGGTTCAAAGATTTGGATGCCAAGCAAATCGCGACCGCCGTGGGGCAGGAACGGCGTGTGGATCGGATCGCCGGGCTGCTGTCCGGCCATATGACCCTGAACCTCAAAGGCCCTGCCAAGATCGAAAGTCATCTGTCTTTTCGCCTGCCCCGCCTCCTGCTGCAAAGACTCGAGACACCATTGATCGTTCAGAATATTTTTGTCGACGGCAACCTGACGATTGACGCCGCCAAAATAAAATTTGAACTGGATCGATTCTATGCGCAGCAGCCGAGTCTCAACATTACGGGCCATGCCCAGGCCGGGGGTGGCGTGCCAGGGTTGCCTGAACTTCGGATCCATCTCGTCGGCAGCCAGATCGATGTCGCCGAAGCGCGCCAGGCAACTCTGGCCTTAGTCGGCGATCATGAAAACGCCGTCGATATTTTCGATGTTTTGCGCGCCGGTAATGTTCCCTGGATCAGCTGGCGGACGGAGGGGCCCAGCATCGGTGATCTGGGGGTTTTTCGGAATATGAAGCTGACGGGCGAAATGCAGTCAGGCGAACTGTATATTCCCGCCGCCGATCTGCCCCTAACAGACGTCAACGGCATTGCCGATATTGTCGACGGCGCGTTGCGCGGCATGGATGTATCTGCCCGGAACCTAAAAACAACCGGCCGCAATGGCAAGCTCTGGATCGATTTTGAGCCCGACAATATACCGTTTTTTCTGGAAATCGAAACCCAAATGGCGGATGTGGGCGATTTGCCGCCGCGTCTGATTCAGTGGGTGGACAATGCCCCGTTGCAAGAAGAGCTTAAGCGCCTGAGCCGCGTGAATGGCGAGGCCCGGGGAACGATGATTCTGGACAGCCGCCGAGGCGAAGGTCTCGAGGTTACGGTCGACGTGGAACAGTGCCGGCTGGCAGCACAATATGACCGCGTCCCGTGGGAAATCGCCATCGATCAGGGCCAGGTTCAATATTCGGCCGACCGAATTGCCGTCGACCAAATGCAGGGCCGCATTGGAAAGAGTGCCTTTTCAGCATTAAAGGCCCAAGTTGATTTCGGAAGCGAATCGATTTTGCATATCGATGCGGTTCAAGCCGAAGCCGACCTGCAAACCGTGATCCCATGGTTGGTATCCTTTAAAGCGATGGAGCCGCTGGCGAGCAAATATCGGGTCGCAGGCCATCAAGCCGTAATCACCAGCCTGAGACTGCACGGCCCCTTTTTTTCTCCCGGGCGATGGGAGTTTAGACTGGCCGGGCGAATCGACCGCTTGGGCCTGCTGGCGGACGCCCTGCCGGGCCCCCTGCATTTAAATAACCTACATCTGAAAGCCGACGAGAAGACCCTGAAAATTGAAAAAACGGCCGCGCAATTGTTGGATGCGGAGGTGACGGGCAGCGGTCAAAGTGTGATTCAGGATGGCCGGCTTCAGTCATTTGCAATTCAGTTCAGCGGCACTGTGGGGCATCAAGTCGACAAATGGCTCAACGATCTATTCGAGGAAGGCGCGGATCGCTATCTGACCCAAACACCCCTTAAGGTTACGGAGACGACCTTCGCCTGGGCACGCGGCCAACCATTTCGCCTCAACACGGATTTCACTACCAGCAAAGGGGTTCAGGTGATCTTGACCGAGGAATGGCGGCCCCAGATTTATCGCCAAGGCCAATACAACTTCATTGACGGTGACACCCACGCCACCGTTTCGCTGCACCGCGAATCCGATCAAATGGCGGTCGCCTTTAAGGGGAGTCTGTCCAGCAATACCTTGAGCCGCGTGTTTCGGACCAAGCACTTTGCCAGCGGGCGGCTGAAAGGCGATTTCCGGGCCGTCATCATACCTCACCAGCCGGGGCGTTCCTCGGCCAACGGCCACCTCAAGGTGGTCAATTTCCGCTTGCCCCCGACAGTGGGACACCAGATCCATCTTAGCCAATTGCATTTAACCGCCGAGAACAACCGCCTGCAGATTGCATCGGCGGCTTTTCTCGTCGACGAAAGCTGGCATACGCTTGAAGGTGAGATCGAACTATCCGCCGATCGGTATCACCTTAATCTCCAGCACGAAGGTGCCTACTATGAGCTACCTGTCGATGAAGGGGAACCATCTGACAAGGAACCGGCGGTTTTGCAAAAAATATTGGATCAGCCCATTGACGGTGAAATTCGCTCCCGTTTATCGGCGTTCAAGTGGGGTGAGCGCCGCTGGATTCCCCTGAAGACCCGCACCGTTCTGACCCCAGGGCGATGGACCATCGCGGTTGATGAGGCGGCCCTCTGTGGGATTCAAACCACCGGGACGGTCGTGCTGGAAGTGGAGAAAACCACAATCGACCTCCAACACGAAGCGCGCGACCTGGCGTTGAATTCGGCGATGTCATGTATGCTCGGCAAACCGGACCTGATTGACGGGCGATTCAAATTGAAAGGGCGGCTCAGCGGTGAGGCCCCATTGAATGAATTGCGCCGATCCCTTGACGGCCAGTTTAAGTTCAAGGCCAAGGATGGTCGTATCTATCGCTTTGATATCCTGGGCCGCATTCTGGCGGCCATCAATTTAACCGAACTTGTCCGCGGAAAAAAATCCGATCTGATGGGCGAGGGGCTCGCTTATCGACGCATCGATATCGAGGCCCAACTCGCCGACGGTGTATTGACCCTGGACAAGGCGGTGATCGATGGTGCCTCGGCGGAAATTGCGGCGGAAGGCCAACTCGATTTGGGCCGGGATGAAATTGACCTGATCGTTCTGGTGGCACCGCTCAAGACCGTCGATGCGCTGATCAAGTTTACGCCGATTATCAATACCTGGCTGGAGGGCACGCTCGTCTCCATTCCGGTCAGGGTTTCCGGGGACATTCAAGATCCGCTCATCACGCCCATGTCGCCCACCGCTGTGGGCAACCGCCTTTTCAATCTTCTGAAAAATACGGTCCAATTGCCCATCAAGATGGTGGAACCCTTGTTCGATGACCAAGACGAAAACGACGCCGAGGACGATGATGACGCCCCTAATTAGTGTCCGTCCAGAAATGGTCTTTTTGGCTCTGCTCGGCGTTCTCCGCGGGTTCAGCGGCTGCGGCGTACCGGCGTACGCCTCACCGCAAACCCTTGTGCGGCCTTGAGCAGAGCAAAAAATCCTCATTTCTGAATCGGACACCATGCCGACTTCATTATAACCTTGGATGGGCACTAATTAACATCTACTTGGTGCCTTTAGGGGTATGGGTGAACCGTATCGCGACGCGGGCATTGCGCATTGCAGTCCGGGCGTTTTTATGGTTGGATGGCTCAATTTGGATGGCAATCAAAGCCGACGGGGTTGACGGTCGTCCTTACCGTCTTTTACCAATCCGATCGTAAACCAAGGAGAGTCTCAGATGGGCATGCGATTCGAATCCGACCACCAGGAGGAAGAAGAACTTACCCAATATGATGATTTCGCCGCACTGGAGGATCGTAAGGCCGGTCGTAAAACCATGTATTTCATTGTGGCGGCTGGTTTGGGGCTTGTGATTTTGGTGCTGGCCTTCGTGACGCTGGGCAATCAGGCCGACCGCCAGGAGATGGCCACGCAGCTAAGTCTGATGGAGAAGCGCCTCGATGACATGGAATTCAGACTCGGCAATCTGGTCCAAAGCTCGACGGCCGACAACGATCTGTCTTCGCTGCAAAAGGCCGATGAAAATCTGAGCCGGCGTTTCGATGGCCTGGAGAAGAAGCTCGAGGGGCGTTTGAATCAGATGAACGCCACCCTGGTTAAGGTCCAAAAGCAGCGGGCCGCCGCGCCGCCCCCACCACCGAAGACCGCCAAGCCGGCAGCGGCGGCCCCCCAAACCCGACTGCATACCGTGCAGAAAGGCGAGACCCTTTACAAGATCAGCCGCAAAT
>JAAUXT010029648.1_pt1 | contig 12115 bp, 12 predicted proteins | sample 7278171 | NCBI WGS metagenome assembly JAAUXT01 (sample SAMN14350112, study PRJNA611818) | marine sediment metagenome | isolation source: surface marine sediment (1.8m) | place: French Polynesia: Moorea | collected 2018-08
CCCCCCCCCAAACGAACCCCACCTAGGCATTTTTGAATGTTACACCCACCCAGTTTATGTCCACACCGACATACCAAACTTCAATAAACTACTCACTTACGATCCATCACAGGCTGGAATCACAGTGCATGCAAACACCCCTTAAGGTACTCTACAAGTTGCATATGGTGTCATTTCATTCTGCTCTGATGAGGTATTTTCCAGTGAAAAATTTCCTGACTGTACCCTTACATTTTTGGCAACTTGGGGTATGACTCAGATTCTTCAACTTCCACTTGGAAATGAATCTCCTGGTCCAGAGGAAGACAAAAGTGCAGTTGGTTCTGCAATTGAAGCCCTGGTTGAGATTTGAGAGGTGTTCAAAATGTCAGATTTTAGGGTCTATGATAAAACATCAAAGTTTTACTCCTGTTCAAGGGATCACAGGCTGGAATCGCAGTGCAAGCAGACACCCCTTGGGGTACTCCACAAGTTGCACATGGTTTCATTTGTTTCCGCTACGACTACATGTTTTGCAAACTGATGGGACTTGAATTCGCTCAAGTTCGCAGAGACACACAGTTTTCCCCTCAGTGGTGGGGCTCGTGTCCACTGCATCACCGGCAGGTAGTGAATCTTATTTCTCACACTCAACGGATCGTACGTACCGGTACTTGAGACAAATTGCCACAGTGCAAATGAACTTTTTATCTTTCCGAAATAAACTGAAAATTTATCCAAATACGGAATCCAGAGTTTAGTGGTTGTCGTTCTTTCGCAGTTTTACAAAATCAGACGAGACAGGAATGATCCCTGTGCAGATCAATACGAACCATTTGATTCTGTCCCAACGAGGTACCGGTAGTTGCTGCTGACAAAATACATGACCAAACCAAGACGTATCACGGCAAAGTGTCAATCATCATGATCAGCAGTAGGACACGGCTGAGCACATTCTTTGTTTGCAACAAAAGAATTGCAATGCACAAGCTGAATGCTTGATCGCGAGTGGCCAAGACATGATCATTGACACTTTGACTTGATTCGTCCTTACAGGTTGGGGTAACAACAAAATTTTTTGACTTGCACTTGAAACTGAATGCCTGGACTCAAAGAAACACAAAACTGCACTTGGTTCTGCAACTGAAGCCCTGGGTGCAGATTGGCAGCTGTTCAATTTTCAGAAACTTGACACAAAGCATCCAATTCAATCCTGTTCTGAGGGGCATGCCATGTGTTTGCACACAGTTTCATAAGATTCTGTTCCCACAAAACGCCTGACTACGAGTGACTACCCTTGGATTTTTGGCAGGTTGAGGTGAGAGAACAATTTTTCAACTTGCGCTTGAAAATGAATCTCCTGGACCCAAAGGAACACAAAACTTGACTTGGTTCTGCAACTGAAGCCTTCAGTGTAAATTGGCAGGTCTTCAAATTTCTGCAGGGTTACAGAAGACACCTTTGGAGACAAACAAGCAACAGAAAGAACTTCGTTCAGACAGACACAGCGTTTCTGCGTGAAGTTCACGAAGTTGACGTTTTCGAGAAGTTCCGTTGGTGGTCGCACTCGCGTCTGTCCCGAAGGACGCGCCTGCGCAAAAACGAAGCTGTGGATGGAGTTTTTCAGCTTTTTCTCTTTTTATTCATGTAGCTGTAAATAACATCATTACTGAGTTTCACCCTTCGCACCAGCAAATTCGCAAAAACATTCGCTCTTTCTCTCGGCATCCAGAAACGTTTCTCCAAACCTCAGTGTGCTCAAAAATGTGAAGGAGCAAAATCACCAAAAACTGAGCACGCGTGGAAATTTTGAACGTAAAAAAATTATCGCATTCTGATTATGTACAGAAGGTGAGGACAAAAGAAAATACTGCACAAGATTCATAGCAAAATTACCCAAGTGGCAACGAAAGAAATGTTGCTGCATAGCAGTGCGACGCGTCAGGGCGCAACGACGCGAAAAACGCCGCGAGACAAAGATTAGCGTCAACTTTCTGTCAGTGGTTGTTAGATTGAGGAGAAATTTTCAAACTTGCACTTTCTTTTCGTAACTTCGGTGAGAGAATCGTTTTAGTTCGTTTGTAACAATGTGAATAGAAACTCAAAGACTCGAGATTTAAAACATCTCAACAAAGTAAAACATGGTCAGGCGAGAGAAACCCCACAAAATGCTGTCTCGGTCGGACATCATTTCCTTCTCTTTCTTTCCACAAACTAAAAATTCCTTTCCAACGTAAAACAGCCCCAAAACAGCCTGAACAGAGTTTCACGACCTGACAGCAAACTAAAACAAAACCTCACCTCCCCTGTTCCGAAAGCCACAATGGACTCTCTCCCACACGTCAGTTTTGTATTTGGTATCAGCATAATTTCAAAGGAGTGCGCTTCCAAGCATTCACCTTGCATTCACTCTTTAGAAACTTCGGGCAGTCCGATGCCCACAGGGGCCAACTTGGCACCCCTTCTCAACATCAAATGCACTTCTCCATGCCAACAATGTCATAAATAAGGCAGTTTACAGCGATTTTTTCTTCGGTTGAAACGGTTGACCAGAGGCGGACAAATTTGTGCTGCGATCGACGAAACTGAGGACGCAAAACTTTGCCACGGCAGGAAAAGGAAAGTCACTGGCCTGTGAAAAAGTAAGATTTTGGTGGACACAGAATAGCACTCGTATCTCTTGAGGAGGAGGATCTGGTGTGCACACCAACAGTCATCCACCTGTCTGAACTGACCTGCACAAATCCAAATTCAATCCAGGAAAGTGGGTGGGTTCTTCGGGTCTTTTTCTCGTGGTTCAATCTTCACCATCGCACAACTTGTGGCGACAGATCTGAGCCAGATTTGGTCAGGGGACCCCAAACTCCGACGGGGGGGGGGCGATTTCGAATGGCGGGTGGGGGGATATGTTTCAGTCAGGGTGGAGAAACGTTCGTGCGCACACAATTCTCGAAGCACGCAGCACACACAAAGCTTCCAAGAGTTGCGCAAACGTTCACACGTAAACATAGAAATCTCCGCAAAGATCTACATGGATGAAAACAAGTCGTAGAAAACCTTCCTGGGCCATATAAATAATCCACCAGTTTCAAATTCCATTTCTGTATGTTACAAATTGATTCTGTGTCATCATTATAGTATTTCATCCACAGATACATATGCTTGTTAACAAAATACATTCAACGCTCTTGGAGCAGATATAACATGCAAGTGCACCTGCACCTAATTTTCAGAGCCTTTGCCCTGCTTCAGTGTAGGTGCACTGAGATTTAAGTACACAAGTACCCATTACACTGGCACAATGAAAGGTATTTCTCCTACCTACATCTACAGTACACAATATTTGGCCTCAAAAACTTGAGTTTTCCTTCTTGTGGTGATGACAGCAACAGTGATCGGACCTGGTCGCACTTCAGACACACAAGATTCACATGACACAGCAGAGTCGGAAAACACACGCACGCACACAGACACACTCAAAATGTAGCTTGCACAAGAAACAGCCTGACACCCACAAACATTCACGAGTGCACAGGTCCTCTAGTGCACCTGCACTCAAGTGTCACAAAACAGTAAAACCACGCACGACACCACTCACAGGACGAGAAACGCCTCCGACACCACACTGCCACACGTCAAAGAACAGAACAGAACCACTTCCAACAACGTCACGTGTTTGTAACAATGACAAAACACATTTCCTAATTTTAAGTCACGTGGCGTGTGCTTCACGCGGCTCCACCAATCACTGAAGAGCGTCGCAAAATGGCGCCGTGTCTTGCGCCAATGCAAAAGTTTTACTTTCAAGTATTGCGGGGTCTTTATTTTGGGCTTTGCGACTTTCTCCAGTGCTCAGCAGACCAGGAAAACACGAGTACTCACACACCCGAGTTTCAGCGCCGAGAAACTCGCAACTCTGCACTGACTGAACAGAATTCAATGCATATTTTTCGGACACCAAACCTGTCTTTGTCATTTACATATGTTACACTTTGTACACTGTTTTTTACAATATCATTACATATCAGTCTGCAGCGGGAGAATGTTCGCCTTGCAAAAACGACGCCCACAGCTCGTTCCCCACAAGGTGGCGCTTCAGTGCGCGGTGGCGTCGGGTGAGGAACGCCGCTTTGGGCGCCATTTGCAAACACGTGCCTTCTCCCACCTTTACACGTTGACACGCGATTCAAATTTGACGCGCTCTCGTCTCAGTCGCTTCACCCAGATCGCGTCCTGCACACATAGTTCAACGTCATGAGAAATACTTCTTCACAACTAGACGGTTCTCTGCCGTGGTGCTGCTGCCCCTGACTCACACTTCGTCCGCATCAGTGTTCGTAACCACCCCCCCCCCCATCAGCATAGAGCACGACCCCCCCCCCTAACTTCCTTACACCAACACACCACACCAGGCCTGAATTCGCTGAACTGTGTGAGAAAAGCCACAAACACATGTGCGGCAACAAGGCTTCCGGACACCAGCTGGAGGACATTGCTCACGTTTCTTCGTGCCTTGGTACACAAGGACCCGAGACCACAGGGCCGGACCCAAGCTTTTCGTTCAGTAACAACTGAACCAGCGGGTTGGATGGAAGTTTTGGCGATCCCCGAGAAAAACAAATCGCGCGACACCAAACTCATTTACCTCACGTTTTTCTGTCGGTCGGTGAATGCTGGAGGCGGGTTCACAATGGTTGCGTCGTGTTCCGGTTCAGGTCCACAGACGCTGCGTCTTCAGTGACCATGATGTGCGTCGTGCTGTCTGCCACTTGGAGCGCGTGACGCACCCAGTGTGAACCCGGCCCGAGACGGGTTGGTGGCTGCAGGTCGTAGCTGTGGGCGCCATGACAGTGACGTGTCACGTAGCCAGACTCACACGGAGATTTTCGCGGTCGTGGGGTGTAGATTTTCCAATTCCTGTCGTTTTTGGCGGGATTTAGGTGCAGAGGTATCCAGGGCACGCCGGATGTTTCTTTCGACACGCAGCGTGCTTGGATTGGTCGCCAGGCACTCTGGTTGCCAGGCAGGTTGGCAGGTATCCATGGGAAATGCGTGTTGTTGAGTGTGTGTTGGTTGCTATGGGAACGCTGTCCAGTTGTGAAGCACCACTATCAGTTGACCATGAGTGTGTGCGACTCTATAGGAGGCGCCGAGTCGTACAGAGTGTCCGTGTCCTGGGTCGGCTCGCCCTGCAGCTGACACTGATTGTTCAGGGTCCCCGCTCCGCAATCACAGAAAAACCTGCAGCGCAAAGGGATGAAGAGAGTGAGTGCTGATAAAGACTACCAGTTTTCATATTGTGTCTGGTGCCCGCTCCCCCTTTACTTTATGATGTGCTGTCTTGGACGGTTTCGCCAGTGATACTTCTCATATCTGCACTCCACTCCTTGGTCTCAACCTCCTTTCGTTCTTCTTTTTCCCTTCCCCTTTCTTGCCCCCACCCGCTTCTTGCTGTCCATCAGCCTCAGAGGGGCACCCTTCCACTGCCTCCGGCCTCTCACCAGACACCCTCTCCTCCCACCCTTTTTCCCCTCCTGCGCACACTCCAATCACAACTCTCCCTCCCGACCTGCCATTGCCTCTCCCCCCCCCCCTCGGCGCTCACTCCCCTCCCACTCTCCTCCCGCCCACACACTCACCTGTCGTGTCGGATGAACTCGACGTCGTGTCCCGAGTGACACGTTTTGATGCAATTCACACAGATGGCGTTACGGTCCGTCGTGTTGCACGTCCGACACCTGGTGGCAAAAAATGTCACGAGTCACGTGAGAAGACAATGCGAAGGACGACGACAGTGAATCAATAGTGAATCAAACTTGTTTACCACACACCGAAAGCAGCTTGTGAGTGGGTGCGCTCTGGAAGAATTTGTGTGGAGCAAATAGCCGGACAACTGCTGCACTGTTCGTGCGGCAATGCTGCACAAGCACGCTTCCACTTGTCAGATGAACACGAAACGTCCCCTCCCCATCCACCTTCCGGGAACACATGGACGCGCGCGTGCATGCCCGCACACACGTAAACCCACAAAATTCCAAGTCGTTGTTCTCTTACAAGTTATCAGTGGTGACACGCACGCACGCAGACGCGTACACTCGCGCACCCATTGGCGTTTTAACTCCACACGCACCTGTAGAAGTCGTGCATGGGGAAGCTGGTGTAGGACGAGATCTTGTAGAGGCACTGCCCGCCGTTCACCGCCTTGTCCACCATGTTCTGGTTCCCAAAGATCTTGTTGTCTACAAACACGTGGTGAAAACACATGATCATCAAGAAGCAGCGCTCAAGGCAACTGCGGCTGCGATGTCTTTTCAACGCAGACAGAACTGCAGGATGGCAAGGTCGGCCAGGTGCCCTTTCTCAAACCCCATGTTTACCCCCCCCCCTCCCCACAGGTATGTACTTGGGGTATGAGCACAGCAGGGAGTTGGGACACCTGGCTGACCTTGCCTGTGCCGCACCAGCACAAGGTGCTCTGCCCTGAAGGGACATCGCACAATGATCAGTCACATGGGAAGAACCGGCAAATTATTGCGGGATTTCGAGGACCAGGCCAAGCTTCGCACGCACCTTTGAGGTTGGGGGCGACGCCACTGGCGAGGCAGAGGCCGCCGAACTTGTTGTTGAAGATGCGGTTGCCGTCGAGCGTCGCCGTCGCGCCGTTGGTGATCTCGATGCCGGCCGCCTGGCCGTCGAAGATGCGGTTGCGCCGCAGCACCGGGTGCGACTGCGTGCTCACGAGGACGCCCGCCTGCGCGTTCCGGAAGATGTCGTTCTCCTCGAGGATCCCTGCGCGCGCGATCCAACATCGGTTATTGATCCCTCATTGTTTCCTTTATCGACCCCCGATCGACTTTGCGGTTTCTGGCAAGTGATGAACTGTTGGGTTTTCTTCCCTGTGTTTTACACTTGAGAATTTTCTTTTCCGCAAAGACCACGCGTGTTGACTGTTTGACGTAGGCGTGACGTCAAATAGAACTGCGCCAGGCCGACTTAGCGCGAAGGTCACGTCAAAACACAGTGCGTCGTGTCACGTCAAGAAAAGTCAAGTCACGTCACGCCGCCACGTCACGCCCCAACAACGCACCTTTGCCTCCGTTGAAGATGCAGATGCCTCCATCGCGCCCGTCGTGAATCTTATTGTTGCGTAGCAACGGGTTCGAGTCGGTCTTGATCCAGACGCCGGCCATGGCGTTGTCGAAGATTTCGTTCTGCTCGATGACGCCGAGGCCGCCGTTGTAGACGAGGATGCCGCCGTTCTGCCCGCCCCAAATCTTGTTCTTCTTGATGTGCGGGTTGCTCCCGGTCCTGTGGGCGGGTCAGGTCACGTGTTCACAATCGGACAGCGTGGATATGATTGACAGGTTTCAATGACTAGACGTGCCCCACAACTTCCTATCCTTTGGAAGGGGGGGGGTGGTCAGATACCAGCAACAATTTTAGTGACTGACACACGGACAATTTTGGATTTCCTTGGTCTGGCAACAGGTTCGCGGTCACATGGCAACATGGGCGTGACGAACAGCTCATTTCGTAGGGGAGAACAGAAAAGAAGCGACAAATGTACCTGATTTGGACTCCGGAGTAGAGGTGGTTGAATATGTCGTTATCTTCAAGTGTGCCGTGCCCGTTGTCGTAAAAATACACTCCAACCTGCAATCGAAGAGAGAAGTGAGGAACAGGTCGAACAGGCGCCGTTGTCCTGGCAACGGCCGGAGCCTTTCAATCTGTGAACTGAATAGGTGATTGCCAGGACGGCCCGCGCGCGCGCGCCAGCGTGTGTGTGTGTGTGTGAATGGGTGTGTGTGTGTGTGTGTGCATGAGTGCGTCTTTGTGGTTGTGCATTGTCCTTGCTCTCCACTGTGTTCGAAATGTCTGTGCGTACGTGTGTGTTGTGTGTGGTTCCAGTATCTTTGTCTGAAACAGTGAGGTCTGTGTGTGCACGCTGTACATACCTGCTTGCCACTGTGGATGCGGTTGCGACGCAGCACCGGGGTGGAGCCGGTCGTGATCCAGACCCCGGCCAGCGTGTTGGAGTAGACCTCGTTCTCCTCGATCAAACCCTGCCCCTTCTCGTGCTGAAGACACAACCACGACGTCAATTTTCATCTGAGGCCAGTTTTATGCAGGACGAGCCAACACACACACGCACATACACACACGCACATACACACACGCAACTGCAAGTGTTTCTGCGACGTGCGGCAACTCAGGGATGCGATGCCCAAAAACAACGTTACGAATTCGAACAGAGACGCAACGAAAGACACAGTGCCCCGAGTAACAAACAAAGAATGCTTTTGGTTGGAAGAAGTGCGACGAATTCACCACACGATATGCTTGCTTGAGTGCTCAGTTTGTTTTGCGTCCTCCCGTACTTTCGTCGTGAGAGTATGTTTTGAGTACTCACGACGTAAATGCCGCCGTGCTGGCCGTGGTGGATCTTGTTGAAGCGAACGATCGGGTTCGAGTTGGTTCGGATCTGGATCCCCGCCAGCGCGTTTCCTGCACGAAGGAAGGAAGGAATAAAGGAGTGAACGAACGAATACAGCGTTTTGCCCACGTGTGCTGTCACGTGCTGCGATGAATCTGCTGACAGTGGTTCATAAACCTGCACCTTTCGGTACGGATTGAAATCTACTGTGTGGCGGGTGCTGTGGCAAATTCTCCTCACTGACACCGAGGAGCAGTGATTTTATGCACATTCTGTCAGCACCTAATCTACAATGTGCTGAGGCGGCAGTGAGGCTGGCCCGACGTACCGTGGATGTCGTTGTGCTCGATGAGACCCCGACCGTCACCGAAGATGTACACGCCGCCCTGGTGCCCGTTGTAGATCTGGTTCTTCCTGGGAGCGAGAGAGGGGGCGTTCAGAAACACGTGTTCGTGGCCAGTACAAAGGCAAGTTCGAATTGCGCGCGTGTTAAAAAGTTTGTCACCGACATGGTCCAACGCCCTCACACACCCAAACTCCCATGGCTACACTGCACTACACTTCACACACATACACATTTTTGGTCGCTCTTTACACGTGGCTGTCTTTTCGACAAGCCGCCCCTCCTCTTCCTTGCCACTCAAGCAAACCGGAAAGGACTTGACAACTTGTCCCAATTCGTTGTTTCACCTGACGATCTGATGGTCGAATCGTTGTTGAAATTCTCACCCCAAATTCATCTCGTCTCCCTGCACCAACCCCAGTGGATCATCAACACCCCAAGGCAATCACCCGTCCCCCTTCTCCCCACACACACCTGTCTACCCCACCCCCGTGCCCGCCTGTCCCCTCACCTGATGGTGGGGTCGCTGTTACTCGTCACCCACACCCCGGCGAAGTTGTTGGAGTGGATGCGGTTGTCGATGAACTGGCCTCGGCCCTGTTCGTGCACGTAGATGCCGCCCGTCTGACCGTGGTGAATCTCGCACCGCACCACCGTTGGGTTCGCTCCGGCCTTCACCTCGAAGCCCGCGATCCGGTTGTTGTGAATGTCGTTTGCCTCGAAGTAACCCTGGGTACCAGAACACGCGGACGTGAGACAGCGTCCTGGAGTTGTGTGCACAGAGAGCACGTGTTTTGTGGAAGTTGTTGCTGCGGTCTGCTCGTAATTTTCGTTTTTCTGCCACGTAAAACTGAAACCTGTTTCTCATGCCCCTCTGGCACAGTGTCGCATCCATAATCTCCACCTCTCATCGCTCACACAACATCCACCCACGCACCAAGACATCATTCTCTCCGATGCTCTCACTCGAACACTTGACCCGTGAACCCTCCCGCCCACAGCACGCACTGTCCAAGCTCACACCAACAAAACTCCTGCCCTTCCCTGGCATCTCGCCCACGTCACGTCATCCGACCCAACACTCGTGAATCACACCCAACCCCAATCAGTACGTGGCGCCCAGACCCGACCTTCTTGTGCCCACGCCAACCCACACGACCAACGACACCCATCTGCCCGTACCCGTCCACACCCAATCATCTTCCCGTCCACTCGCCATACCGCCCACACCGCTCACCCACCCACGCACCATTTCGCCAGTACCCAACCACCCTCCGCGCGCACGCACCATGCCGTTGTCGAAGGTGAAGATGCCCACGTCCCTGCCATGGTGGATGTGATTGCGGCGCATGATCGGGTTGGCGTTGTTCTTCACCCAGACACCCGCCAGCGCGTTCCGACTGATCTCATTGTCCTCGTAAATGCCCTGGAAAACAACACGTCACGTCGAAACACGGCACGATCCCTCAACATTCCCGAGACAAGCTGCGAGCTGTTTGTCCAGTGCAGCGCTCGGGTCCACTTCGTTACAATTCAACCAGGTGATCAGTCCCAGAATCTGCCCCAATCCTTTCCCAAACCACCCAGTCCCTTCGTCTCTTTGGACGCGAACATCATTTGTCAGCCCCCTTCTCTCCCACTACATATGAGGGATACCCCACTTCTAACGACCGAAACTTTTGTCCTTTTCCTGTTGGCCTGTTCCCGTTGTTTTTGACTGGAGACACAAACCGAGCGACTCAAGCGGGAAAACCCAGTTGGAGAACCCGCGCCTCTTCTCGTCTTCCAGACAGACGGACGGTACCTGTGCATAGTCGGTGATGTAGAGCCCGACGTTCTCACAGTCGCTGATATCACAGTACTTGATGTGTGGCTCGGCGCCCGGCCCCGTCACGCCCACCGCCGCGCCCACTGCAAGATGACGAGTGAGTGAGTGAGTGAGTGAGTGAGTGAGTGAGTGAGTGAGTGAGTGAGTGAGCGAGCGAGAGTGAGTGAGTGAGTGAGTGTGATTGAGAGAGAGTGTGAGCGAGCGAGCGAGCGAGCGAGTGAATGAGTGTGTGCAATTGCATGTGTGCGCTGTGTGTCGTGTGAGTGTGTCTGCACATGTATGTATGTGAGCAAGTGTACAAGTGTGTGTATGTGTGTGCCTGAATCACCCCCACCGCTCCGCCCACTGCAGAACAACAGTGAGACGGGCGGCTTCTCACGTAGGAGTTTCAAGCAATGAAATTTCTGGTCTCGTTGGTAGAAATTGAGCCGCGCACTACTTTTCCTCCACACATCAATGCAGCGCGCACGACAGGCACGCTGATCGAAATCGTGACACACATTGCGTATATGAACTCCAACGTTCTGTGTGTGTGGTGTGAGAGAGAAAGAGAGAGACACAGACAGACAGACAGACAGACAGACAGACAGACAAAAGAGACAGAGACAGAGACTGTGTGTGCGTGTGTGCGTGCGTGTCCTCTCACCTACGGACGTGGAGCGGATGATGCAGTGATCGACGGTCGGGGAGCAGTTCTCTCCCACCTCCAGCGCGTAGTGCTTGTGATGTGGCACCGTGGAATCCGTCTCCGGGGAAAACTGCAACCATAGCAACGTGTGCAAGCGCAACCATGGCGACCGCAATATGCCGCACAGACTCAGTCGGAGCGGGAATCTTTTCGCTTGGTTGAACACAAAAGGCTTGTTGCAACAACGAATTTTCTGAAACAGGGCGTTCTGTCTTTTAAATTCAAAGATTCAAACCGCGGATACACCTGAGACGTGTGTGTGTGTGTGTGTGTGTGTGTGTGTGTGTGTGTGTGTGTGTGTAACGCACCTTGAGCGTCACGTAGCCGAGGTACGCGTCTCGCGCGCCATCTGTCAGCAGGATGGTCGACTCGCTCTGCCGCTCGATGATCACGTGGTCAGCGACGTTTCCGGGCGCTGCGGGGCAAACGTCAACAGGTGCACAAAGGTCAAACGTCAAACGTCAGGGCAGCGAGAACCAGCAGTTCACCTCATTGCGATAACAGACTTCACAACTTTGAACGACAAAGAAAATTGCTTCTGGACCCTGTTCACACATCACCTGCACGCGAGTGGTACACTACATGCACGTCCCACCCGAACCTGACCACACAGACCTGTCTCACCCTATTCAGCCATGATCACCCCTCCCAGACGACCACACCATTCTCATGTGACCGCACCCCTCCGTGACCACCCCACACAACTCCCACGTCACCGTACCCCTCCCACGTCACCGTACCCCTCCCACGTCACTGTACCCCTCCCACGTCACCGTACCCCTCCCACATCACCCCACCCCTCCCATGTCACCGTACCCCTCCCACATCACCCCACCCCTCCCA
>JAAUXT010090258.1_pt1 | contig 12115 bp, 10 predicted proteins | sample 7278171 | NCBI WGS metagenome assembly JAAUXT01 (sample SAMN14350112, study PRJNA611818) | marine sediment metagenome | isolation source: surface marine sediment (1.8m) | place: French Polynesia: Moorea | collected 2018-08
CGACAAAAAGTATTCACGCTGTTCCCCCCCCCCCACCCACGGGCAGGTCGCATACCGAGGGCCCCCCGGGGACGTCGTGCAGCACTTCGCCTCCATCGGGCTACACTGCGCCCCGCGCTACAACCCCGCAGACTTCATCAGTAAGGGAGGCTCAGGGTGGAGACATCTGGTTGTGAATTGATCCACTCTCGTGTGGAAAAAATCCTCCCAAACAGCAAGCCAAACCACTATGTGCTTTTGGAGTCAAGACATTTGTACGAGCGTTTACCCATTCACTGTCCAGAAATTACAAAATAATAGTCAATCGGATCAACGCACTATGAAACAAAAACACCAAACAGGAAAAAGAACCAGACAGATCTGCCGCTGAAGTTCAGACGCGAGAATCAAACTGTTCCTCTTCCTTTTCGCAGTGGAGCAACTTCGGGTGAACGAAGCGACGACACGGGCCATCGTTGAGGCGGTCAGGTGCGACTTCGGGCTCTTTGCTCACTTAAACTCGGGTGCATTTCAACGCCAATTCCTTTGTTACACTCAACGTATGGTTCTGCTTCATCTTCTATTGGGGTAGCTCCTGGGTTTGCTTGTCGTTTTCGTGTCCGGCCTTGTTATCCAGATGGCGAGACGACACCTGGCGTTTGTGCCAAATTTTCATGAGGGTTCGTGCGTCTTCTGTTTCCAAACCTGACGGGGAGAATTGACAAGCAAATTTCGCCGCAGGACAAGCTGCCCTGCCACGGTCAAGTCAACCCTGGACAGAACATCGCGCACGAACGGCGTCGTCAACGTCGCGTTTGTCCACGACGACCCAGCAGCGCGCGCCATTGACGAGGGTGGGAGGGACCCTGTGGTGGTGCTGTCTTATCGAAAGACAGACCTGCAGCCTGGCACCGGTACTCCAGCGTACACCGGTAAGTGATTTCCAGCCAAGGCGTTTTGGTCGTGCTAAGTCCAATAAAAGAACAAAGTTCAAGACAGGCCTGAGTTGCTTTGTATCTCAGCTCGAGATTTGGAGGTAGCCGTCGGGTTCCCCACAGTGAAATGGCCGACGGGACTGTGGACTCAGTGCTCGACGTTGATTCATCGCAACTTCGTCGCGGCCAAAGGCAGAAACCTCCCAGCGCCTGTCGTCATTGGGGTGGGTGTCACAAAAGAGTATTTTTGCAGTCTCTCGAACAGATATCAAATGCAGATAGCTGCCACGAGACACACAGGGGGGAAATCCAAAGGGCCCAACTCCGCTGGGGGCCAAGGTCAGCGTGAAAAAAACAATTGATCTGTGAAATTTTGAACATTTTACAATTTTTTTCTGCAGGTTCAGGGGTCCAGGGCGCAGGGTCTTCCGGCCCAAGCTTGTGGACCTGCAAACAGTTGGCGCACAACTTCATGGTGCCACAATGGTTTGTTTCAGAACCTGCTGATTGCGGTGCTGATCGGGATGACCTGGTGGCAGAATCGACTGGAGGAGAACACCGTTGCGGACCTGAAGCGTCATGTGAGCAGATCTGGAACCGGCGGTTCACGAACGCACAGGAGGCGTCAATTGGCCTCCACTGGTTCGACCCTGGTCGAGTCCTGCCTCACGTGCTGTTTTCTGCATGTAAACTTCTACATTGTGGGAAACACGGTTCTGTACAGTTTGCCTTCAATTGTTGATAATTTTGCAGGTGACCTTCACCATTATTCATTGGCTGTTCCACTACTCGTTGGATGCCATTGGGTCTTGTAAGTTTGCACGATGTTTAGTGAGTTGTGAGGTCTCCTGTACAGGGCTGGGCCTTCCAACCATCATGAATTTGTTTGATTTGAGCCTCAATTGGTTCTGAAGACATCTGATGTTTTTTTCTTGCCTTTGTTTTTCTTGCGTCAGTTCCAGACGAATATGACGTCATCAGGAAAGAGAGGCTGGCGGGAACGTACCGCCTCTCCGCCTACTGGTTCGCCAAGATGACGTCAGAGCTTCCGGTGCTCCTGGTTCTCCCGACGCTCACGCAGCTCATCTTCTACCCGATGATCGGTTTTCCTGCGAGCGCCTCGTACTTCCTGCTCATGCTGAGCATCATCCTGCTGGCAGGACTGATGGGCCAGGTGCAGAGCTGTCAAGAATTTCTTGAAAAGAGAACAACAAAACTCCAGACGAGAACGAACACCTGTGTTGGAGACGTGCTTTTGGCGAAATGTTGAGGGTGTTCGATTCACCGGTGCGGTGAGCTGTCGGCCAAGTCCCGCGACTTCGCCCCTGGGTTGAAGATGGGCTGAAGTATGCCATTTTGGCTCACTCGGTTGGCCTCACGCGTGCGCAAATCGAACGCGCCCATTTGTTTCAGAGTCTGGGGATCTTCGCGGCCGTCCTCACCACTGACGTCGCCTTCGCTGTGAACCTGACCTGGGCTATTTTCTGGCCGTCATGGATGGTGGGTAAGTGCACTGGTCACAACTTGCTGCAGCCCCCCCCCCACCCTGTGGACCAATGAGATGCTCCCAACACTGACTTTGATTGACAACAGAAGTCGTTGTTGTTGTGTTGCAGTGAACGCGCAGGGATTGTTCGTGACGCGGCCGAGCCGCCACTTCGTGTGGTTGACTCGCGCATCTTTCGCCAGCTACCCGTTCAACGTGCTAATGCAGGTGGTGCTGCTGGGAGGAGGAGACTTCCGGTGAGTCCCAGAACTACCTGTGAGTCCTGGTACTTCCGGTGAGTCCCGGTACTTCCGGTGAGTCCCAGAACTTCCGGTGAGTCCCAGAACTTCCGGTGAGTCCCAGTACTTCCGGTGAGTCCCGGTACTTCCGGTGAGTCCCAGAACTTCCGGTGAGTCCTGGTACTTCCGGTGAGTCTCAGTACTTTCAGTGAGTCCCAGTACTCCCGGTGCGTCCCAGTACTTTTGGGTGAGTCGCAAATATGCAAATATTGTTCCAAACTTTGAGTATTTTGTTCGCCGTCAAGCTAGTGCGTCCACGTCTTCCACACACAAAAACGCATTTTTGGGCATTCCAAAAGTCTGACATGACAGAATGTCATTGTGACCCAAACGGATAAAGAGCGTCATTGGAACCTCTGAGAAAATGTTTGATGTTCCACTGCGCAGCATCACCGTGACAAGAACCCGTGTCCAAGATGGCTGTCCTGATAGGATTCACCGTGGGACCCTGTGAAAATTAGACAACCTCTCAAACCTTTGATTCACAAAATTTACCCAAAAAGGTGGTGAACCTGGTTTGTGAATCTTGTTGCCATTTGCCAGTGCGTTTCGTTTGAGGCTTGTTTCACACTGCGTGCGTCACACGTGTGAACCCTCCTCAACAAGTCAAAGGGTTCCTGAGATGTAGCAAGCGCGTGACAGACCCAGGTCTGCCTCAGAACTGTATTTTCACCTTCAGATGTGCTCCCAGGAACCAGACGACCCTGGATGCCTGCAGACAGCTCTACTCGGCGACTGCGAACGCGACAGAAGTCTTCATACCCGGGTCTGCGATTCTGGACGAGGAGGGGACGTACCTGCCCCTGTGGGTCAACCTCACCGTGTCCCTCGCAGTCACCGTGGGCCTCAGGGTGGCCGCCTATTTGGTTCTGAGATACATCAAGAACCCCAGCAAAGGCAACATATTCAAAGAGGCCGTGGCAAGCTGATGCGGCTTTTCTCTCTTTCTTGACTTCTTGCTTTTTTACCGATTCCCTTAGACACGACAATAAATGTGAGTCTGGAATGACTATTTGTGTTCCAATTGGTCCTTGTTGTGGACCGTACCTTGCGGTGGCCCAGAGGCCGGGTTCACACTGAATACGCGTCACGCAATGCGCACTTGCACTCGCATGTCAACAGGATCGCAGGACGTGACGAAAGAGCGAGAAGCGAGCCAAAAACGTACCAACCAGCCTGTGGAACGTGGACTGTTTGACCTTGCCTGTTTGGAGTGACGTGTAACGCATCCAGCGAGAAATGGGCCCAACATCATCGGAGCACGCGAAGATCTGTTGACGTGATTGCCTTCCAAGAATCGCTTTCACGGCACAAACACCTTCACTTGGGTGAAAACACTTTGATTGTGACAAAACCTTGCAGGTCAAAAAGCGCGTCACGTCTTCTTGAGTTTCAGATGTGGATTTGTTGGAAGGGCCAGAGCTCGGGGGGATCCCCACTTTGAAAGAATTGATCATTTGCTCAGTGCGTTCAGTGCTTATGCCGCAGACTCGGATGGTTGGCGCATTTTTGGACCTCGCTACCTCTGGATCCGTGTCGGTGCGCTGTCACCCGTGGCGTTCTGCGATAACAAGTGTCTCTTCAGCATCGCCGCTCGCTCTGGCCTCCTTTGCGCCGTATACGTTCCATCAAAGTTCCATGTGGTGAATGTGTGTTGTGTGCTGTCAAAGTTACATTTGGTGTTTGCAACAGGGAGGCAACACACGATGTATCCAGTGTGAAACTGGCTTCAGGAAGTAGAGGTCAGGTATCAACTGCATGCATAAACTGCACAGGGCGGTTTGTACGATCTTGGATCGTTGTGACATTTGGTTGGAGTCAAAACTCCACGTTTTTGCTCGTGGTTCACAGGCCTCCCGTGACTGTCCGTGTCCGAAATTTTTGACGATAAAACATTGTTGACACGCATGAAGAGGCCGTGTGATGAGCCACGGGGAAAAAGAGTTCACCTACGTGAACGAGAAAAGTGATGTGCTGACAAGGGTTTCTCTGTCATGCCCTTTGATTTGTCAAACAAGCATGTGGGAAATACGGCGTCGGACTGGTATAGTTTTCGTGGAATACTTGTGACGCAAATATATACACGAACTCACGTGCACACGTGAAAAGTACACAACAATAAATCCATATCTTCAAGCCAGATCTGGGATGCCACCTGTCTGCGGTCAATGAAACTGATGGAAAACGTGTGAGGACGAAAAAGCTACCGACACCACAGGCGTGAGAACATTCGTGGGGATGTTGGGCGTGCACAATGCTGCGTTCCAGGGCGACGCAGCGTCGTTGGGAGCGACGCGCGACGCAGCGTGCGAAGACGTCACGCCATCTCGTGCGACGCAAAACTCTGCGCGACCCATCGCGACGTCTTTGGGCGGGACGCTTGACGATGGTTTGGACGTCGCGTTCCATGACGTCGGCGTCACGCTCGGCGGGCGTCGCGTCCTGAGTCACGTGACGTGCGCCGCCACCCGAGGCACCATGCTCGCCATCCTCGGACCCAGCGGTCAGTTCAGTTTTTCGCTTGTGTATAACTTCAGAGTGAACCAAGAGGACTCGACCATATCTCTGTGGGATTGGTCTCATTACAGAGTAAATCTTCAACTGCAATGTCTCTGTGCTGGCAGGAACTGGGAAGACGACGCTGCTGAACACCCTGATGGGTCGAGTTCCGGACCACACCGGAAGTATCACCGTCAACAATCAGCCAATCAGCAAGAGGCACCGGAGGAGTATGGGATACGCGCTGCAGGACGACATCTTCTTCCCCTACCTGACTTTGAGACAAACTTTGAAGGTGAGAAAATTATTTTGATATAAGTTTGTGTCTCCAGTTGTTCCAAGAAACAGAGAGGCTGCAGGAACCCACAGTTCTCGTTTCTCCTTCAGGCGCTTGCCTGGGTCCCCAACTTGACACAAATACTCCTGAACCCCTGACCAAAAATCTTGAATCAGGCTCCACAATTTCGCTTGCTCTTTCTTTTGTAGTCAGATAATTTTCTTGGTTTCCATCCTGAGGCTGCCACTTTCTAATAGAAATTTTGATGATTGGGGGTAACCTGTTGCTTGTCCATGAGAGCACAACCTCTACTCGCAAAATTTATCACAGTTCAACGCTTTACTACGGCTGCCTGACTCCGTCAGTTTTGAGGAGAAGATGCGACGGTGTGAATCAGTAGCGGAAGAGTTGGACCTCACCCCCAATCTGGACACAGGTAAGTTGTGAAAGACACCACACTCAACCGCAAAATGCCGCGCACATTTTTGTCTGTGAACACCACCAGAGCAGTTTTTGACGGGTGGGTGCACTGGGCACACTCCACGCCAGTGCTCTGGGATTTGACGCAATTGGTGGTCACGTTGCATGAGTCAGGAACGTCCGCTTAAGATTCTGTGGTACGAGACCTTGGCCTCAGTCGGAGCCAGATCCAGACTTCACAAGTCAGAATCTATCATGGAATGTTGAACGAAAATAGACACAAACAAGCAGAAAAATGTCACATTTGAAGTGATTGGGAAAACCTGGGAAAACCTTCTTGGCAAGGATTTGTTTGAAGTGGTTCTTCCCCAATCGAATAGTTTTGGCACAGTGCGCACAGAAAATTTTATTGGTTGCCATAAATCCATTTTCGTCCCAATGCTGTGTATTGTGAAAGACACTGAGATATTGACATTTGAATGTCACTGTTGCCCACACGAATGGTGACCGGACAATAAAAAGGTGAACTTTGTTGCATATCAAGACACTGTACCCACAATTACGCACCTGAATCGAACTTCTCAGGACTCTTGAGACTTGCTGAAGTGAACGAAGTTTCTGTGAGGTGATCAAACGCGTCGTCCCCCCCCCCAAGTGGATTCCCAGATTCTGTGTATTTTCCAGCGATGGGTGGTGTGTTCAGGAGCGGGTTGTCGGGAGGTCAGAGGAAACGAGCGAACGTTGCATGTGAACTCATCAGTGACCGACGCCTGCTGCTTGTGGACGTGAGTGTTGTTCCCAAGCCTGAGTGATGTATTGTGGAAAAAGAAGAAACCGTCAAGACCTACATGATCATGTTAAAATTGTGAGGAAATTGCTTTGAAATCTGGCGTTCATCTGCCTGACACCCACGAGAACAATCACGGTCTGGGACATGAGGACTTTTGTGGAATCTTTGGCCCTTTGGTTCCTGTGCAAATGTACTGTGAAAGCAGTACCACGTACACGTGCATCACCACCTTTTGTCTCTGAAGGAATATGATTGGCAGATTTTGAAGCTGTGCATTGCTCCTTGTTTTTGCCTTTGCTTCACCCAGTACACACAGCACCAGACCGCAACACCTAAGCTTCAGGCTTCACTTGATGCACACCTTTGGCCCATTCGTAGGAACCGACCTCAGGCCTGGACTCGGCTCTGGCTCTGAGCGTCACCAAGATCCTACAGCGTTTCGCAGTGGAGAAGAACCGGACCGTGGTCACCACGATCCACCAGCCGTCCAGCCAAATCTTCCACATGTTCCACAACGTCCTCTTTCTTCTCGACGGCCAGGTACTCGCACATGTGCTGCTTCCCTGCCAAACTCCGCGTTTCTCTGTCTTCTTTGTGTACATTCTCTCCAAAGCAGTGGGGAGTCATCAGACCCCCGCCGCGTCAACGTTGAGCCAACGCATTGCCTACACGATGTTGAACGTCAAATTGCTGTTTCAATGCTTGATGTGGAGATGAAAATCAAGCAAACGTTGCGTGAGGGATGTGGTGTTGGCACGACGTTTGTGGTTTTCAAACGTCAAGCTTAAACTCCCTACTGAACCGTCAGACCCTGCGGATCTGTCACAACCTGAGCTTCTGAACAGAGACCTCGCATCACTGGGGAATTTCCTTTGCAGGTGGCGTACTTCGGGCACTCGAGTGGGGTGGTCCCGTTCCTCGCGGGACTCGGTCTCCACTGTGGACCCAACATCAACCCCGCCAACTTTCTGCGTAAGTTCCTGTTGCTCTTCAGGAACGGGTGTCGTCCTGGTTTTCAGGGTTTGTTGTACGGTCACTCAGTGCACCTTTCTGTTGCAGTGGAGGAGGCGACAAACAATGAAGCGAGCTTGGAGAAAATGGTCGTTGCAACGAAAGGGTTCGTGCCCGTCTGTCGTTCACGCTGCCTTCCGTCCACACGGGTCACACTGCTCATTCACACCTTTGACTTCTACCATTCACACCAGACATTCACACCCAACAATCAGTTGCATTGACAGAGCCACCTTCAACTCCCGTCTTTATTCACATTTTCTGCACCTGAAATCTGATGTCAGTTTCAGAAATGACAATTTCACGAGCAGAATTCTTCAGTCACACGAAGAGAGGCCGGAACTCGAGAACAAGCCTCAACCCGCCGGGTTCTGGACTCAGTACAAAACACTCACCGTCAGAAACTTCGCCAAGATACACAAGGGCGACGTCCAGATAATCCGACTGATGACAGTGAGCGTCTCGACTCTGAAGTATTTCTGGCGTTTCTCTTGTCAGAAAATTCGCTTTTCTTGTCCAGACAAAACTTTGCGTGTGAGATTATCCAGCAATTGGCAACTGGTAGCAATGAGAAACACTCGTAGACATGGATCCGGTGTGAACCAGGGTTGCTCCCCTGTCCGCAGGACGTTATGCTGGCGGCTGTGGTGGATATGCTCTTCTGGAGAATGCCGAGGAACCTGAACTACGTGGAGGACCGGAAGACTGTGGTGAGTTCCCACGGAGTGTGGCCGACATGGTGTACAAGAAAAGGGTGCGTTGATAGCACGTCAGAATGGTCCCTGTGTGAAAAAGCAACAGGACAATTTTCACTCAGTGTGGAAAGGGACCAGTTTCCTCCAGCAAATGCTCACTCAGAACAACACACCATTCAGACAAGTGGTTCAGCTCGTTTGGCCAGCAGATCAGCAGTATGAATTTAAAAATTAGATGACGAAAGTCCACAACAAAGCCCCCTTGACAACAAATAAAAAAAAGAAATAAACAACTGGTTCTCAGAATTGTGAGGCATGTTTGGACCTGAACAGAGAGTTATTGATACCTTTTTGATTTTGATCTTTTGACCCTGGTCTTTGGTACCTTTCCACACTGGGATCGCATGTATGGAAATGGTCTTGTGTCATTTTGACCCGAGAGTATTTTTCACACTGCAACAGCGTCCTTTGTTGCGTGCCAGCGTTCAAAGTCGCGCCGGTCGACTGGCGCAGAAGCACAACTCAAGACGCGTCCACTCGCAGTTCAGCGAAGAACCACACAGATCTGAACGTGAATCTTTTTCAGCTATTTGCCAGCACCTTCTCCATTTTGCTGAGAACGGCGGTGGAGGCGTGTGTGGCAGGTGGGTTCTCTAGCCTCGTTTGGGCAAGTGACTCCCAAGGATTTCAGCAGAGAAGAAGCAGAAAAATTCCAATTTCTTTGAGCATTTTCACAGCGACTTGCGTGAGAAACGCGACACACGTCTGTCGACTGTGCATCATATTTGCGAATTTTTGCATCTTGCCGGCTTTAAAAATTTTTCAAAAAATGTTTCTTTTTACATTTCTTGCCAGTTCCCACGGAAATGGCGGTGCTGAAGAAGGAGCGTCTGGTGGGGGCGTGCAGGGTGTCGGCGTTCTACCTGTCGATGCTGAGCTCTGAGTTCGTCGTGGGGCTGCTCTACCCGACTCTCTTCTGGCTCATGGTCTACTTCTGCGTCGGACTGACCCTCCAGGCCGCGAATTTCTTCATCACCCTCTTCACGTCCTGGCTGCTCAGTTTTGCGTCCATGGTGAGAAGAACTAATGCGTCTGAAGCGAGTTTGGTACTGTTGTGTCGAGACACGTTCGTGCAATTCCTTGTTTTTTGCATGTTGTTTGCAGAACCTGGGCTTCCTGACCGGGACCCTGATACCCGACACCAGGAACGCCGTTGTCACTCTCGTTATGATCGGCAACATGAGTTACATGGGAGGTACGGGCTTGTATCATTTGACTTGGCCTCACACTGGTGTGGTGGATCTGGCCCCACCAGTTGGTGTGGTGAATCTGTCCCCACCAGTTGGCAGGTAGGCCTGACCCCACCAGTTGGTGTGGTGAATCTGGCCTCACTAGTTACTGTGGTGGACCCAGCCCCACCAGTTGGTGTGGTGGAACTGGTCCCACCAGTTGGCCTGACCTCACAACTTGAAAGTCACGGTTCAGGCCATCAGATGAACACCCAAACCCCTTGTGTTATTTTGGGGCCCTGACTGGTCTTTTTCCTTTTTCTGTTTGCAGGAGGCTGGTTTCAGAGGAACTACCAGGCCTATCTGAGCTGGATGAAGTACTTCTCCACACTGCGCTACTTCTATGAGATTCTGCTGCTCAACGAATTCAACGACGAACCACCCTTCAAGTGCGGTGCACATTTTTCTGCGGCAGATGTGTTTCAAGAGACCAAGTGCAAGCGAGTGGGACCAGCAAACCTGCTGGAAGAAATGAAACGTGTTCGCACTGTGTGTAAAAATCTCAAAGCACAATTGATGAGTCGTCTTTCACTGAAATGAAGGTGTCTTTTGTAGGAAATTCTACTCGTAGAAACAAAGATTTTGTAATTTCAGTTGCACCACGGAGCCGGATGGTCTACGTTTCCAGGCGTGTCGCACCAGCGTCAACTCCACCGTCTCGGGCAGCGAAATCCTGAGAGAGACCGACGACATGATGCCCCTGTGGCTGATAGCAGTCGGAGTCCTGGTGCAGGTCGTGCTGTTCCCAATCTGCGGGTATCTGGCTCTCCGATACGCACTGTGTGAACGTTCAGCGTCGTCCGTGTGCCCCACAAGCTGCGTGCAGCGTGAGCTCGGGGTGCTGCAGTGCCTGGATTGCAGAACGACACAGGAGAATGAAACACAAAGCACTTGCGTCGTGAGGTAGGATGTTGTTTCATACTTGCTCACCCTGCCGCCTTCTCTCTCTCTCTCTCTCTCTCTCTCTCTCTCGATCTTTCTTCATCTCAAATACAGGAAAAGTTTCGCATCACACAAAATGGGTACCATCAGGTGATTTGATTTCTCAAAGAACAATCTTGAAAATCCAGGTGGCCCCTGTGACCAAATCCTGGTTCGACTCCATTGTTGTGAGCTGCTTTCTGATTCCACAAAATACGCCCCGTGGCCAGTCTTGAATCAACTTCGCGTGTATAAATTTGCAGGGAGAAGTCTCCGGGGCTGGAGCTGGGGTTCCACTCGGTCTCGGTCTCTCTGGGCGGGAGGCAAGTTCTTCGCTCCGTCAGCGGCTCCGTTCCGCCCGGAACCATGATGGCCGTGCTCGGACCCAGCGGTAAGAAACACACTTGATATGCCACCATGTGCGGCAGGCCCACACCACATCTTTGATAAAGAGAACCCACACCATAACTTTGATGAAGAAAAGTTTGATATTCCTGGCTTGTTCTTGTTTGTCAGCATTGGTGAAGCTGAGCGCTTCAAATTTTCTTGACAGGCGTCGGGAAGAGCACGCTGCTGAACGTGCTCTCTGGGCTCATCCGAGGCTACACCGGACACGTGACCATCAACAACCAGCCAATCACGAGGCGGATGAGGCGGAGGATGGGGTACGTGATGCAGGACGACATCTTCCTGCCGAACATCACCCTCAAACAGACGCTGCAGGCAAGTAGCACAGGCGCTGGAAAACCACTGATGTCAAGTCACATCCTTGAACAGGTCCAGATCAAGAGAGCTGGAAACCTGATGGATCTCAGTCCCAGCAAAGGACACATGCGAGAAAAACACGGGGAAAACCTGAGGGGCGGGGTCAGGAGACCTGGGGCCCTGAATGCGCCCCTGGGTTTTTGGAACCTGATGTACTCACTCGTGTACTCTTTTTGTGCGAAGTCCCTTCAGGGCGAAGCACCTTGTGCTAGTGCAGTATATGGCAAGGTGGATGAAATATCCTCTACCCCTCCCCCCTCAACCCCTTCCCCAACCCCCCTCCCCTGCCCAAACCCCCCACCCCAGGACCCCCTACCCCTGGAACCCCCTGTGGACAGCATGACTTGTGGAAGACAAGGAGGACAAGGAAGAATCGATGACATTACCGGCAAGGGACTTCGCACTGCAGTTGCTTTGAGCACTGCTTCTTATTTCAGTTTGCAGCGGACTTGAGGCTGCCCAGGACAATGTCTGCCCAACAAAGGAGAGACAGACTGCAGGAAATCATCACTGGATTCTGGCTCACCAGCTGCTTGGACAGAAGTAAGTAATTTAAACTGCAAGATTTTATCCAATCAGGTCTGGGAGCTTTGCGTCCAAGTCTGAACCAAAACTGGCCAAAAATTTAAAAGAAACAAAAAGGAACGCGACAGCTCTGGAAGATGCAACGAGACAAGCGTCCAGCAACTGGTCCAATCCATCCGGCTGTGTTTGTCTTCACACACACACACGTACACACACGTACACAC
>JAAUXT010083207.1_pt1 | contig 12113 bp, 10 predicted proteins | sample 7278171 | NCBI WGS metagenome assembly JAAUXT01 (sample SAMN14350112, study PRJNA611818) | marine sediment metagenome | isolation source: surface marine sediment (1.8m) | place: French Polynesia: Moorea | collected 2018-08
AGACCCACTTTACACACACAGACGGACACACATACAGACTGATGGTGATTACATTAAGCGTGTGGTAACACCCTTCGGGACCACACGCTTAAAAACGGATATTTGCAGAATTTTGTTTTTTTTTTTTTTTTTTTGGGGGGGGGGGGGGGTTGCATTGCAATGGCAGACTGCCTCAATTTTCACACGCTGGAAAGACTGCGGACAATTTGCAAGATCCATGCAGGCACTTCGCAGAAAAGAAACAGATCGATGACACACGAGATGTACAAAATTAATGACGCACTTCTGCGAGATGAATTTTTGCATTTCACTTTCGTCGAAATGAACCGGTTGATCGCTTCAAAAACATTGCAGCTGCTTTTTAATAAGGAAATTCTCGCCCACTTTTGCAGCTTCAAGACGGATGAATCAATCTGCGGCAGATTAGTCGTAATTACAAAACTGACAACCCCCGTGGGTGGGGGTGTGTATGTGTAATTATCTTGCTGTTGCACCGTCAGTGATACGCCCTGTGGGAATGTAGCAAAGCCAAATATTGGCACTCTCCACCACAAATCAGGGAATCACAGCTCACATGTGGACTGGGGCCATTTAGCTTCCTCCCTGTTTGGGCGGCAGGGAGCGCAAAGTTCACTTCTCTTGACCAGAATGGAAGGAAATGATTTTCGGCCGTCTGAGCCAATCATGGCCCGAAGAATGAGCACTTTGCGCACACCAGAAAATCGTCCTGAGAAACGTGCCTGTCAAGTGGAAATGTTTGATGATCTGTGCAAGACACCGACGAATGCATGACGAATGCAACAATGTTCTTGCCTCTCACTTTGCTGGTTTGCACCAACGTGATTGCTTGTCTGGTGTGCCGCAATCAGAATTTTTTGTGAAACTCGCTTGCCTCCTCTTCACACTCGAGTAGAAACACAAGACTCGGAAATGCAAAGTGAAAATACGTCGCGTAACATCTTTTCGACCCACCAGTCCCTTTCCTGGAGAAAAAGGGTTGTCTCTCTCAATCTTTCTTGCTCAAAGTTGAGGGAGTTACGAATTGAATGTGTGCCGCTGTGAGATGATATAGTGAAGAGAACTTGAAAAAAAAATTGTGCTGCATCCTTGCATGCAGAATCCTGTGTGTAGGATGCCTGCAGTATAGCTATATTGTGCCTTCGTTCGGTCTGCCGTCCGGACGGCGTCTGTGGTGCATGCAGGTGTTCGGGGTTGGCATTGCACAAGCGTTTCCCTCCTTGCCCCAAAAAATATATCGAGATTCAGACGATATCTCAAATGTGCGAAGAATCACGATGCTTGTTTTTTCGTCCGTCTTTCCCGTGCCAGCTGGGATCGAGTCACAGCGGCGAGTGGCGCGGAGACGACAGAACTTAATCAAACAAGCTGGACAAATTTAATCGGAAACCCGACACTGCATGCTGTGGAAGTGGTCGCTACATCCAAACACATGAAGGTCCTTGTCGTTTGCGCCTTCTGTGCACAAACTGGGCCTGAATTCGACTGAAAATGTCAGCTCAGGAGCACGTCTACCTGTCACAACACGGTGCATCAATATGAAACAGAAAACTTGCAATAACGCGCTGTTGTGAATGGTATGAAAAGCGGGATAATGTTACACTCTCCTTCCAAACACACACACAAATTTGGGAGATCGCCATGTTTGGGGAGAGCCTGCACGGCAGCAGGCTGACATCTGAGCAGGGGACTTTCCTTGTTCTTCTCCACTGACAATGCCTCCCCTCCTTTTCCCTCCGCGCCACATCTCTCGCACCTATTCTCAAACATGCATTTTATTTCAGTTTCAATTAACAGCTTCATTGCGTCGGTCACAATGGAATGGCACTCAGTTTTCGGCAAGATCAATTTAATCCATTCTGCTCTTCATCGTCAATATATTATCTGCCTCAGCAATTGTTCCTCTTCACATATCGCATCTTGACGCAGCCCAAACACAGAGAAAGGACGCCTGGCAATCCAAGCCTTTGGGGAATTCAGGAAAATGCAATGCGGCTGTCAATCATACCGTCCTCATTGTTGAGATATCTGCAGAAATGAAAAACACAGCCACTGTTGCAGTGTTGCTTCCGCCGTCGATGATTTTCTCCCTTTTGGCCGAAAAGTGTTTGGGGATGACCTGCCCACAGTGGTTGCCATGGTAACTCATCAGGTTTTTGGGCTCCGTCGCAGAGCGAGAAATAAAGGCAGCAGGTACATGCGGCAGTAATTAGTAGCCTCGCTTTGTGCTCGTGTAATTCGGGATGTGCGAAATGAGAGGATATGAAAGGTTCTGGCTGCTGTGGCTCTGCTGCGATGCCGTCTTTCCACATTTCACGTTTCTCGTCTTTCCACCTGTTTGTTTTTTGGAATTGTAGATTCCATTTCCCTTTCCGTTTTAAGACTACCGGCAAGGCTCGTGCACATGTTGCTCAACCCACACTGCATCGTCGTTTGTCGAAATGTCGCTGAACAGGCTGCCTCCATTCACGTTCCGTCTGTGCATTCGTATACGTACGAGGAAAATGTCGCTTCCTTCATCTGTTCACATGTCCTTCACACGCATTTTCGTATCACAATTTGTTTTTACGCTGGCACAGACTTTTCAAAATGCTTTGGAGAAAAGAATTTTGCAGAGACCAGCAGTGCATGCATGGAACAGCTGGGTGTTTTTTGGTGGCCGCAATCATGGCTGTTTTACAAAGTTTTCGACTGCATCGTGTGAAAAATGTGAAGGTTTGTATGGGAAGAGACTTGCTCAGAAGCTTCTTCCATCAAACAGCCGCAAAAGGGCGCCGTGTTGGACCCACGGCCAGAGAAGACAGCGACTCAACCGTGACAACACCTTTGACAATGACGGTGCAATAGCATAGATCTCGATGAGATTGGGAAAATGCGTCCAAAACGAACCGCACAGAGGCGACAAAACGATGCGACATCACTGTGAAATCGTGCCAAAGTGCAGCCCAATCAACTCACGTACCAGTCATCCCTGTGTCAGTCCGAACAATATTTTCTCATAATGAGTGCATATTTTATTAGCTTCCAAATTTGGCAATGCAACAAATTTTCGCCAGACTAGCTGGTTGCAAACGATTCCACTTTGGCCAAACAAAAAACTGAAAGCGAAAGATTCTGACGGCGTGGGGAAATTTCTGAAACAAAGTCTCAGATGTCCGAAAGTTCCAGGTGAAAGGTGGGTCAACATGTATGAAGCCCTGAAATGACATTTTGTGTAGTTTCACCAAAACTCGTGACTGAAAGGACAATTCATGAAACCGGTCCGACGACTATACCAAGCAGAAAATTTGTCAGCACAAATGAAGGTTTGCATGCGCAACTGACTGGCCGGTGCCGAATTTCGCCTCTAAAAAGTCAGTGTGGCATTTGCAAGTTGTGCACGCACAGCTTTTTGGAAAAGCAGCTGCGGATGTCTCCTGGCCCGATGTCTGCTGAAATGCCACGGCAACAAAAACATTCATTGTTCAAAAGAGTCTGTGTGTCAATGTGCGCACACGTGTACATATGGTGGAGAATTCAGTATGGGGTCTTTTTTTAGTTTGGACTCCGCAGTCGAAGGTGTACGAGAGAAATTTGCGTCCGATTGATTGAGGCTGCGTCAATGACGAAAATTACTCGGCCAGCGGACACCCAGGTTGTGTTGGATCATTTGTCATAAATAGTACACGCAAGCACTGCAGAGCTGCAGCCATTTTGAAAGTTGCTTCAAAGGTGATGTACCTTTTGACCCACACCTGGACAGAGCAGCTTCCAAAACTCCTGCCAAACACTGACGACACACATCGAGCGACCACGCCAAGACAACGAGCAGCCGAAAACATTGATTCTTTCTCGCCATCACTCGTGCATTTATGAATGTGTGTATGACGACCGTATTGTACGTGGTTTGGGCCAAATACTTTGTCTGCCAGGCGACGGCCCGCTGAGCTGTCCACGTTACAAACGGCCCAATGAAGCACTCCACGCTCCGCAGCAGCTGCCTGCTCCGCCTTGCCCAAAAATTGATCTCAAAAAATTAATAATTTCAGTGCAAATAATACGGCCTACGTCCGCCCGCCTCGTGCTAAAAAGCGATTGTCACGATTCCTTTTCGACCTCAAAGCCAGAAATTCCCGATATTTTCGTTGAAGCAGACAAGGTGGCGGAGACAGGAATCAAAAGAGACTGAACATGGGCACAAACGAAAAACTTCTGCAAAAGTGAAATTGACTCTTGCAACACATACATGTATCAGATAACAACGACACACTCTTTTGCATGCGTTTCAAGATCGACCTGCACCCAAAGAATTGTTCCTTTGTTTGAAGTGCCTTGGGAAGATGAATCATTTTTGCGTCATCTGGGTGAAGTGTCAAAGTTTAATGGGACCCATCAAGTTTGACTTTGCCAACGATACTCCAAATACGACAAAAAGAATTTTGTCAATATGTTGCCACATTGCATTTGTCAATTTCTTTTTTCATAAAAACAAGCGTCACCAAGCAAAATTTGCAGGTGTGCATTTGCATATTTTTTTAGTGCAAACGTGAACGAATTTGTCTTCAGCAACACGCCCAAAATGGGCGCCTTTTTGTTCAGTAGCGCGTCATTAGATGCTTCTGAATATTATTGATATTTCCAGTCAAACAATTTGTTTGGACGGCACGTTGTGGCAAGATGTTATCTGACAAATATGCCGACGACTTTCAAAGGAATCTGCTGAAAACTCGTTCGCTACGTTGTTCTTGGCTTGATCGTGCAGGAGGTCTATCGCACGTGCATCGCACCCCTTTTCCAGATGCGGGTCTGCGCAGGCGTGCCATGGGAGAAACGAGAAGTCTCTGAAACCTGTTTAGAACTTCACTTTCTCGTCAGCTTGCTCAACGCGCTGAGCTGACGGCTCACGCGCACGCGCACCAACATGCCTCCGCCTTTTGCGGACAAAATGCGAGAACTGTCACGAAATACGAGGCGCAAACAATTGCTCCCACATTCTCCTGTCATCTTTCATCCCCCTCGCATAAACTGTCATCAAAATCTGACACTTCGCAATTGCGCGTTTTCATCCGGAGAAGTGGAGCGCACGCACCTGTGAAGAGAGCTGCCACAGACCCTACAGAGCAGCTCAAAACTTTCCTTTTGCCAATCATGTTTCTGTTCAGTACTTGGGACTAAAATATCTCAATTTCAGCTGGCCTGGTGGTGTATTTTTTTCACTTTTTGTACGTGGTTTGCCATCTTAGAGAAATTTGTCATTTTGCTTTTCATGTGCACACTCCTTCACAAAACACGCCATTGAGTTTTGTCCAGACCCGTGGTGTTCATGAATTCAGTGCGGACTGCAGGGAACACCATGCGTGGGTATACGTTGTCTGTCGCTCAACCCAAAACTTGCTCAAAAAGATGACATTGATGCGCATTCTCCTCTGCAGGCGTTTTGTCGCAGTACAAATCGATAGATTTCTTGTTTCTACCACAGGAAGGATTTTGGCAAAGGCTTGAATAATTCATGCCCATTTTCGGAGACACACAAAATAAATGACAAAGTACCCGGAGCTGTGCCATTAATTTACTGATTGTATCCACTTACCTGAGCGCAGCTCATTTATATTTCAAGTAATTCCATTCAGGTTTCACCCACGGTCGTATACCTGTGACTTCAACGCATTGTTCACTTGCTACATTTCGGCAAGACTGTTTGTCTGATGAATTTCTGAGTTTGCATCGAAGATTTGGTTTTGAAAGAAACGTGGTTTTTCCGACTGGGATCCAGGAGACACATTTGTTCCTTGTTCCTCCTGGTCTGCGCATGTTATAAATACTCGTATTCACTTTCACAGATTTCGGGGCCCCTCATACTGGAAGGTCCCTGTTGCACACATTTTGACCAAGACGAAGTTAAACTTTTGCACCCAAGGGATGGGGAGGGTCCGAGCAAGCCAATTTTTTTCCCAAGTCCAACTCTTACTCCAAAGACCAAGTCCAACTTTTGCACGGGGGCAGGTCCAACCAAGCCAAATTTTTTCTTGAGTTCAACTTTTACTCAGAGAGACAAAGTCCAACTCTACACCCAGGGGGGAAAACTGGCCAAGCCAAAATTTGTCTACTTCTGACTCTTTACTAGCAAAAATGCACAATTGCTGTTTCTGGCCCCGATACTGATAACAGGACTTTCAAATTTTGAACACATGTACTTGGTAACTCAACTGACAATCATGAATTGTTTCAGGCTCCATCTCATCATCCCACAGTTGTCCGTTTTTGGAACCTCTGTTCAGGTGGTTATCTCGGACACTCAAAATGGGTATACAGCTCTGTACACCAGCTCATACGGTGGGGCCCTGACACAATGCATGAAGTCTTGCGTGTGCAATAAAACAGAACCAGGCTGACCAGAACCTGAACATTATCATCACTAAAATCAGACCAAAACCTGCCAAAAATTGAATCAAAAAATTCCCACTTGCAAGTTCGACTTGTCACTTGACTAAACTATTCGAAGGTTTTCCCCCAAGCCAACTGAATTTGTTGCTGGTTCTGAGCAGTGTCGACACACATGTGCACTCTGCGTTTTCTTTTCCTTTTGTCGTCACCTGAATTTCGTGGCGAACACGATTTTTTTTTTCGCCACACGCCTGCATGTATGCATGCATATAAAGCAGAAACACAAGTGGGCACAACAAAAGTGTGCGAGTTCTTTGGGTGCACGCGGCGAGAAAAATATACAACAGAAAGATGGGCAAAAAATATGCACTTACTGTCGAAGGGTTGCGAAAGTTTTTTCTTCAATTTGGATCCAAGAAGTAAACCGGCCACATGCTCCAGCCCTGCAATTGAAAAATTAAAGATATGAAAAAAGACATCGCAGAAGGCGTTCAAAAATGTGCCCAAGAACACCAAAGGCCTCAAAACAGGAAACTGCACTGGACGCCTTCCCAAAAACAGAACTCGTATCGACACGGAAGTGCAGGCGGCAGGTGAACCTTTGCCAAAGCAAGAACAAGGTCAGGCAAATGAAACGAGAGGCAAGCAATCATTTTGGCATTTAGTGCGGCCGTAACACAGGTAAGATCACCCAGCGGTGCCTAGATTGAAAGCAGCTTGCGAACAAATCAGGTCCCTGCAGCAAGACCGCAGATACAATGCCATTAAAAGCAGCTAATTTCACAAGGCAGCGCACCTTTAAAGATTTCTGAAACACAGGTGACCCCCGCGCAGCCCGCAGCGTCACCTGGGCCTACATAACTTATTGACGGGGAACTCGGACCCACATTTTCGGCTGCTTGCTGTTACAGCTGTCAAAATTAATTAATATGCAAAAGACTTGCCAAATCTTGTCAGCTTTGGGCCAGTTATTGATTGTGACCGTTTGTGGAATGATCCCAAGTGACTGAATTGTGTGATGTGTGGCTTCCACGACCAGCTTTGGGCATAAAAATGCTTTTCCAGATGATGAAATGGCGAAATAAGCACAAGAATTACTTTGTAGATCTGTGGGAAGTTTCCTCCCGCAATCTGTTTCACAGGAGCTCACAAATGTGCAGGACGTAAAATTCACGGGACATTTCTCAATCCTCATTCACCTCTGAGCTTGCTTGCAATTTGATCTGAGCAAAACACCCAGGAGTTGCCAGGCTCCACTCCACCCGTTCTCGTTTTGAGTTTTAAGTCGGCATGGCAGAGGGAATTCAAACGGAAGTATCGGACGACATGTGCAGCCTCTACATCCATGGACGCGCCCGACCAAAATTTTTGAGCTGCATGGTCACGCACGGAACCAGATCTCCCACATTTCACAACCGCGCGTGCATGTTCTTGATTCACTCAAGAGCCGTACTGAATTTGAATCAACGTGACAGATCATTTCCCTGCAAAGAGTGACGCTGATTCCGCCTGTGGATGACTGTCCTTGACAACGAGTTTGACCTGTTGACGGAAACAGGATCCAAACCGGTCGTCGTTTTCTTTGGCACCAGGCAAGATCAATTGAAATGCCTTTCGGATTTTTTTTGAGTCATCTCCAAGTTTGTGGACGCAGATCTACCACTGATTCACGGGATCATGAAATTTGTGAGTCAAGTTCATTACGAGTTGGTGATGAAAATGTGCAGACCCGACAGCTGTCAAAAATCGTACAAGTGTGAATTCTGTGAGCATGCATGCATGCAGGCATTTAAAACAGTTCCATTCGCACGGCAGCTTCTTGGTGGAACGTGTGTTGCAATTGAACTGTATTCCACTTGAAGATATCGACTGTCACCAAACATCAGCGCGCACGCAGCATGATACAGCGCACCAGCTGCAGCAACAGAAAACAATGGCCGAAACTCACTTGCCAAATTTGGTCAAATTTTCGGTCCCTTCAAATTCAATTAAAACTGCCATCACGTGTGATGGTTTCAATTTTAACTTGATGAAAATGTCACTCACCTATCATGTATGGGATCTTTTTACTCCATGTTAACAGTTCCTTCTTGAATACACGTTTTTCTTGGGTACAGCGAGGTGCACCGCAGTCTACCATGTTGCCCCTTCCTTCGTGCAGTGCGTACAGAGTGAAACCCGCGCAAACTTTGGAGCGGCTTCACGATGACGTCACGGGCACCTGTCACGGGATTCCCGATTTGGGGAAAACACCAAAAAAGGAAGCAACGACTTTTTCCTTTTGAGGTAAGTTTCGGGACAATTCAACGTCAAAGTGTTCCAATTTACTCTTGAAGCCCAATGTTGCGTCTGTGTAGATCTGCTGTTGGCAAGGGTGCTGTTGAACCGCTGCACCAAACAACTTTTGAAGTGGTCAGTTGAAAGTTGGTGACCGCGCCCATCGCCCATGGAGCGCTGGTCCGCAAAGTGATCCCTGAATTTTCCATTGCTTATTCTGAAGGCCAACACCAAACTTTAGTGCCCAACTTGACGCATTTTGTGTGTGTCTGACCAGGCTTGCATGAAGACTGACCAAGTTCTGACGAGCCTTTTGTTTAGTTTTGAAGAATTGTGATCGCAATAACTTCCGCGAGCACACACAACCAATTCTCACACGGATTCTACAACAGGATTTTTTCAAGTACGTGTGATGGTGATTTGCGTTTCAATTCAGAAACAAGTCTTGTTACTGTTTTGGATTTTATATGTTATTTACCTTTCAAATTGAAGTAAAGAATCGTCCACTGTGTTCTATTTTCTTGAAGAAGAGCCGCTTCATATTGACACCATCCACCTGCTGACTTGTGTCAACAAAACTTTCAGTGTTTTGAGCACATCATTTGCGAGGTGCATGTATACGGTGCCGCGGGCTCGCTGATCTTTGACACTTGTTTTGTTGTTCACCCGCTTGCATGCGGAAACAGGTGTTTTGTGCGGGTTGTCCTCCATGGAGGGCAAGCCACACGGTCTCATCATCAGTGGGCCTGTGCTCTCACCTTGATGCCGGAATCTCATGATTGGAACAGCTCAGAGCTCAGGGCTGGCTGCAGTGTCCCTCAAAACTATTTATCGTACCAAGTACACGCATTAGGAAGTGTGACAGTTCAGTTCAGCTATGAAGCTCACAATTATGCAAAACGGAGTCAGGCAAACGTATGTTTCTCAATTTGACTCCTGGAGTTTCACTACCTTTGGAACAGCTTGGGCTTCTCGCTTTTGAAGCTGCTCTGCATGCCATGCATGCATGGGTACACTCAGCCGGTCAGCCCGAGTGCAAAGAGACGCGGTATCTCCTACACTACTACACAGGGCCCCAGACCCCAAAACTTTTTCGCGTAATTTTGCACTTTTGGCGCAAATGTTTTTTCAGTTTGGTCCCTTCCTGCATGACCCTTACGGTCCCAATGGCACTGCCGACAACTCGGTTACGAGATGTATTACCGTTTTTTTTTGCACAGAAAACGGTTTTGGTTTTCTTTTTGCTGTAGGCACTGAAATGGCGTCCAAGTACAGGTATCCGGACGGAGCGGAGTATTTCGGAGAGTGGTCCGACGACGGTCAGCGGCACGGTCAGGGCCAGATGACCTTCGCCGACGGCGCCAGATACATCGGACAGTTCGAAAACGGTCTCAGCGTCGGTTCTGGAATCATGATATTTGCAGATGGATCAAGGTATTCAGGTTTCGGAAGGATCAAAGTCAATTCGGGTTGGTTCTGAGGTTATGACAAGCCCACCGAGTTTGTTTGCACGTTCTGGGCGAAAGTACACACTGAAACAAGAAATGTTTCCAATTCTGGGTGCAACATTGGGGAGGTTCTTTTGTTTTAGATCCTAAATAATGCCCAAGGTGTCGTTTTAGATCCTAAATAATGCCCAAGGTGTCAAGAGAACGAGACAGCACTGTGACTGCAGCTCCTGGCTTCAGATATGAAGGAGAATTCCGCGGCGGCAAATTCAACGGGTCTGGCGTTTTCATTCGGTGTGACGGGATGAAGTACGAGGGTGAATTCAAAGACGGCAAAGTTTGGGGTTTGGGTGAGTCAACATGAAATATTGCCTTCGAAACCTTCTTTTGCTTCACAAACGCACGCAGTTTACGTAGAATCCGCTGCCTTCACGTGCACAAACTAACATGTATCATTGCGCATGGGTATCAAATTTTTTGAAAGACGCAAACGCCACGTTGCTGTGTCGTATTTTGGCGCGCTAAAGGTTCATTGTGACACCATTCCCTTTGGTCTGTTTTGGGCAAGGCCCATGGCACAGCATAATTTGCACGATTGTCCGCCGACACGGACACGCACAATCGATCCCACGCACTGACAGGGCTTTTCACGGGATCCGTGCAGAAATTTAGCCAGTTGAACGTGGCGACGAATTGATGAGCAGATCTAAGTTTCATGTTCCTCGTGCAAACGGTTCTCTTCTCGGCTGCAGGTTTGCTGACGTTCGCGGATGGGACGCACGGGCTGCCTCGGAACGAGGGCTACTTCGAGAACAGCGCGCTCATGCGGCGCGAGAAGAGCGGCCACGCGCTGCAGTCCGCGCGCCAGGCGGCCGAGCGCGCGCGCAGCCAGCGCTCCTAGAGCCGTCACGTCATCCACTCATTTGTTTCTCGACACATTCCGTGGTTTATACAAACGTTTTGGACGAACTTACGCAGAAACACTCTCGTCTTTTGGCGAGGAAATTCAATGTGTGCACAAGTACGACCAGTAGGCCTCAGTTCCCCGACCCAATTCGAAGGGATCGCAACGAAGGGATCGCAACAAGTGCAGACATTTCTTCCCTCATGCAGTTTTGTAGTCCGACTGCCCCCCCCCCCCAACAACTGCCTCATCTTTGACATGCACAATTTCATGGCGAATGATGATCCTGACAGCATGATACGAGCAACACACCGAGATGGAAGAGCAAAACAGAAAACAACTTTCAAAAGTAATGTAAGAACATTTTTTTCTAAAAATATATGTGGCAGTGGCCCAGATTTTGCAATTACAGTCTGTACTTTTTGTCTGACACACGATTCGGCTGATTCAAGTTGCAAATTTCGCTTTGGAATGCGCTGAGCTGAACAACACAAAACAGTTCTAAGTGAACGCAAACATCGATTTTGTACTGGTCAGCAGCAGAACAAATCACGTTTGAATCTCTTTCGTTGACTTCGCACAACAGGAAATGCGTAGATTTTGTATCACCCTGGAAAAATCGTATTTGGAGAACATATATACATTCTATAAATGTTCTGCTTGCGATTGATATTCTTCTGAGCAACAAAACCTGCAGACTGAAGACCAAACAAACGGACAAGCACAAACGTTCAAGGTCATGTGTTTCAGAAAAAAAAAGCAAAAATCCTGTCCTCGATTGTGCAGCAATCGACCTTGATGAATATTTCAGACACTAACAAACACGTCACAGGCAGCGTAGGCTTCCGGCGGGAGTGGGACGGGGAGCCCTGGTTTCAGTTTGTGCGTGCTGAATAGAATACATTGTTCGTGCATAACTTTCTCAAACAAGGGCATTTTTCGCGCGTCCACCCCCGAGATGTAGCCTCCTTGGCTGCCAAACTCCAACTGAGCCCAGAGCAAGTCCCAAGTTCGTTGGCGGGGGGGGGGGGGGGCCGGCCCAAAAAATTCCAATGTACAAACCTGAGGTTAAAAATATAAAACAATATTTGGGGTCCTGATTC
>JAAUXT010090425.1_pt1 | contig 12113 bp, 12 predicted proteins | sample 7278171 | NCBI WGS metagenome assembly JAAUXT01 (sample SAMN14350112, study PRJNA611818) | marine sediment metagenome | isolation source: surface marine sediment (1.8m) | place: French Polynesia: Moorea | collected 2018-08
CCCCCATGGTTGAGTTGGACCAACTCAACAAAATTCTCAATTTTTTTCTAAAATGTCCCAAAAATGATTTTGGTGAAGTTTGTGATGGTTGAGTTACCCCCCTGCAGTTGAGAGTTGAGCCAACCTCAACCAAATTTTCAAAATTTTCTAAAATGTCCTGAAAATGATTTTTGGTGAAGTTTTGTGACAGTTCAGTGGCCCCCTCCCCCCGCAGTTGAGTTGGGCCAACTCTGCCAAATTGTCAGAATTCTCAAAAATGTCCTGAAAATAATTTTGGTGAAGTTTTGTGGTGGTTGAGTTACCCCACCCCCACTCCCTATGGTTGAGTTGGGCCAACTCAACCAGATTTTCAAATTTTTCTAAAATGTCCTGAAATAGCACTGTGGTCATACGAGAAACTGACTGGCCCAAAGCAGACCATGTCCTTTTCAGGTGGTGGCCTTCTTGTTTCAATAAGTATATTGTTTCAAAGGGATTTAAATGTTTTGTTGATTGAATCAAGTACCTTGAAGGCAAGAGCTGACGAAATTCAAAGGAAAGACATTCCAGCTCAAGCAAGAAAGACCAGGAAATCAAGACAAACTGAAGAAAACTGCTTTGTTCACATGTAGTTTTGGACAATCAAACGTATATATCATCCAAGCTTGTTCCAAACAGAGGATACTCAGTCCAAGATTGTTGCTTGTTTTTACTGAAACATTTTCTTGAACGTTATTGAGAACATGGTCAATCCTGTTCTTTGTTTGTTTTCTCCTATGCCAAAAAAGAGAGGTAGAGATTACCTTGTACAAGTCTTGAGAAGAAAAAAAAAAAATTCTTCTTAAGCTTGTCCACTCTTGAAAACTGAGAGACCAAATTGTAGTTGGCAAGGTCATGAAGATTTGTTTGCTACTAAATTGTATGTACATGGCTTATGGTGTGGCAAGAAGCGGAGGTTTTACTTTTGGGTAGAAGACCAAGAAAAATCGTGGAAAAGTCCCACTTTGCTTTGGTGGGAACCCTGACCTGCTGATCAGTCGGCTTGCTGAGTGTTCTGGAATGGACGGGATTCCAAATGCATTCCAGATTCACTTGGAGTATGTGTGTTCCAAGGCGTTGCAAATGCAACACCACGTCAAAGAGGGTGCAGAGCACTGCAAGTTGTGAACAAAGAGAGAAATGTTCCTGCACTGTAACTCACGAAATTCAGCCGGAATAGACTGTGAAATCGAATCAAGTCAACATCACTGTCCACTTGTGGAAGGTAATCTTGCTCAATATGTCTCAATATTGCCAATTTCGACTGCTGCAAGCGGGCAGTTCTTTTTCACCACGTTAAAGATTGAGCCCTGTCTTCTGCACTGGCCTCGGACAGCAAACGAGATGCCACTGCAAAAATTGCGAACCCGACGAGTCTGCTTTTTGGTGGGGGGGGGGGGGGGGCGGAAGCTGTGGTGTTCTCGTCAGACCCGAGACCCGTCAGTCCGTGAGTTTATCGGACGCAATGGGACTGCAACAGATATCGAACACCACCCACTCTTGTATCTGCACCGCGGTCAGCAGGCATACATCTTGACGAGGCATTACATGTTTCCAGGATTAGATTGGGTGAAAGGGGTTGCCTGGGTTGGGTGTCGCACTGCCCCTTGACGCCCATCTGCATACCTACAGCATCGTGCAGCTTGTCGTGCAGCAAATTGGAGCATTCAGCGCGAGATTTGGCATTCAGACCGAGATCCTGAACAGGGATTGAGGCAGTCAAGTGGTCGGCTGTGCTGCCTTGGTCACACTGGAGGAAAAGCTGTTTGAGGGAGAAATTGCTGTCCTTCATATTCCGTGTGCAGTTCTTGTGCGCCTCACAGAGTGTGAGATGAGTCTGATCAACAAGAGCTTTTCTTGCCCAGGCCAGCGAAAACGTTTTCATTTGTGGCCGAATGTCCATCATTCATGACACTAATGGAAGCGGAGCCGTCCAATTAGAGGCAATTCAGAGCGACTTGATCCATTCCTGCATCTTCTCATGAAGGGCAGGTTGTGTTTCGTCGTGTCGCGTGAACCACAACGTCGTTGCTCGCCCTTGATCGCGCACGCTCACGCAGGCGGGTCGCTTCAGCTGCGAAACCGGCGCTCGAGTGTTCTCGGGAAACCGGAGAGAAGGAACTGTTGTCTGGCTGCAGGTGTCTGTTCAGTTCTGTTGGCAAGCTTTTGGCAAATTTCTTTGTCCCACGATAACTTGATGCCTCTTGCATCAAGTGCTGAAGAAGCTGCTTCTCGTTGCAAAACTGCTTCTCCGTGCAACGACAACGATGTCTTTTGCATGAGTGCAGTGCTTCGCCTCATATTGTTGATGTCATCAGTTGTAAGCTGCACGCTTGCTGACAACAAGTTGGAATTTGCAGTTGTTGACAGCTATTTTCGGAGATTACGTTTGTTCTTCAGTGGACGCAAAAGCAATTGTGATTTGACCGCAAAAACACAAAGCCTATTTCTTTCTAGCAGCTGTCAACTGCGGACAACTCAGGTTCGTATGCAGAGCCGCTTGTTTCTGTTTTTGCTTTCACGGAAATCATAATTTGTTTCACTTCTGCAAACAGATGAACAAGTCTGATTTTTAAGCCCGCGGTCGCCAAAGCCGAGGGCTGAGTGCAATGGGTCCCTGTATGTCTGTCTGTGCAAAATCTAGCAGTTACCGGGTAGCTCTGTTGGCTTGTCCATGGGGTTCTGCATGTGTGCCTTCTAACTGTGCAAGCTAGCAGAGTTCGCCCCCCCCCCCCGCGCTCCCTGTGCGCGAACTCTGCTGAGCCCGCACAGTCAGGCGAACTCTGCAGAGCCAGCAGAGTTAGAGCCACCGAGCCGCGAACCGGAGTTGAGAACCGCGGGCTTTTTGAGCGTAGCTTTCTTGTTGGTTTGACGCACACATACGTAGGGTGTACCAAAAGAGGCCGATCATCGCAAACTGGCCTGTTGTGCAGAAGTTTCCCCACCATTGTGAATGCACAGAGATCATGGCAGAAAGCTTGAGACAAGAAACTTCCACAATGTACTTCATAAACAAAAGTTGGGATGTCACTGACTGAGCAATCTGCGATGATCGGTTTCTTTTGGTACACCCCTCGTAGAAACTTTTTTGTGGCAATGCAGAAACAACGCGTATGTTTGCGAAGCCGCCAAATGTGGAAATTTTTGCGGGCATGTTCCTGAAAGGCCTGACTTCCGGCAAGGTGTTCCATTTGACACAAAGTGCTTCAGCGCTTTGGTTGGAATGTAAGCGCAGCTGGTACCCTGCAACCATTGTCTGCAAGCTATTCTCTTCATTACATCAGACCGCGGTGTTTGCGCGGGTCCGTGGGGCAGAAAGGCTCCGAATGAATTTGTTGTTCAACAGAATTAACTGCGCCCTTGATCCCAGCTTCGCATTGATGTTCAACCTACCACAGTGAGGCCGGGCAGTGGTGCGGAAAATTACTGACGCACACGCCCGTTATTTCGCCCAGCTCTGACCAACGGTGGTGGAAAACGCACGTGTCAAATTCCTGCTGCAGGGACTTTTTGTTTGTCTGGCACGGCCAGCAAAAAATGTGTTCCAAAGATAAAAGAGAACCCGGTCAGAGAAAAGAAGGGAGGACTGGACCAAAGCAACTCAAGTTTGTTGCTTTGTTGGGGGGGGGAGGGGGTAAAGCAATCAAGTTGTGTTTGTGTTTTGAAATGAACACAAGTAACTTTCCCCCACCCACCCCATGTGAAAACAAAATCAGCAAAGTTGCTTTGCCAGGCCAATGAACTGAGTGAAAAAAATTGTTAAATCAAACAGTTGCTTGTCAAACAAACGGAAAAATGGTTCAACTAGGGATTGGAATCAAGTGATATTGGTGCCAAATGAACATTCCAGGTGTACGATTTCACTGTTGGTTTTGTGAATTTTGTCACTTTGGACCTTTTGGCAAAAATGGTAAATTTACCAAAAGGGGAAGGTCCTACACCCCAGCAAACAGAATTTCTTTCCCCGCACCCCCGACCCTCCGCTCCAAGTTTGTAATGCCTGGCGGCGCGCCTGTGTACAGCATAAGTGGGTCATACCACTGGCTGCCATCCAGGATTTTGAAAAAAAGAAAAAATTGTGGCCCTGTCCCAGCTTCCAACATTGCTCCACCAACCCACCAGAATAGTCCTTGGGTCCCTTGCCATTCAGCACAAGTGGGTCATATTGTTTGGTGCCATCTTAGATTTTAGGGAAAAAAAACAAACCCAGAATTGTGCAAGGAATCACGTTCTTGTACTGATGTACGCAGCTGACTTACACTTTCAAGTATTGGTCAGGTTTTTTCTTTTTTCCAAAAGCTGAATGCATTGAGTAATGCTGATGTTCGTGAGATGCCAGAGATTTTCGAAACAAGATAGACTGAAAATAATCACCGAATGTGATTCGAAGTCTGTCTCCGATTGCAAAAATAATGGGCGTTGGAACCGAAAGACGACTGGGAAATTCAATTTGGCTTTCATTATGCACGCTGTGTTGGTTGAATTGAATCTATATGGCATTCCCGTGCCTGATATCACTGGTAAACTTAATTAGTCATTCCCGTCACATGAAAGAGTAATCGCATTGCTGCATAGGTTTTTGTTTCGTTGCTGTACAAAGGCAAATGACGAATTTTGTGTGGTTGGAGTGCGCCAAAGAGATGTTCATTCTTCACAGGCACAACCTGCAGGTGTGTTGCTCCAATGTGTGTGTGTGTGTGTGTGTGTGTGTGTGTCGATCGATCTCGATCTCATGATCATGAAACCCGGCCTTTTCTGGCAAACGATTTTCGCATTGCAAATTAATGAGGACAGACCCCCCCCCCCCCCGGTGAAATTTCTGCTTCAAAACCAGAGCCATGATCCACACCCTCCAAGAGTCAATTGAACAAATGCTGGTCTCCTTTTTTTTAGGGGGCGGGCATGCCACACACACTCTCACACTCCTCTGTCCTCTGTGAAATAAAACTACTGGCAAGCCAAAATCAGGCAAGTTTCTTGTCTGGCGAGAACACTGTAGTGCATACGGAGATGAGAAATTCAAGATCCTGAAAAAAGCCGCATTCCGGACACGCCCTGCAAGGTTTGGGATGACAATGGCCATGACTGGTATGTCACTCTCCTGTGGCAGGTGGGACAATGCAGGTTGAGTCACCCAAGGGGAGGGCGAGACAACCTGTCGTAGATTTCAACTCCGTGGTCAATCCTGATCCCACTCCTGCAACAGGTTGCCTCACCCATGGCGCAACTTAAGTTGTCACTTAGTGAACCAACCGTTGTTTATCAGCCACTTGCGGTGATCGTGTTTTGACCACGTGTGAACGAGTATCTGTCCATCGGCTGGACAGGTTTCCGGGTTGACCCCCCTGCCCCGCCCCCCTACCACCACCACCCATAATTTTTGGAATTTGTCACTTTTTGCGGACCTTCAAGGTATCCGGGTTGTCCCCCACCTCCACTACCACCACCCATAACTTTTGGACTTTGTCAGTTTTTGCGGACCTTCTGATTCCCCCCCCCCCCAACATCTACGTATCAACTTTTTAACTGTAATTGTTTGTGGACGTTCCTACTTTCTGGCTTTCTTGGGTCCCACAACCACCCCTGACTTGGACTTTGATTTGGATGAATGCAGTAGGCACGAACTACGAGTGTTGACCTTGGATTTTGCCCACCTCCCGTTGCCAAAATGTTTTTCGCGTGTGTTCTTTTACGTGGAAACAGACCAAAATTTCACCCCTCATTTGCTTGCTCTGATGTGCCTTCATGTATCTTTTGCAACAGAATGGGAGTTGTGCAAAACATTTCCACTCCGGAAGTCGAAAAAATTTGTGACGCGCACATCTCTTCCCATCTGGATCGAAATTTCGATTTCGTGGGCTGTTTTTCACAGGCACGTCCTTCGGAGCAAGTCATATCTCGTGCACAGAAAAAAATTGAGGTGGTAGCGTCGCCCTGATCCCATACGGGGGCGGGGCATGACTGGGAATCTCAGTTGTGCCCCCCCCCCTACACACACACACGTGCACGTATGTGATGGCCAGACGGGGTGATCAGGATTGACCACTACCAAGACTGAGTGGCGAGTCCTTTGTGGCGGTTGCCCCAAGCGATGTGCCTGTGCTCAATGCTCTGCTTTTGTTTTTGGTCAATTTTCAGGCACGTAGACTTGACTACCATCCCCAAAGTGCGTGTCCACACTGAGTTTTGAAAATTGGACATGTGTGCGTCCTGAGAAGTGAGGCAGCTGATTGCTGATGACAGTTTGAAAGGACTTATAGCTCTGTGCAGCTTGAGACCTTGTGTGTATCGTACTTGACAGGAGTTTTGGTTGTTTCGTCAAGGAACTGAGTAGGCCGAGACTGGGGATTCGTTTTGTCGGGAGCGTCCGATTTGTTGTGATCACGGCCTTGAAGGGGAGGACCACTGGGAAGTTGTTGAGATATTTCATTTGGCTTGCTGTGTTGTCTTCGGGTGAACGCCACGATCCTGACTCGGCTGGGTTGTTGCCTGCTGGACGCACTTGCTGCGGGGACAATGTCGGGAGTCGTGTCGGAAGGCGAGGCGCCGCGGCGGAGGAGCAGCTGCCTCACGTCGCGCGCACTCTTCATTATGATCCCGCCGCGGAGCCGGAAGACACGACTGACCTTACAGACCAATCATAAACTCCACGGCGCTGTGCTGTGACTGCTAATAACTTCCACCAACAATAAATCAGTTGGGCTCCCATCAAAGCTTCCAGACAACGAAGGTAGCGAGCGATGAATTTTACATGAGCGTGGTCACATGAAGGCAAAGTGGAATCCTGAAGCCTCTTCGGAGTTCAACAAATGTCCCTCCACACACGCACCGCGGGCAGCGCGCAACATCTGGAAGGTTGTGACACTTCCAGGGCTGGTTGGACCTGCCAGAGCGAGTCCAGCCTTACGATATTCTGTGGGAGTTCTTGGAGCAGCACACACCTTCGAAATAGTTGCCGCTTCGAAACAGAGTCGTTGCTCCTTTCTTTCCGAAGAGTAGAATACACCAGACCTTTCAGGTGAGTTTGACTTGTTTCACTTTTTCTCCTAGTTTCCTGGTCTTGCATCTTGTCCTGCCAACACAGCAGTCCAGCAGCTCCCTAATCCTGCAAGGCAATTTTATTGCGCCCATTCTGGGTGCAGATTAGACGCAGACGTGCTGCTTTCAGTTGCTTTCATATTAGATGCGCAAAAGATGTCTATTGTTTGTGGACATGTCCCATGAATCATGCACGGACATGAAAGGCGCTGTCGGTGCATTCCAGCACAATCCGTCAAAAACGACAAAGACGGCGGGAAGACTCACTTTGTCCAAGAAGTCCCGATGCGTGGTGAAAAATGTTGCCAGTAATCAGGCAGTGGTGATTTAGTACTTGAATATTTTCCTGGAACCTTCTGATAGACTCTGAATTGTTGAAAAAATAGATGTGTGTCGGCCTCGGTCCTCAACTGCACGTTGGACCACGAGGATTGTCCCAAAATTTCTTGGGTCGGCTCCACCATGAGTCGCATGATGCAGAAACAGGACAAAGGAGCATGAAGCTTTTTTCCTTTGCATCATATCCTTCTTTTCACAACTGATCCAAAGTGATGCAGTTTTTCTTGAAGTTTTTCAAGGGAGAAAAAAAAAACATCACAAAAGATCACCAAATGAACAGTGTCAAGAAACTCAAAAGGTACCCGGATGCTTTGAAGTGAAGATATCTTTGTTTTACAGATACGAGGCGGTTTTCATAAGTATTGATTCCTCGGCTCGTGTACTCATGGTGATACTTTTGAGAACATTCTGACAAGAGTTCCTCACAGCCATAGTCATGATCTTCATATGTGCAACAAGAAAACAATTACAAAATCATTGCTGAGGGTACAAGTAAGGTCTGAAAAATAGTTAATTGATATCTGTTGCTAAAAATCAAACAAAATTCAAGGTATTTTATTAAAGATTTTCTCTATTTCTTTTTGTTGAAATTTTCCTAATTATTGCTATGTGAAAAATCATTTTTAGATCACTTTGGAAGCAGAAACATCCCATTTAAATATGGTATTCAAATCTTAGTGATCATTTTTAGTTACTGGAGGTCTGTCACTTTTTTTTGTTTTGCTATTGGAAAACTTCCTTGTACATTTGGTGAAGCATTGAAAATGTTCCCATCAGTTTGTAGTCATTTGCATCAGTTTCACGGTCAAAGAATCAATACTTATGAAAACAGCTACGTATAGATTGCTCAGTTGTCTTTTGAAGTTGTCATTTGACCATTTCCTGCCTCAAGTAAACTACAGCGGAGTGACCTGCGAAATATTGACACGTGCCTCGTGAGACGGACCCGCTTCAGTGTTCCGCAGGTGCGATATCGCTGCGGATTGAATTCGTCCGTTTTTCAGCCCGCGGCCGCCGTAGGTGCCGAAACTGCGCGCTTAGTGCAATCGGTCTCTGTCTGTCTCTGTGCAAAATCTAAATGAGTTACTGGGGGGGGGGGGGGAGTTAACTCATCTGGCTGTTCCAGCATATTTGACCAACTCAGTTGAGCAAACTCAGTTGGCCCAACTGAGTAACCTGGGCGGTAACTCATCCAGCTATTTCTATGTGCATGTCTTGCTCACTCAGTTGAGCCAGACACTCCCCATTGGTAACTCATCTGGGCTGACTGAACTCACCTGAGCCAGCCGAATGGGGCATTGGCCCAAATGGTCGGAACCGCGGGTTTTCTAAGCGTAGCTTTCTTGTTTGTCCATGAGATCCTACTTCGAGAAGCAAATTTTGTTGGAATTGATTGCTCCGCATTCGATGGGGTCCTTGTTATCAGTCAGTGACCACATGGAAGTGCCAAGGAGCACATTCTGCTTGATCGGCAGCGCCAGACAGTTCCTATCAGCGTCTCCGCACGCAGGCACTGGAGCCAGCCGAGTACCCTCCCGGGTCTCCAGTTGCACATTCACAGTAATCCCATATCCTGCACTGGTGCCTGCAATCTTGACGTCCTGACATTTTACACAGAATTGGGTTGCAGATATCGATGTTGTGAACTCTCAAGTTGCAAACTAAATGTGTCGTGGTTTGTCATAATGCTTGACGTTTGTGATTTGTTGGCACCTCGGCAACATTTGAGCGCGGAGGGTTTCATCAGTCCGAGGCTGTGCGGGCAGCCGAGGTCCCGGCCGCGGCCTGACCCGGAGCCGTCGTGGCCGACAACAGAAGCGCTCCAATTACCCACCTTCATTTGCAGCGAGACTCACGAGACGCCGTCGCGCCAGCGCAGTCGCCGAGATGGATTGATCGCATACATTTGCAGTGTGCGTGTTTTCCTGGGAATTGGATTTGCATTATGATCCATCGCTTTGTGAAGCTAACTGTGAGATTACTAACAGTTCTTTGCTGTTTGAAAAACATCCATTGTTCGGGACGAGTCCTTCGGGGATTGAGTTCAGCGCCAGTTGGAATGCAGATGTGGTGCCATTCCATTTGGTTCTTTCAGACTCTTTTCACAGGACGTCAGTCACAACCGATCGTCATATACGAAACAAAAATTGAATTGATGTTGGTGGTGCGACTGGATTGTGCAGCGAACAGATTCGAATTGTGACTCTTGATGGTCTCGAGAAAGCGGTCACGCAGGCGCGCTCAAGTATCTGAGGGAGCCTGTTTGCATTCTATGACCGGCCGCTCAAGTTGCAGAATCCGGAGTCGCCAACGAATGAATTTTCGCTCACCAGGCCAACGGCTCCGTCTTCTTGTTTTTGGTGGAAAGTGATGCGTGACACACCAGTTGTTCATGGCGCCTGCACTGTGCTGCTGGTGACACCTGAAACTCCGTGCCCAGCTGCTGGGAGCGTTCATCCTCAAACAGAAAGAAAACGCGGCTTTCTCTTCTTCCGCAATGACTTTTGTGGAAGCTGGTTTTCCAACCTGATGATTATTGTGGGTGGGAGATTTGGATGGCACGAGGCTGGTTTTCTCATTTTTAGTCTCGTTCTTTCTGTGAACCTGTTCCACTAGTTCAATGCGCACTTGTTTGAATGCAGCCCGAGAAAAAAATGAAAGGCCCGTGGGTGCGCGATCGACACCAGTTGTGGGTTTCAGGCCTACTCTTGCCGCTTATCAAATGCCAAATCTGCAAAACTTTCTTTGCTGGGACGAGTCATCTTTCAGTGACATGTGAGGACACGGCTGCAAGCGCAATCGTGAAAGAGCGAAGCCTCTCGTACTCTTGTACATATGACTGGAAGGTTGACTAATGCATCTTGATGTTGGCTTGGATTGTGTACTTCTGCTGGCCAGACGATAGGCTGTCTCAGAAATTGCCCATTAGTGGGCGGCGTGCCCCAGCAGAGATCTCGGACGGCTTGACATGTGCGCGGTCCCCTGGACCCGTCGTGGCTGCCGGATTGATAAAAAAGCAGCTAATTTGATCCCGTCCGGTGATAATAGCGGTTAGTGGAAATGGGATTTGCGGATTAGTGAACTGAGACTTCCTTCCAAGACGGCTTCGTGTTTCGTTGGAAGAACTAATGACAGAGAGAAGCCTGCAAGTCATGTTCATTGAAGGATTCAAAGTCTTCTGTAATTATTTTCACATTGTGTGCTGCTGCTGGAGGAACCAATTGACAACCAAGGTGGAGAATCTGACGTTCAGCCTCTTGGTTGTGCCGACAGCAGCTGAAGGAGCACTGCGGAAACACAGCCCAGTTACGACGATAAAGAACTGCCTCTTCAGGAGAAATCAGATGAAAGACTGATGTACTCGTACTGCTAGAAACTGTCGTGCACATTGAATCTGGCTGCGCACACATGTCGCGTGGTGGCTGGAAGGGGCGATCCGTACCGCACATGCAGCACCATGATTTGTTTTGGCCGAGTAGCTCGGAGGGGAATTGGCAGTGAATTGTGTCCGGTGCTTTGAAGGGAGAATCGCTGTTCATCAACGTTCTAGGCGGGATGTATAGAAGGGATTAGGTCCTGCAGTCTCGCAGTTTGTTCTCTTGGTTTTTATGTGACATTCAAGCTGCAAGTGCGGGATAAGCGGATGAAACGCAGTGCCTCTGGTCACCAGGTGACTACTAATGCCGCCTAATGACACATTTACACGAATAACAAGCCATCCGCTTCAACGTAAATTGCATTCCGGGATTACCGGAGGGCTCGTTCGGGTCTTTCCAAGTGACAAGTACAAAACTAAGTACTCAGTTCCGGAAACCACTTGGTTCAAACTTGTCGTTCGTCTTTTATTGTGCTTTCAATGATGATCACTTGCAGTCTGCATCAGCCAGCATTGTAAGTTTTCTTCAGCTCAACCGCGTGAGTTCAAAAAGAGAATGGCGCAGTTCTGCTCAAGCTTCGTGCAGCTGCGTGCTGTTTTCTTTCCACGGACGTGAAAACGCAAAATTTTTTCAAAAACCACGCCTTTGTGTTGAAATGGAATAATTCGCTCAGTTTTCCTGACCAGATGTCAGCTCAACCGAGGCTCAAGTCGCGGACGGAATCCCACCACCATACGATTCGTGTTAGATGTTTTGTGCTTGTCAGTTCCACTTCACCCATGGTTGCAACGTACCTACACATGTACTCAGCCAGGCAATCGGCGTCCGAACACTGACCATGGAAGTCGCGTGTAGGAAAGAGCGAACAAAACACTGTGGACTCAGACGCGGAATGTCTTTCAAGCTTTTGCGAAGAACGTCAAGCTGTTGTTGGCATATTCAAACCAGTTCTGCATAATTGCACCGATTTCGTTTGGAATAAGCATGCACAGCTTCGTTTGCATTTGACAGTTTCTCATTGCAATTCATGTGTGGAATTCAAATTTGTGGAGAGCTCTGGCACGCGCGTCACAATATTGCCATGTTTCGTTCTGGTGCGACATCGGTCGACTTCAGACTCCCCACAGAACGGATCGTGCCTTGTGTACGCGGTAAGAGCCATTGAAAGAGTTCCCGCTGGTTCCTGCCATTTTCTGTGTCTTACCAGTCCATCGCAGTCGGTTGTGAGCTTTCCTTGTGTCCGGAAATGAGAACATATAAAAACGATGTGCGCCTCTATTGCGTGGGATTCTTAGCACTCTGGCCGTGGTTGAGACATTCTCGACCCGCAAAGCAGAAGGC
>JAAUXT010116055.1_pt1 | contig 12113 bp, 10 predicted proteins | sample 7278171 | NCBI WGS metagenome assembly JAAUXT01 (sample SAMN14350112, study PRJNA611818) | marine sediment metagenome | isolation source: surface marine sediment (1.8m) | place: French Polynesia: Moorea | collected 2018-08
GCCGAAATTTGAAAGTTTTGGACCCCGCTCTGCTGCCCCCGACCCTGGATCCGCCGGATATAAATCCCCTTCATGATCTGATCCATTGTCATCTGCGAAGCGTCTTTTCTGTCCGCCACTTTTTCCTTCATTCCATAAATCCTCAAACTCAGGGTGAAGACCGCGCCCTTTTCTTCTGTCCATCATCCAGTCCTCAGAAAACATTGACTTTCGTGTCCGTTATCCTCTGGGCTCAACACACATTTGCGCACGCATACCTCACACGCACACGCACACATACACACATGCACACGCACGCACAATCTACTGAAGTTTCAGTGTCGTCTCTGGTGTGTTATGAATGCACGCATACCTCACACACATGCACGCACAGACACACGCACGCTGATTTGTCCTTGGCATCATTGTCGTTGACATCACAATGTAAATGCACGCATACCTCACACACACGCATACAGACACGCACACAATCTTGTGAAGCGCCAGAATCAAGAACGTGTTGTTGTGGTTGCACGCACACCTCACACACACACACACATCATCCAAAATTCGGCACCTTCAAGTGTCAAGGACTGCGTCGTCAGTGTGAATGCACGCACACCTGACACACGCACGCACTTTTTTCTGCCTCAAACATGTTTCAATCCGTGAAGTCTTCATTGTGTGTATTGCATCTCCTGGGCTGATCGTTCGTGTTTTGAACTGCGGTTTCCAAACTGCACGCACACCTTTTTCACACACACACACACACACACTCACTTCTTGCTCAAGAGAAGTGCTGGATTCTTGCAGCTGCGCACAGTTTGTCGGTGCAAAAGAACTTCAACCTATTTGTGCATTCAAGAAATGTTTCCTTCACACCAGGCTTCTCTGCACGCACACCTTTTCCACACACACACGCACACACACACTCACAGCACGTATACCTGATACACACACTCACAGCACGCATACTTGATACACACACTCACAGCACGCATACCTGACACACACAACACGCATACCTGATACACACACTCACAGCACGCATACCTGATACACACACTCACAGCACACATACCTGATACACACACTCACATGACAAAAACGTTCGTTCAAGCGTTTGTTTTTGTAGTTCATCATTCCGTTTTCAGATCTCTGAGTGAAAGTCTCTGATCTATTGGACAGACAAGTGCTTCCAAACAGACACGCACGATCAGCGCACGCATACCTGATACACACACGCACATTTATCCTCCGGTGTCACCTCAAACTGTTGCTTCTGTGCCTCCTGTCACCTGTCTGAGACTGGCAGCACCAAACATGGTTATTTTACCCGTTTCTATTTCCTAAAATAGATCGTGATCTCCTCTCTATGGAAACGTTTCTCATGATGTCACGGGTTCGTAGCTTCCATGACTGAAGGAATATTGGGGACTGGGGTGGAGTGTTCGTTTCGTCTCGGTTTGGGGCACTGTCAAAACACATGCCTCCAGATTTTCAAAGTCTTTTGAATAATTTTGAAAATTTCAAAACCAAAGAGAGGAGAATGAAGTTGCAGTTGATGCTCTTTCAAAACACGCGTGTCAAAGATAACGTCTTTTTTCTCTCACTGTGAAAACGCACGTGTTTCGAAACGTCCTTTGTGAAGACCTGCTGCACTGTAAAAACACGGGTGAGAAAAAATGCAACGTCTTTTTGGTGAAGCTTGTGAAGGGTGCTACACGCCAAAAACAAGTTTGCTGAAGTTTCTCAACAGCAATTCCAAATGTGAAATGATATCACCTGTTTGCATAAAGAAGAAAATTCTCAACCCTCTCAGCCCTCTCAGAATACAGTCTTTTTGTTGAGTCATTTTTGACGCATTTTCGTGGAAAGGTGTTTGACTTTCTTAAAACACAGGCGCACACACCACACCCACACACGCACACAACACACACACGCACACACACACGCACGCACGCACGCACGCGCTCACATTTTGGAAACGTGTTCCATTTGCACTTTTCTTTGACTTCTCAATGTGAAGAACGTAGAGATCGGGGCGACCCTGTCAAACCTCGGAGCTTCTGTTTCCACAATTTTAGCGTGCTTTTGTGGAAATGTGGGGAAGACACTCTCAGGAATGAAGGCATCATTTAAATTCTCGTCTGGTGAAACTGACCAATTAACCCACCTTCCCCGGGGGCGCTGAGCCCTTCCCCCGACCCACGAAAAAAATCTCTCCCCCCTTGTGTTGTTTTTTTTTTGCATTCAGATCCAGGGCGCCCCCCCCCCTGTGTCCAGCCGGTGTGCGGCGCTCCCGATAAGTTTGCCACACTCTCAAAACACATGCTGTCAGCTTCATCAAAATAACGGCGTTTTGTGACCATGTATCTGTGATGAAGGCAGGAAAACTTTCGTTTGCACCCTGTTTGGCAAAAGCCCCCACTCTCAAACTGCGAGCCTTCCATTTCACCGATTTGACGTCTTTTTGTATGAAATTATTACTTGACTGCCACCACAGACTGGTCACTTGATACCCTCTCAAAATTCAGGTGCTCGTGTGATCAAATCTGACGTCTTTTCTGTTCCTGATGCCACTTTTCACAGGCGAACTGTGCATCCAAATACGGGAGAGTTTTTTGAACAAGCGAACCCCACAATTGCTGTCTTGGTCAAATGTTTGGAAATGAAACAATAATTTCCAACCACAATGGGAGCTGTCTGTCTTTCTTTTGGAGAAAACCGCTCTTCTCGCAAAGGTCAAAATTGTGGAATCAGACACAGCGACATCTGCAGTTTGAGTGATTTTTTTTTCAACAAAAGCCATTGAACAACAAAGTTTGAAAAATATTCTGGAGCAAAGTCGCCAAAACTTCTCGCTTACTCTCTAGCGCCTCGTGTGCGCGCGCGGTTGTCGCGCACGTGTGTGTGTGTGTGTGTGTGTATGTATGTGTGAGGTGTGTGTGCGTGTGTGTTCGCGCACTCACCAAACAAACAACATGAACAATCTGGTAACTTTATGCACAGAACATTTTGTTTTATAAAATCCTCAACGACTGTGTTGACAGAATGCAATGACAATAGATACTTTGTGCACGGCGTTTGAGGCGCACGTCACGCCAACGTCGAAAAGAGCGCACAAATTGAGACGTTGTGCAGTTTCCATGGCACTGGCCGATCACGACGCTGACTCAACGTACATCTGACTCGTGCAGCAAGCGGAGCGAACACAGAACAGTTTCGTTCATTTCTAAACTACATGAAACCGATTCTGTTCACACAAATCTGTTGTACATAAGGTTACAGACATGAAACTGATATTTGTTTGACACAATACAAGGACTTCGCCATTTTATCGTTTCTTCCTTGGGTTGCCGCACGACACGAACTCTTTTCGTTGCACATTGGGTGCAAACATTTCTACATCTGTACATGTTTTTACACTGGAAGAGGGTTTCCTTTGGTGCGTCTTTCTCAAAGTCAAACTGAGTGTGTTTTCCCTTCAGGTGATTTGTTTTGGGCACTCATTGTTTCGGTCGCTCTAATATTTGAGGGACGTGAAAGGATTGAGCGACCTCCTCAAATCACCCAAAAATGATGCTCAAAATTCACACAAACAAGTTCGACACACCCATCACTTATGAAAACGAATACAGAACAGTTTTGGAAGCCGATTCTGGACAAAGTTCCTTTGCACAGACATACAGCCACGCAGCGACACAATGTGTTCCACCACCATTTTTGTTGCTCATTAGGTGCCAACAATTTTCACATTCAAAGCACCCAAAGAGGTATTCGTTTCGTGCGTCTTTCTCGAAAAAAACATACTATACAGACATGGACAATAAAACAAAATATGACAAATCAAAAATGTTTACATCCCTTCACAAACGAAGCAGTTGGTCAGAAAGCAACAGACGACGTCACAACGACACGGCGTTTACCTGGACACTGCAAAAAAAATAATTTTCTGTCTGCTCTTGCACACCTGATCCATTGTTCCCTCAAAAATTTCCATTTCCAGCTGCTTTCGAACGCGACGCAAACAAAACATTTGTTCGACAGACCGGAGTGTTCCAGACACAAGAACGAACGCCCACGCAGTGTCGCACAACTTGTACGAGGTGGTATCAGGAAATCCGTACCGTCGTCATGTCGACAGCTTCAGTCCACAACACCAGACATCGACATGACGACGGTACAGTACTAATTTCCTGATACTCGTACCACCTCGTACAGGCAGAAGACAGGAGGGCGCGTCACAAGGATAGACAAACAAACGCACCCAGAGACATCACAACACAACCTGAGGGAGACAGAAGAGAGGAGGGTACGTCACAATCGAACGCACCCATTGTCATCACCGTCATCCGAACTTTTGACGCTTGACGCCAGGACTGGACGAAACGAACTGCCCACGTGACGTCAGAGTTAAGGTCTCTCGAATGGTCGACGCTTGAAACACCGCAGCTTTGGTTGAACGGACCAGCCCTGCCGCCAGAGTGCAGTATTCTGAGGAGTGTCCCCACCCCAGGTCAGGGTGGTATCCATGGAAACCGCTGAAGTCACACGGACACCGAACGCGTGGTCAGTCACAAATGAATGCATGTTCTTCATTCAGCTACGTTCGCTGGGATCTCTGGGACGTCGGATGCTAGCACTGCCCTCTCCAGGCCAGTTTCACTGTCACTTTCAAGGTCACCAAGGTCACGGCGCGACGTCCCTGTGTCCGGCCGCAGTTCCGTGACGCTCGACTCGCAGGGTGCGTCACGGTCTGACGCCTCCACAGGAACGTCGACGTGACGTGGGACGCGCGCACCGCCCTCTCCCGGGAAGATCTGAGACGCGGCAGCAGAGTGTTCGGGGTAGTGTCAGCGCGTCTGGGTCCAGGTTGGTATGGGGGGTGTCCATGGGCGGGGTATGGCTGAAGTTGAACAGCGTCACACCAGATACCCGACTCAGGACGTGAAGCGGAGGGCCACGGAGCACAGGGGAATAGCGAGTTTGAACACGACGTTTGAATTTGAAAACGTCAACCTCAAACCTGGAACTTTTTTTTGAAATGCCTTGATTTTTTCAGATTTTGGGAGGGATTCTGGCTTTGCAATACATTTTAGAACAAAATTGACCAAAAACCAGGGTTTGCTGTTGTGAATTTTTCTGTTCAAAGGGGTCTGAAGATGACGCGACGTTTGAAGTTTTCGCTCCAAACGTCGCTGCTTAACGTCACTGCTGTTGGGCGTATTCGATTCACGTGTGCGGCTGGTCGCGGATGCAGAGGCGTCATTTTTCCTCGTGGGTTGGAGATGGGGCGAAGAAGGTGAAGTGGGCGAAGTCGGTCAGCCGTAACACGTACATCGAACGCGCCCATTCTGAACGCTGGAGTCTGTTTGGATGGTGGAATGTCCTCCATAGCTGGACGCTCGGCGATTGGACGCCATGCTGAACGAACTGGACAGTGTCCCTGGAGTTGAGCTCGGGGGGGGGGGCGTCACCAGATTCGGGTCGGCGTCGCACAGATGGCGCTGCCGGTGTAGGACGCCGGACGACGCACGGACGCTGCACCGGATGAACAGGCCACGCCCACTGCCGGTACGGTTTGGAGAGAGTTGCGCCATGACGGCGTCGACGTTGGCGTCGCAGAACCGTCACCACGGGATACCTGGGGGGACGTCAAACGTTACGTCAAGTGGAGAAACGCGTCTATTTTTTGACGTCATAACTTGGGCTGACGTAAGGAATGGACTCCACTCTGCACTGGTTCTCTTGCATGACGTTGACGTCAAAATGATGACGTCAGGGAACAGGACGTGTAGGGAGGGTGACGCGCTGTCGTTTGATTTGCTTGACGTCAGCCTCAAAATTAGCATTGAACCAATCAGGGATTTCACACAGATGACGCGGCCTCAAAATGTTGATCTCACGACAAAAGCGGACAGGAACGTTTTTCTGTTGCTCTCCATTGGGCGTCATGTTAAATTTGACACACACCCGTGCATCAAAATTTTCACGCCGGTGGCAAAAATTCTGACGCCGTCCTGCCTGTGGGAAAACCCCAAAACAGAGGAATTGGTAACGTCAGAATCATCAACACAGCGCGTCACACAGTATGAAACCCCTGTACAAACCAAGACGTCCGCTGGTGACGCCGAGTCGTTTCGACGCGGGCGTCTTGTGTGCAACTGGGACGCAGCAGCCGAGTGGAGAGCGTCCCGCACGGTGGCGCCACTTCTCCAGCGGAGGTCACGTGGTCAGGGTGGGGCACACGTGACAGCGCTGAGGTCACGTGACACCGGAGACACTGAGCGATGCTCTGCCTCGTTCTGGATTCTCTGTCAGAATACAACGTTCAAATCGTAAAAAGGGACGATGTTTGTCCACGAATAAATCGCTTCTTTTTGTATCAAGTCAACCACACGGTGTTGTGAATCTGACCTTCCCAGACGGTGTGGTGAATCCGAAAACTTGCGAGAACTGAAATTCATTGAGCGAACCACGCACGTCGTTCCATGTCACGTGACGTCTCGGTGACGCTACGCTCGGTGAACTCACGACGCGTGTGCGTCGCCATCACAGCTCCTGTGGGGGAGTCACGTCTGCGTCCAGGTTGGTTTGCTCCATGTCACCCAACTCTGTGAGGCACGAAACCGGATGCGTCACGCACGACCTGCGTCACTAACAAACAGGGAGATTATGCACGGCCCTCAAACACACGTCACACCAACGCTGACGTCACAAATTGATGAGGTTGTACACAGTTTCCATGGCACCAGCCAATCACAGAACCACAACTCGACGTTGGCGTTGACGCGACGTTCACCAAAACGTCATTACAAAATCCTGGAAAACGAGGGAGAATTCAATTCTGCATTTCATGACTTGATTTGATGCCAGTGAATTTCAATGGGCGTGTTCGATTTGCCCGTGCTGCTGACTGCTGGCGCAGTGGCGCCACTTCACCCTGGGTTGGAGATGGGGCCAGATCAGCCAGTTTGGCTCACTGGCAGAGCCGCAAGCAAAAGTCGAACACGGCCAACGGCATCATGATCATGTCACGAATGGCAGAAGTGCACTCCCCCTTGAATGTCTGCTGGTATCACCCAGTCGTTCGGACGCTGAATACTTCTCCCCCGCTCTGGAACTGGGACGTACCACAAGAGAAGACCGAGCGTTCCCAGACGACGTCGCTCGTCCTGCACCAGAGGTCGCTGAGGCCGCGCGTGGAGCGCTCCCTGGTGGTGGGTCCGGTGGCGAGAGGGTTCGGCTCCTGCGTGGGTCTGGGAGGGTCCGGGAGGGTCCAGATCCTGGCCCGACGTCGAACTGTGACGAAAGGTCGCTGGTCCATCTTGTTCTCTGGCGACAGAAAAGTCTGAAAATTTCCATCAGAAGAAGAAGGTCAAAAACTTCTGGGTTTGAATTACCTAGGATTCAACGCACATTTCCATAAAACGGGCAGATTTGGTTGGATTTACTAGAATCGGGTGGCGCCCCCCGCCCCCGCCCCCTCCCCTCAAGGGGAAAACAACACAGAAACAACCTGAAATGCACAAAATCAAAATTTTGAGGACTTACCCCCTGTTCCTCGTGGTCTTGTGTCTGTGAGGGTGGCGCGGCAGCCGGAAGTGACGTCACTCAGCCTCTCACGCCCGACCCTGGATCCGTCACAGTCAACGTCCAACGCCACCTCGCGTCAGGACTGTCAGTTTCATGACAACGCCTGCCAAACGCTCTTGTCTCCATGGCAACACAGCACCCTCGGCGTCAGCTATATATATAACGTCAATGTGTTCTCCCATTGGGGACACGTGATCATTTTATCCAAAGGTCAAGGTGAAATAGAGGGCATCCTGAGGTCAACAGTCCTGGCATCAAAAGCGTCCGCTTTGCATCCTGGTGTTTGGGTGATTGGCACTGGAGGTCCACGTCTGGTGCCAACAGGACAATGACAACTTTGATCTCAGTCTCGTCTTCCACGCTGTGGTTGATGAAACAGGAGAAAGTGTCAAATTGACCTGAAGAACGAACAACATTTTCCTGTTTCATTTTGACAATGTCAGCATGCTGATGTCCATCACGAATGTGAAAACTCCATCCAAAACTTTGTACATTCTAAAATGACATCCTTTGTTGAAAGGTCCCAATCCTAAGAGCAGAAAACAGTGTGTCACAGGAAGGCATGATTCTGACACCAGATGGATCTGGTGTATCACAGTGTAACACATGTATAAATCCCACAAAAATACAGCAAAGAGGATTTTCAAGATGCAGTTGCAGGTGAAGCTGGGCCACTGGAAACCAAATCCGATGGATGTTCGGTACAGTACAGGGTGAGACACTGTGACTTCACACTGGCCAATAGACACTGGGCGACACCTGATGTGTCTGTTTCTGCTGTTCAGGCTGCACCTCTGTGGGTCATGAGTTTCATTGCACTGTCTCCAGGAATAGGGGTCTGAACCAGCCACAGAACACACTGGTCCTGGAACAAGTATTTGATGTGCAGGCTACATGACTGCAGTGATGTGAAGTGTTCCAGTGAGTTCATGAGTGGGGATCCAGCCTCCCAACCTGACAGTTGTGGATCCATGATGAGACAACTGTGGAAGGGACCAGGTCCTCATTGGAGTCCAAGTGATCAGTCAGTCAGGTCTCCACAGTCACTCTAACTCAGTGCCTGTTGGGTTTCAAATGTGTAATTGAAGACACTGTGTCAGGTAAAAATTCATCCAGTGATGTTGAGCTCCATGCAGGACACTTCATTGCTGTTGGCTGCAGATGTCTTACTCATTTTGCAGCATCATCACAGTGTTCTGACAGTTGAGGATCAGTTCAGTTCTCATATGTTTCTGTTTGTCAGCAAGATGAGTTTCCTGGTATTTGTTGAAGCACATCAGTCCAAAATCAGTCTCTTTCACCCTGATCCTATTCCTTTCCGAGCACCTCCCAGGCCACATTGTCCAGTCCACTCTTGACCAGAGCCTCCCACAGCTTTTCAAAAGCCTCTTCTCCGGAGCTCATTTGTCTCCTGAACTGGTGCAACACCTCCAGCCCAGCCTCATTGATGTGATGGCGACAGTCATAGAGGATGCATTTCACTGTATTGTCTGGGAGTCCCAGATGAGCAGCCACTGTCTCCACCATGGAACCATTGGTCAGGTGTTTTGAGACTCTGACCTGGTCAAGGTACACCAGAGGTCTTGTCACCATTTCTCTGCCATCATTCATGCTTGGCTTGGAAAAAGCAGCTTCATCTAACACCTTCTCATGGCAGGTGCACTTTGGGCTGTTCGCTTTGACTTGGCCACCTGGAGATGCAGCCTGGTCTTCAGCCTCCCCAATTCCCACTGTGCAGATGTGATAGTCTCTTCTGGTCCAATGGGGGCAGATGATCTCAGCTGTGGGGCTGGGTGGGATCCTGCAGGCTGACAGCTTTCCAGCCAGAACAGGTTTGGCATTTAGAACTGTGTGCAATGGGTTCCTTTGATGAACTGTGGGATTGAACCAGATAGTAGTTGTGATACTTGATCTGTGGGACTGAGTCAGGGCCAGGACAACTCCATCACTGATCTCATATGAGACATGCCTGAGTGAGAGAAGTCCCTCCTCCCTGATCTGCCATGACTTGGCACATGCTGCAACCAGCTTTGGAAATGTATCAAGTGGAAAGAGTTCCTCAAATGGTGCTGTGTGTGATGACTTGAATGCAATGTTGAAGTTCTGGGAGAATTCCACTTTTCTCCAGTCACCTTCTTTTGGCTTCGGCAACATGCAAGGTATCAAGAAGGTTCTGTCTGCAGCAGTTGCAGATCCTACCTGAAGGATCAAATGAAACTTCTGGAGAAGCTCAATGAGGAAATTTGTGTCATCTTCCTGCCACAAGGCATGAAGACATCTGTGAGAAATTACTCCAGTGTCCAATAGTTGAAGTAGCTCATAGACCAGCCACTTGGTCTTCACAACATCTTCCCCAGTGATCATTCTGGTTGCAATGAACTCTTCTGCTGTGATGATGGCTTTGAAGACATTCACCAGCCACTGAGGATCCAGTATGACAACATCCCTCAAGATTGGGTCTGAGTAGAAGACAACATCTCCCATGGTATGGAGGAAGAGAAGGAAGGACTCAACTTCATCAGGGCTCATGTGAGAGTCTTTGGCAAGTTCTTTCACTTCATCAAACTTGATGTGCTTCTGATTTGCTTTGTTCACTTTCTCTCTCATGTCAGCCTCAAGTTTGAGCCAGCTCACTGGCCTCTTCATTCCCCAAGTTGGAAGGCCGATGATGAGGTGCTGCAATTTGAGCCTCAGTTTCCTGAAACTGTCATTGCTTCCCTCTTTGTTGTCAACAAAGTACATATCACTCTCAGGTATCTCAAGTACCTTCATGCTGGCAACAATCTCCTTCACTTCATTTTTGAAATCATCCACATACTGTTGGCTTTGTTTCCTGGGAATCATGTCAAGATGAGTAAAAACCAGGATGGTCTTTGATTTCTTCTGTTTTGCTTCTGCTGATGCTTGAATCGATCTCAACCAGTAGCACAGAAACTCTTCTTGAGTTGATGGAATTCCAACCACTTCACTTCTTTCTTTGGGTATCAGTTTTGACTTGAGAGGTTTGCTGATGTCCATGACAATGATGTTGATGGCATCAGCATCCAGAAACATGTGATGAGTAGTGTAAAACTCTGTCTGACCTCCAAAGTCCCACAGTCTGATCACACCCTTCACTTCATTGGTTGACTGAACTTGAGGAGAGGCTGACACTGCTTTACTGGCAGCTTTCAACTGATCAATGATTTCTTGTCTGACTCCTGCAGTCTGTGGCATGGGTCTGGAATGTGCTTGAGGTTCATGCACAACTGTAGAATCTGCAGCAAGCTTCCTCCTTTGAGAATGGGTTCCTGGCTGGGTTTTGGTATCTTCCAGTGTTCTCTTTGTTTTTGTAATGTTCATTCTCTTGTCCAATTCCAAGGACTGCACACTGGTGGATTGCTCAGTTTTCTCATCAATTTTTCCCCTTTCTTGGAGGACTTTTGAGGAGAATTGCTTGGAGAGATGTTCAGGTTCTAACTCAGCTTCTGACCACACAATAGGACCAAGTGGAGAATCACCAAAATCAAACTCAATCCTGTGAGTCTCAATCCCATCTGTGCTCTCCTCTCCCTTCTGGAACTTCTGTCTCAGCAGCCTCCTGGTGAGGCTGGTCTTCCCAGCTCCACTGTGCCCAATGATGTTGATTCTGGCTCTGTAGCTGGGGTGGGTGCCATGTTGGCACGCTTCTAGGAAGGCTTGGGCCAGCTTCTCTGATTCTGACACAGAATAAAGAACTTGAAGGACACTACTGAATGAAATGAGGACAACAAAAAATGAATTTACTCTGGAAACATGGAACACACAGCATGTGCTGCATAACCTGCACCATCAAAATGGCTCAGCAATTGATTTGGTCCTGTAAAATGGGTTGTCATACATTCTAGAAAATACATTTCCACTTTTGGTATCAAGGGAGGAAATGGTTTGTTGCTGGTGTCATGTGAGGACCACTTTTCAAAAACATGGTTCCCGAATTAGCAACACAGATCCAGCTTCCGAACTTCAAAATTTCCTGTTTGTTGATGCTGAGGCTCATTTGCATCCTGATTCAGATTGTAGTCCATGGGGCAGATTATTCTAATTCTTTGGCGTGCCACCTTTCCCTGACATGCTTCTGGGGGGGGACATCAACAAACAGACTAAAATTGTGCTGACCAGGGAACTGGTGGGGCAAACATTTTATCCTTCAGGACTGAACCCAGCCAGGGCACAAGGACAAAAGGTGAAATGGAGCTACAGAACTGATTCTGTTGACGCAACTCACCTTTCTGAGGATCAATGAGATACAGGTGGGAGATCAGCATCATCACGTATGATCGGTGCCACCGTAGCAGCCGACCTCGGCTCCAGCAGAAACCGGATTGATTAGCTTCAGGTGAGGGGAACATCTGCAGAGGTGACCCGGTCTCCGGCTCCAGCACCAGGATTCTGTTGTTGTCTTCATCAGCCACCAGCAGCAGTTGGAGCTCAGGGTGGAAAGTCACTTCCAAGGGATAAATCTTCTCCCCATCAACTTCATTCCGCCTCCACAGTTGCTGCCCTGTCTCACAGGA
>JAAUXT010009277.1_pt1 | contig 12112 bp, 16 predicted proteins | sample 7278171 | NCBI WGS metagenome assembly JAAUXT01 (sample SAMN14350112, study PRJNA611818) | marine sediment metagenome | isolation source: surface marine sediment (1.8m) | place: French Polynesia: Moorea | collected 2018-08
GAGGGGGTGGTTGAGAGGGGGAGGGGGTGGTTGAGAGGGGGAGGGGGTGGTTACATTCCAAAGTGTGGACAGACGCACACATGAATACTAAGGGTTTTTAAGCCAACAGCGTCACCTAGATGGCCGGCTACGCGACCATCAATCAACCAACTCACCATATTTGTCCAAGAGAAACGTGTACAGCGGTTTAGCCGAGTCAGGAAACTGTGTCAAGTTCACGAGCACGTCCTCGACATTCACATCGACGCAGGTGACGCCTCTGAACGTCGTGTTTGCTTCGTAGACGGGGAGACATGCGGAGAGGACGAGTCCGAGACCGTGCGCGTCAACATGCGGACTCGTGAAGATGACCTCGTCCGTCCTTTCGGCATGGAAGCTGTGAAACGTCCCAAGTGTTGACCGAAGAGTGGCTGGAACAGCTTCTTTGTACGTTCCCTGTTCAAACAACGAAACACGCACGGTCACACGAAGTGGCAACTGGAAAACGTTCGTATGCATGACGCTTTTAGTGACCAAAGGCCTCAAAACAAGCAAGTTTATTGAAAACATTCTGTAGTCAGCGCGTACATTCGCCTGAGCTGCGATGGCAGTCAACAGATTAACTCTGTCTGGTTGATCTGCAACAAGACGGCAATTCTGTGATATCGTTGTGAAAAAATTGTCCACTAAAGGACGAACGAAAGAACGAGCCGCAATTGAACAGCCATCAGTGTCTCAGACCCACCTGATTGAACAGCCAATCCGAATGTGTTGATGATCACAGAGTGCGTGTTCAGACCCAAGAGTCGGTTCAAAATTTGTTTGTCTTCTTCGGTGGCATTTCCGTCGCTGACAAGCAGTATGAAGTTTGCTGAAAAGGTTCATGGGCATCGAAGTGAAACACTGCTGATGCTTCTGTGGTGTCATTTCAAAAGAAAGCACTCGGTTTGCGCTTGCCTAACAGTTCACATTGCAAAGTTCTCAACGTGCTGTAGTTGACCTTGTGTACCTCCTTCCAGACCTGGCTTGAAGTATGAAAAGGCTTTCTCAAAAGCAGGGATGAAGCTGGCACTTCCCGACCCAGAAGCGGTTGACGATTCAACAAACTCCGTGATGTGTTCCTTGTTTTCTCGAACAGCCAAAGCAAGGTTCTCCTCGTAGCAGTCACTTTTTCTGTGTGGATTCTCTGGAGTAACTTCAAGTTGATCGCCAAACAGAACCACAGCTGCCTGAAACCAAATATGGGACTGTGTTCCCCGGAATCATGCAGTGACGTTTTGAAACTGAAACTCGTGTGGTCTACGAACTCTGTCACGAGGACCCAGTGTGCCCAGGGCTGTCTTCATAGCCTCCTTGATCGTGTTGAAGTCTGCTTCGGACACCGTCGTGTCAATGACCATGACGACGTTCTTCACGTAGGGCGCGGCAGCTTCTCCGTAGACTGGTCTGGAAGAGACCAGCCTTGATAAAGGCAGTGTTGGCCACAGTCAGCATTCATAGGTATTTTACAAGTGTTCAATGAAACTTTTGCAGCATTGCAGTCTCACCGCAGGGTTGGCTTGTAATTTTGTGGACAAATGTCAGCACTGGGATAAATCACGCGATACTCCCATTCGAAGCTCGTGTACTGCCATTTGATTCCTGGAACTCGGGCGTTTGTCTTCGCTGCTTCAAAAATTCGATCTGAACAGAAAAGAACAATGATGGTTTCTGTGTTACAGACACAGTTCAGGGAATCCTTTTGTCTTGATCAACTTTGTCTCGCTCCAGAATGAACAACCATTCCTTTCGTGTGTTGGGATGAAGATAGGATCGATTGTCTGGCAAGTGTGGAACTGAAACTTTGTCTTTCGTCGTTCTGTGCAAAAGGACATTCATTACCTTTAACGAGGAAACGCGAGGTGCTATTTTCCGCACCGACTCCAAGAATGCACATTTTCGCAAAATTCGTTGCGACCTGCGGACAAAGAAACACCAGATTTGCACCTGCAGGAACTCGACATACACAACCATACCCAACCATACTAACATCAAAAGAAAGTCACAGTTTCTGAAACAGAAGAACTTACGCCTTCAAATCCGGGATTTCGCTTCCCTTCAGAAGCAGAGCAACAGAATTCATCGGAGTTCTTCAAGGCGCTGTCAGCCAAAGTCCCGTTCGGATCGTTGAGCGTCTGTTCGACCGCGTCTCTCAGTCTCCGAGTCGCGTCCGAGACAGCACGAAACTTTTTGTCCATTTCTTCCGCAATCTGCCGACAGAAAAGAAAGGTGTCACAATCAAGCTTGAGATTTTTATTTTCCACATCTCTTGATGTACAATGACACTGCGGGGGCGCATCGGCCAGGGGCTGACGTTTTTGCGGAGCAAATGTTTACTTTGAGCAGAGAAAGATCCAGGGAACATTTTGTATCAGGTATCTGTACTTGGTCAAAATCAAAGAAAATCTTTTCAAGAGATTGAAGTCGCAGACTCGATCTGTAGCAGACAACCGACAGGCTATCAAAACACGTCTCGAAAGGGTTTGTCACTCAGCACAAAGGGAGAGGAAATTTATGTGCCAGTGCGTTTGGCAATTCGCATCAGTCTGCTCAACGAAGAGAATCAGGTTGGGAAAATGCGGCGCGGCAGAAAAAGAAACATGTTATTGTGCTAATAATGCAATCTACAAATAGAAAGCAATTTCAAAATAGCACAAACAAAGGCAATGTTGGAACAGATGTTGGAGAAAGCACCCGTGTGCTTCAGGGCTGAAAGCAGTCGAATGCATGTGGGCGCACACTCGTCGCCGTCCAATCCGAAAAATGAAATCCCCAAAAGAAACATAAACAAAGCAATCAATTAACAAAAGTTCTCAAATGAGCTGATCGACTAAGATGTGCCGCAGATAAAGGAGACAAATGTCGTGGTTTGAATCCAGCAACTTTTGTTTTTGGATTCACGGCAGTCAAATGCCTTCAAAGGAAACAACTGAAATCCATGCGAAAATTCAATCACACGGAAGAAATGTCCCATTTGAGTAAAATTTTGCTTTGGGCGTCTTCCAGTCAAAAATTTGTCTGTAACTTGCGACGCCGCAAAACGTATCGCATCTTTTGGAAGGTGTTGATCTGAACGTTGACCGTGTCAAAACTGGGCGTCGGTGGATTTGATATTCGTGAACCAACAGTGCATGCCTGCTCAAGCAAACAGACGAATCAGTGATGACACAAACTGCAGACAGCGAGCGCTTATGATCCTGCACAACGCAAAAGAAGCAGAGGAAAACTTTATCGGAGTGAAAGTTTTGAGTCAAAACTTCAAACAGACAATATGGGGTCCAGGTTTGTTTCTTTCCATTTCGCTTCCAAAAAAATCAACCGTGTTTCATTTGTGCATGTTGTGCAATCATGCCAAGAACACATCACAAAGATTCACACCAGCGCTCGTTCAAAAACGCTTGACGTGACAAATTCACACTGTGGTCTGCTCGTGTATGTTTTCCGCAATCAGTGCAATACTTTACACAAGAAATGCATGGCTCACTTTCTGCATGATCCGACTTCCATCCGGAGTCTCCGTCGGTGTGTAGAAGACTCGACTGTTGAGGTATTCCTGCAAACAACACCAGAAGTGTGCACATGTGCGTATGTGCAAACACTGCAGGCAGGCGAGTCATTTGAAGGTCTGCGCAGTTTTCTTTATGCTGTGGTGTCTGCATGACGAAACGATCATGAGTACACCAGCTCAGAACACTTGGAACAGTTTTGAATGGAAGCTCACTTGAATTTGGCCGATGTGAAGCGTTTTCTCCACGACGTTCAGCAAGTGATCCTTCAGTTTGTTGCCGTCCAGGGACAAAGTTTGCCCAGATGCGCAGTGTCCACTCAGGATTAGGACGAAGAAAGACACCAAACTTCTTGACAATGGCATGTTCTGCAATTTCGCGGGAAAGGTGCTTCACTGAGTACGATGGAGAGGGATCAACTCTAACGAATGTTTGCCTTGCTCTGAAAATTTTTCTATTCATTCAGGAACTTGTTCCCATCATCAGTCAAGTCACAAAGACTGGCTGCAAGGTGGCGTTTGATCTCCAGAGAACGGACACGGTCGGCTGAAGCTCACTCAAGTCTGAAGTCTCGTGGCGAACGCTTCTTGCACACTCTGCTTCGCACACAACTTTTGAAAGAGAATCGTTGTTCCATACCGAACGCATCAGCAATGTTCGGTGAAAGAGTCGAACAGTTTGTGGCTGTACAAACTTCGTTCCTCATGGAATCACACAACTTCCGCAGACCTTTCTTTCATTGTGCGCTGCGGCAAGTGGTCTCAACTGAACTAGTGAACCAGACATAAGCTCTGCCCCCCTTGATCTTCCTGCACCATCAACAAGACCAAGTCCCCAGCGAGCGGATTCAAATTTTCCACGGACAAACGGAGCAAACAAGACAATGGTTGTTCTGACGGGCAAGTGTTTGGAAAGAGTTTTGGCAGCCCAGTCGGACTCAGGTTGTCTTGAATCCGCTCCGGTAACGTCGCTTTCCCTTTTTCATCAAAAACAATCCGTAACACTGCACGTACGTCTTTATTGATTTCGTTGAGCTCTTTTGTCAGATTACACGATGGTTTTGGATGAACCATTTGACCATTGGGCAACAACTTTGAGTTTAGATTTTCTGGCAACGACGTGACGACGTGGGTGTTGGGTGTTGCATTCAACACCACAGACTTTACAGAAGGAAGCAAATCAGTGTCAGCAGAAGAAGCGCCATTGTTGCTCTGGACGACGCAGCTTCACCTGCGAAAGACGTGACCAGTTGCTGAAAGGCTCACTGAGGCACAAGCTCGAGGCTTTGCTTTCAAAGCTCAAGTACAACTCTGCAGATCTTGTCTTGGTATGAGACGCACAACCTTGCTTACAAACTTGCCAACACAACTTAACAGTGCTTTGTCGTCGTGTCCTTACCTCTGGGACATTGGTTCTGTTCATCATTGCTGTCTGGATTGTAACATGTGTTGTCCTCAGAACACCAGGAACAGTCCAGCAGGCTTTCACACAGCCTGAAAAAGGTCGAAGCCCTTCTTAAGAAAGGGTTCTCTTGGATTCAGGGTTCCTCGTCGTGTGTGAAGAAAGTTATCTGGTGTCCGATAAGCGGAACTTCATGTGACATCGACCAAATCGATCCGTTCCTACCATCGTTGTCCAAAATTGCAGGCGTTTTGCGAGCATTTGTCCAGGCTCCTGAATAATGTCGCCTCTGCAGCTCGCATGTTCTCGAACAGCACTCTGGGTGTGGTGGGATAACACGGCCAAGGAGTGTTGCTGTGAAAGACCCAAAGTCGGCATGAGCAGTAAATGTGACGAACAAAACGATTTGCTTTCAAATGTAGTTTGTTGCGTCTCCACCAGAACGATTCGAAGTCACCATGGTCACCACGTGCGTATTCTCACCTGCGTCGTGTCAGCTTCCTGGTGTGCTTGCAGAAGTCAAAAGCTTTGGTCTGCAAGTTGCAAGAACATTCGCACCAGTCGTCCTCTGACGGGTCACCCAGGCACGCAGGTGTCCCTGAAGCATCCTGCATGGGCGGCAAAGCAAAGTGCACATTCGTGGAGACCTCCCCGTTCTGTGCACGGTTCTTCTTTGAACACGTACAAGAAACCAGTTCCATGGCTTTTTTGATGAGCACTCAACTTTCACGATCGAAATCGAAACTTCCCCGGCAGATCTACATTTACCTCCTCGCAAGAAGTGTGGGTGGAAAAGCTCGAAAAGTGTGGTTGGACATTTCAGAGAAAGAGAACATTGTTTGCTGACCTTTTCAGATCCGCAGGCGCACCTGTCGCTTCCTGACCCGACACTGGCTCTTCTCTTGATTGCAAAAATGTTGGTTTCTTCTATTTTGGCCATGGCAAAATTTTCCACAGACACAACTGCTTGATTCATTTCAACCTGGACACAAAATGATCGTGAGCAAAACGTGAGCAAAGAAAAACGAGCAGCACATTGAAGACCTGTGTTTTGTCTTCAGCGAACAAAAGTCAAACCTTCCAAAAAACTTGGTCCTTCAGAGTTTTGCTGTTCACACAAGAGCCCTTGGTGAGGATACCGAGCTCTATCAGTTTTCGTGCAACCGCTGGTTCCTAAATGCAGGTGAAACATCACAAATTTATTGCTGTAAACATCTGTTCAAAACTCAGATTTCAGGCATGCGCTGATGCAAAAAACACCCGTGTGCACACCAGTGACAGCTTGAGAGAGAAAAGCCATTGGTTGATTGTGGAAAGAATCTGCAAGAACTGTCCAGAGATTCAGTACCTTTTGTACAAGGCTGACACCTCTGGCACTGCTCGTTCTTTCCGCTGAACCAACAAAGTCAGAGTGAAGGATCAAATTTGCATTTCCGTTGACGATCATGCACCTGCCAAAGGACAAACACCAAATAAAAACACGAGCCATTGTGACAACACGACAGGAGTTGCACAGAAACTCACACAAACTCGTTGGTATCATCACACTCAGGATATGCAGTGATCATGTTGTAGTAAATCTGAGCGAGGGTAAAGTCCATAGCGACAACACCCAAAACAGGGCCATCTCTACAAGATGAAAAAAGAAAGTTTATTGAGACGTACGAGTGAGTGAAGTACGAGTAAATGAGTGGACTTCTTTTCTGGCACAATCACCTTCCAGCAGAGACTGTTTTGGCGAGGGTCACCAAAAACTTCGAAGTGCCCGCATCTGGATAAAATTCTGACAGCGTCACTCTTCCTTTGTTCAACAGGGCAGAAATGTACCTTGTGGAAAAAGAAAGCGTACTTTTGCTAATTTTTGCTTTTCACTTGACAACATGCAAAGTGAAAGCTTGCCGATCTGCAAAACAACAATTTCAGAATTCTGGACTGCAAGCCAGTGCACATGGAACAGGACTTCCATGCAGGCGTTTACCAGGATCTCTTTTGATGGTCATAGTTGTAAGGCATTCTGTGATCGGTGATAAAAACTCCACTCTCCAGGCCAAAGTAGCGCCAAACAGTGAACTCCTTGCCGTCTTCATTGTCAATGATATGTTGCTTGTACAGGTCGTTGAATACGGCAACGGCATTTCGAACACCCTTCTGAAAAAAGGGGTTTGAGGCAGGCTTTGTGAAAGGCGCCAAGCGAGGAACGCGAGCAACGTGATTCGTCACAATGGTGATACGGATCCAAAACACGTGGACTCCCAGCAAACTTATCTGAAAAATACTGACCAGAACACCCTTGGGATTTTGTGATGACCCTTCGAGATAATTTTCGATTTCTTGGACACCTTGATTCCTCACGGTGACGAGACTGTCGGACGTCGACTCGTTTGCGTAGGCGCTTGACGTGAGGAACACAATCGGAGCTGCAAGAAGAGTCCAAGAGTTCGTTTTGCAAATTCGTTCGTCGTCAGCCACAGCAGTGGACTCCGTAGCATTTTCCACTGAAACACCCACAGTTCTGTTTTCGTTTTGATTGCCTTTCTGCGTATCACTTGCTTCAAGACAACAATCTGATTTCTCACACCTCTGTAGATGACTCTGGTGAAGTAGGCACATGGCGAGAGTTGTTCAGCACTCAGGTCAGTTCGGTGGAAGTAAACTTTCTCTGGGAAATTCCTTTGGTCCGCTATTTCAATGAATCGATTGCCTGTCTCCACGACGACACAAACGGAGTAGCCACTGTCACCAACCTACAAGGGCTTTGTTTTGTGCCATGTTCTAGGAAACAAGATCTCATCAGATTTTGAAAAAAAAAGCATTGCAAGAACAACGCGCTTACAGGTCTGAAGGAAAAGGTGACTTCCATTGGGAAAACGTCGATTCCCGTTCTGGCGGTGCTGCCTCTCTGAGTGACCCGCTGGATGGTCGCTGTGTACGTTCCAGTTTGTCCACTGCCAAAAAAGATGCAAAATGGCACTGAGCACGCTCCATGTGTCCCCTGCAAGGTTACAAGGTTGCATATTTGTTCAGAAACCTGTCATGTCTGATAGTTTTTATGCTTGTTCTTTTGTTTCGGACGACAGCTTTTACGTGTTTCAGAAATACGTCTGAAGTTTGGTGACCTGATCATTCTATCTCTGACATTGGTGATCAACTGAGCATCGGGCTCCACCACAGAAAAGTCTGGGTACACAGGAGGGTCATCCTTCGACAGCGGCTGTGGCAGCAACGGGTGATAAAGAACTCGTCCTGAAGAGGGACATTGCAAAACAGCGAAGTTTAGTTTCTTGCTGGGCGTTTCAACAGTTTTTAGTGTTTGACCCCTCAGAAAACCGAGACACACTATGAAGAATGGCCAGACTCACCGTACTTGTCCAAGAGGAAAGTGTACAGAGGTGTTCCGGTGTTGCTGTTAAAGTGCGTCAGGTCTTGGATGATGAAGTCGTTCAAACTCACGTCGAGGCATGCCACACCCCTGAACACAGTGGAAGCCTCAAACACGGGCAAGCAGGCCAATACGATGAGACCTAGACCCAACACTTCTTGATCGGGTATCGAAAATACCACACTCGAAGTTTTCCTGATGTCATTGTTGTAATAAGTCGCCAAGGTTTCTCTGAGATCGGCCGAGAACACTCGTGAAAAACTCCCCTGGCAACGAAAAGTTTCAACAGGACATGAGTTTTATGGCATATCAATCTCAAGTTTGTTGTTTCATGAGGCAAGCTGAGAGCTGGAACTCACTCCCATGCGCTGGTTTGCAATGGCAGTCAAGAGACCGACTCTCGCATTTTGACCTGCAATCGAAAGACAAGCAAGTATCACTGAAACCTGCACACACAATTGCGCTTGTCTTCTTGTTCTTCGAGCCTGCAGGGGAAGCAGTGAACGTTGCCAAGATTTCACTGCTGTCACCTGGGCATCTGGGCATCTGGGCCTGTTACACCGGTCTTCAGCCTCGGTATTGGGTCAAACCCGCAGCTGTTTTCTTTGTTGATCAACAGAAGTCCAAGAGCCCCGTGGACTGGCAGTCCTAATTCACGCCCCCTTCAAGGCCGTCGAATCGAGCACAAGGCTGTATCAATAGATAACCTGCAAGCAGTGACCTGTTGGAATTGTGAAGCCGAACACATTGATGGTCACGTTGTACACGTTCAGTTCCCGAATTTTATCTAAAATGGAGTCCTGGTTTTCGTTGGCGTTTCCATCACTGACGAAAAGAATGATGTTTTCTGAAAATATAAGAGCAGGAAATGGAATCTACGCCATCGGCAGGAGGTTGACCAAAACGCCTCCAAATTGGCCGCACGCATGATGTCTGCAAGAATTCAAGAGTTTGTTTTTGCTGAAGAAAACCTCAAAGTGCTTTGAATCACTGGGACATTTTGCCCGCGCTGTGGTTTACACTGTTCGCGACAAAAGGGGGAAATGCACCTCCTGCAAGATCCGGCTTGAAATAAGAGAATGCTTTTTCAAAAGCTGGAATATAGTTGCTGCTCCCGACTCCGCTGGACGCTGAGTCTTCTGTGAAATCCTTGAGGTGGTTGATATTTTCTCTCACAGCCAGTGCGAGTTCCGTTCCAAAGCAGTCGGCTCCTGTGTTTTCATCAGCCTGAGGAGAGCTGGGCTGGTCGTCGAAACGAACCACTGCAACCTGACAAGAAGACCACAAACCACACAACTGAAAACACATCAGAGTGTGGCAGAACTCTATTCACCGAGTCCAGATCAATTGTAATGTTATTTCATTTCTTTGTTTGCTTTCGGGCCCAAATAGAACTGGGGCTGATGTCAACCACTTTGTCCACTGCAAGGAAAGTTTGTATTCTTGTGACAAAAGCAAGTACTTAAAATAAGGGCGGAATTCCGACAGCAATTCATCACCTGGCACAACATTCTTTTCTGGCAAGAAGAAAGAGCCGAATGAAAGTTCTCATCAGTGAATTGATCTGTTGTCGAATTCTGCAAGTTTGCGTGATTTCGATCATACTTACGGTACAATTCTGCAGTATCATATCATACGAGGTGTGTCAATTATATATTATTTTTCCTCGCGAGTTTGTTTGTGTCGCGCTGGAGCTAAAACTTACTTGACATACCTCGTATGTACAAAGATAAGACCAGCGCAAAAGCATCTCGGGGCACTGACCCTATCGTGTGGTCCCAAGGTGTCCAGAACCGAAATGACAGCTTTTCGCAGATGTTCCATCTCATCTTCTGAGACCGTCGTGTCGAACATCACAACCACGTTCTTGATGAACGGGGCAGCAGTTTCGATGTACCATGGTCTGCAAATATCGACGCAGAGAAACTTGAAACAACACGTTGGGAACCCAGCAAAACCAAGAGATTTGGCAAACCACACGTCAAAAGTTTCCGAAATGAAATGCTTCCAAATGCTTTGCATGCGAATGTAAGATTTATCCCAAACAGTTTCTCACCTCAGCGTTGGTTCTAAGTCTGGCCAGCAAAGTTTTGCACTGGGATAAATCAGCAAGTAGTCCCACCCCAAGGCCGTATACTGCCAAAGCAGCCCTGGAACTGGCGCATTCTCTTTGCTGGCTTCCAGGATGCGGTCTGGAACAGCACAATACGTTGCTTGATTGCCACGAAAAATCATGTGAACACTGAACATTGATGAACGCCATCGTGGATGGAACTGCTGTTGGGGGACGTCTTTCGAGTGACGTGATCTTGCCTTTCTTGGGGAAGCGCACGCTACTTCTCTGCAAGCCAAGTCCAGTCACGCACAGATTGTTCAAGTTGAGCTTCAGCTATGTGCAAGAACAGGAAACATTTTTGCAGAATCGTACGAAGCAGAATCTTGCAGCTCGCGCAAGAACAACGAACGAGAAAGAAGTTATTTGAAGCACCTCACCCCTTCAAAGCCAGGGGATTCATCGGACAGGCCGGTTGCGCTGCAGCAGTCTTCGTGCGCGTTCTCCCGGTCGTCAGGACCGAAGACGCCCCCATTTTCGTTCAGGGTCTGCTCCACCGCATCACGCAGTTTCCTCGTCGCTCCGACGATAGCCTCAAACTTTGTGTTGATTTTTTCTGCAATCTTCAAGTGAGAGCAACGAGTGAGCGAGAAATGTGGCTTTATGATCCTTTGGCTGCACGGCTGAGAGAAAGGGGAAAGTACCATATCATGTCAACACAAGATGGGGCTTTGCAGGCGATGACAACTGGTCCGAGCATTTTATTTTTTTCGTTTTTGAAAATTTCTGAACAATTTATTTGCGATACACAACAAAGTTCTTCATGAACCAAAATTTGTTCACATTGCGTCAGATCGCAAGGACAAAAACACTTCGGGTTCATGTCAATCAGATCGCTCACTTCTTCCACGATCCTGTCTCCGTTGGGCGTCACTGGAGTGGAATACTGGACCTTCGAGTTCAAGTAATCCTGCAAAACAGCAAAATATGCAGAGAATGTAAGGGCCCCAAAGAGTCAACGCTCACCACAAGCAACACATCGGCGCAAAGATTTGTTCAGGCCGCACTCGTTCTTCACTGAGCCGACACCACGCAGCGTTTCCACGGTGTGAAACCTGACATCACCGTCCACAAAGTCGTAAATTTGAAGGAGAGAAATTCAGTGTAGTGGCGGGTTTTTCCCTCTCATGCTCATGTCTGTTGAACGACGGAATAGACTCTTCTTCATTCACATTCCAACGTTCTTTTGTTGCTTCACCTGCATGGCATGGGAGATTTGCAACGTTGATTCGAACATGCTCGATGTGCAAAGCGTGCAGGATGCCACAGTGCTGCAGCATGGATGCCTGCATCCTTTTCAAATGGAACGAAATGTTGCACGCTTCAGAGAGTACATTCGAAAGTCGTGAGTGACACCGAAGTGTCCACGACAGCAAAATGTTTGTTCTCCAGCAGATCTTTGGGTGTGTCTCAGAAAAAATATTTCAACCCCCAAATCGCAAAAAAAACAAAACAAACGAACAAAAAATAGCTCCATGGAGCTCGCGATGATTTGAGGAAATTTCAGTTGCACTGATTTGGCTTGCTCTGATTTGGCTCACTCTGATTTGGCTTGCTCTGATTTGGCTTGCTCTAATTTGGCTTGCTCTGATTTGGCTCACTCTGATTTGGCTCGCTCTGATTTGGGTCACTTTTTTTGTCAAAATTCTTACTTTTTTCACTTAATATTCACAACTTGGGAACTCATTTAGCACA
>JAAUXT010041567.1_pt1:0-10000 | contig 12112 bp, 11 predicted proteins | sample 7278171 | NCBI WGS metagenome assembly JAAUXT01 (sample SAMN14350112, study PRJNA611818) | marine sediment metagenome | isolation source: surface marine sediment (1.8m) | place: French Polynesia: Moorea | collected 2018-08
CCACACCACACCCCCCCCCCCCCCCCCCCCCCCCCCCCCCCCCCCCCCCCCCCCCCCCCCCCCCCCCCCCCCCCCCCCCCCCCCCCCCCCGCCCCCCGCGCGCGCCCCCCCCCCCCCCCGCCCGGCAGGCTCAGTGCATTTGAATGGTGGCATTGTTGAGGAGTCTTGTGCATGTCGAGTTCCCACCCGGGGAGGATTCAGCGTGTCACTGATCTGATGGGAAGACGATGTGTCGCTGTCCCTGATGAAGTGAACACGCGACGCTGAGCCTGTGGATAACAACTGAAACGTGGCACAGAAACACAACACGTTGGGAATCCAGTGTATACGTAACAGGCCGAACGCTGAAACACAGCTGGGCTGCGTGGAGGGACTTCGTCTCACGCAAACAGGAAGTGTTCGGTGCCGCCCCCCACGACCCCGTCCACCGGACACTGACCGGACTGGCACGTCCCTTGAGGACTTGACTCTCACTGTTGAATCTTGAAGACTGTGAGGCTTGACCTGGGTTCGTGTTTTCGTGTATTGGTTGCGATCTGGACGTCCGGTTCGAATCGAGGCCCGTCGCCCAGTCTGCCGCCGCAGTTTCCTGTTTTCAGCGCGGTTCTTCATGAATCTGTCAGAGCTCACTTTGGAAGGAGCTGACTTGACTTTGCGCAGTGCTCGAGCAGAGCGTCAGTCCGCGCCACACGCAGCGAGTCCCGTCTCTATCCACTTGAGCCACATCTACACCAATTTCCTGCTCACCCACTTGCGTCAAAGCACTTCAATTCGGATATCCATGTGTAAAACTGAATTTCTTATGCTTGTCAACAAGGCTTCCCAGGAAAGCACAAGCCAGTTTTACTCAACCAAAGCAGCAGAAGATTTCTGCTTCAAGCGCCAAAAGGTAAACATCCAACACAACCAGCAGGCCTGAGTTGTGAGGTGCAATTTGTCCCTGAATAGGTTTGGCCGTGCGGTACGGAGCACACGGAGAAAGGCCTTCTGTGCCTTGTAATCCAGGGTCTCTCGTGGTTCCACCAAACGAGATGCAACCTCGTTTGTTCCACTGCAATTTTTTTTCTCCAACAGAGAAGTCAGGGGCACGCGAGAATTTACTGAATTACGTGGAGTAGAGAGCAGAGCTGCGTGGTGCAGGGTTGTTCGGTTTGAAGCTGCGTCGGTTGGTCGGGGCCGCGGTGCATAAAGCGGCGCGTCTGTCGACAGAAGCGCTCAGAACGCGAACGGAAACTCTCGGCGCTGGCGTGAAGCGTTTCACATTAATCGCCACGACTCGGCTCGCTCGCTGAGATGTGAGATGGATAGTTCTGCACCCAGGAGAGGGAACCAGGATAATTAGTGAACAGTAAGTGCAGTTTAGTCAGCTTTGTTGTGGCGTCTGACGTTCTTGTTGAAAGTTGGAGTGTGAGGTGAGGTTGTGTGAAAAATGGATGAATTCGCACTGTTGGTAGTGAAAAGTTTTCTCGAGGAAGCTTCACCTCAATTTCAATGCTGCCAGAGTTTGTGTTGTGTTGTGCGGGACCGGGTTGGAAAACAGCTTTGCACAGAACTGTACTGACACGGCTTCCCTGCACGCGCCTATTTGCTGAAAATTTTTGGAGCGTGTTTTTGAATCGCAACTGTCCGCCCAATCTACGTAGAGACAGGGATCCACCAGGGCAGGTCAGTGTTTGCAGAAAAAGTTGCACCCAAACCATGTTTTTCCTTCACTACAGACCCCTCCCCCACACCACACGCAAATTTCTTCCGACAACCACCCCACCCCCATCGTGCGGGTGGAGTCTGTGAAACAGCTGCAGTGATTACGATTTCATTCAGATATCGAGACAACGATGCCCGAGGCGTGTGTCTTCGTCAATAAGCGTTCTGTTCAGTCTCGTTCACCTGCTGCTTGAAGCGGGTCCAACCCACGAATCTGTTTCTGACAGCGTCCGTGAGCCAACCCAACAGACTCACGAGGTGTTGTCGCAATACTGGACGCTCTGTACTGTTGGACGGGATAATGGTGAATCCTCGTATGTCTGGACGCTCTGTAGACTGGACTGGAGTGTTGGACGGGATAATGGTGAATCCAGTGTATGTCTGGACGCGGCGCTCCGTCTGAACCGCTCCGGGACTCCGGTCACGTGCGGTGCTCTGTGCGCGCACGTACCGTGTACACACTGGGGACGTTTGTAATTATGTCCCGTTGTCTGCCTTCCATGGGCCACACAAAACAAGGCTCGAACCGCTGGATGTTCCAACCGTATTTGGACTTCTTCACAACAACAAGCAGCGGTGGAGTGTTGCAGATGGGTGTTCAATGGGGTCAACAAATTTCTCTCAAGACTGATGTACAGGGCAGCGGAAAAGGAAGGAGGGAGCACAGTGGTGGGGATGTCAAAACTCCACGTTGAATCCAAATGTTTCGCATCACAACTTCAATGAAGTGAGATGTTTCAATCTCTCTCAATCTCTGCGCGGCGTCGGGCGCCTCGGGTCACCCGTCCAGATTGACCTGACCGTCTTCGTCGGACGCAAATTGAACTCGTCGAGGTCAAACGTCGGATGTCGAGCTGCGCAGCGGTGGCCAGAGGCGCGAGGAATGCGAATCAGATTGAATGTCCGTCTCAGTTTCAGGCCCGATTCACACCGACCCAGGCTTGCTTCACACTGGATGCGCGAGACCGCTTGGTGCCAAGCATTCCAATACAAACCTCAATTCTCCGTGGTCGAGTTTGCAGAGGAAGTGAACAAACCGTGTTTGAATTCACTTGTGTTCGCGCTGTTGAGCGGCACAGCGAGGCGAAAAAGACTGACGCAAATTGTTGGCGTTGGACACCGTGCGACGCGTCGACGCCACTGTATCTTGCTGCGCGCGCATTTTGGACGAACGCGAGGCTGCAGAGATCTCTTGAGGTCCACGCATGCGCAAGCCAATGGACGCTACGTCGCAAAGGCCGCTTGCCCAGGGAGTGCAACGCTGGGCGCATTCAGTATGAAACTGGCCTCGGAGAGCCTTGCTCTGTTGGATATGAGATGAGAAACTTGTCTGGAGGAAGACGAACTGACAGCAGCACGAGGCGCTGTGTGTTCAACAAAGTGTGCGTGTGAAAACACCGCCACAGAGCGAGCAGCTTGGGAAGAGGAGAGAAAGTTGTGGATTTCTGACTGGAGCTTCCCTGGAAAAATAAGTTTGTTGGGTCACGGGTGTTTTGCAGGACTTAAAGGCACTGACAAATATCTGGGCGGATTCCTTGGTTTGGGACTCAAGGTTTCGCTGCAGCATGACTTGTGTTTTGTGCATCTGTTTGGAAATCTCCAGCCAGAAACGGTGCTGAGAAATGTACCTGTTTGGGGCTTTCCATTTGGTGAAGATACCGTGTGCGCAGGTTGTGCTCTGCGAGATGACCAAAGAAGCGATCTGGATTTCAGAGGGAGAGGCTGCTGCATGAAGCAGATTCAGACCTGGGACTTTTCGCTGCTCACGCGCACGCGACAGTGCCTGGCGTGGCGTCAGGTTTCTCGTTTGTTATCAGTGTCCGCCTGACGACGTCTAACCTCGAGTTCAGTTCAACAGCCTTTGTTCCAGAATTTGCACCCGGGGAGCAGAAGACGGTCAGGCGTCTCGAATGCAAAGCGTCTGGACTGGGCTGTTGCTCCCTTGTGTTGCGCCCGGAGCTCTGTGAATGCCCCTCTGTGGTTTGCAATTAGCTTTTCGAATAGAAATATTCATGCTCTGTGCGGACGCGGGGAGCAGGGATTCGATACGACTTCCCAGAGATAAGGTGAATGGAGATTTACTACTTCTTCTGCAACCCCAGAATCCTGATAAAAAGCTGCTGCTGAGGCGGTGGTGGGGGGTGGGGGAAGCCAGCAAAAATTGCCCTCTTCGCTTTCGTTTTATCGGCACCGTGGCAGAATTTGCTGCAACGAATTGCGCGTAAGAGCAACGCATGTCGATGTAGTCGTGGAACCTTCATGACGGATGCGTCTGAACAGAGGTAAAGGCCCCGGTAGCAGCGCTGATTGCTCCCGTGGGACTCCTCTTCTGTACACAATCCTGCTGCATGCTGCAGGGCTGCAGGCCTTCACTGCAGACACACACAGCACGGCAATCTGAAGCCGCGCATTCAATCGCTCTGCTCCACATTGTGTGCTCAGGCTCCCGGAGATCCGAGGCCATATACACGAGTCCGCTGTGGGACGAAGCAAATATTTGAGTGTTCACTTACTGCCGGGTGTCTGCCTAATAAGGTCACATCTCCTCACTCAGCGCTGACTGACTCAGGCGCCGCTGTGTGTGTGTACTCGGGACGGATTTTGACACACACGGAACACGTCCGCAGAGGTGGTGCAAAAAAATTCCCATTTTGGCATGCTCAGTTTCAACAGCACTGTGAGTAGAATTTGAAATCCACACCTGTGTGAAAATAACGTCACCTGAAAAACGGGTGTGATACGAGCTCGTACGAGGTTTTTACCAAGAAATCGTATCATTGAATTTTCTTGATCTCAGAACGCGCGGTTCGTACATCCGCGGTGTGATGAATTTGTGTCTTTCAGGTGAGATCGGGAAAGAGAAAAAGACCGGAAAAATGGTCTCGTCCATCCTGCTTTCTGTTTGTTGCGGGATCGCGAAGGATAAAGTTGCATTGGTGGCTGCGCCCTGTGTTTGATGTGGTGCGTGTTCCCCGACAGTCGCAGCCTCTGTGAGCTCGTTGCCTTTCCCATTACACACTCAAACAAAGACGAATGCACTTGGACTCCCAGGAATCTGAAGCTTCGGCCACAAAAGCACGCACGCAAATCCATAAGCACACTCCATCCGCAGCGTCATGCGAAAGGAGGATTCAATATGCAGGGCCCCTCGGGCACAAATCAGGTAAAAATGGGTTCATTGGACCCGAGCTGATTGGTGACTGCGATTGCGACTCTGTCTGTAGCATTGTGTCGTGTGTGTGGCATTGTGCGTTTCTGTACGAATGCGTGACTTCCATTGTGCGCGGGATCCATCGATTGATTTTGGAAGCATTCTGCGGGGTGGACAGAAACCACAACATGCAACCGCATCGCATGTGTGGCAGAACTCGGCAGACTGGTTGGTGTGCGTTGGCTTCTGTTGGCATGTGAATTCGACCACACAAAGCCGAGAAACAAACGAAGCTGTTCTCACGGCACCCAAGGGACGAGGTCAGTTTATCGTTGGACGCTCTTGACTTTTGCTCTGCTGCCCAGGACCAGTTCTGTGACCCCCCCCCCCTCCCTGCCGCGCCATTTCCCCGTCCACTTGAGCTGTTCCGCTGACCCATCCGGAGTGTGATGACCTACTCCAAGCCATAAATGGATGAGCACTGCTCAAGAATAGAAAGCACAACGTCACTTTGGCTCGACCGCACCATGCAATGGAACTGGCGCGCTGTGTTCTGCAGTTCCCCACGAGAACTTGTCTTCCAAACCACACGGCCTGGATGAACCTCCACCACCTTGGACGGAAACCCACCTTCATCCAGGTTCCCACCTCAGGTTCAAACTCCCGAGCCGTTCATTGTTGTGGGGGGGGGGGGCATCGCCTGAAAGGTTGACGGTGTGCAGAGCTGGAATCCGACCGGGTGAATCCCAAGGCAGAAGAAACTCCACCCCCACTCAGTGGTTGTTGGATCGTTTTGACATGGACCTCAGTGTAGAATGGAAACGTCTCGGCAGGTCTTCCCTGTGGAGACGCGTGTGTTTAGACACGGCGATGGGTTGAGTGGAGATGAAACGGGGCGGGCGTGTTTACCGTGTGGTCACTGCTTGACAAGCACAACTATCAGTGATCTGTGCACGGAGTTTATTGTGATAGCCCCGTAGAACCAGCAGATACTTGCGAGGTTTCTGAAACCATTAGAAAGCGAAGCCGAGGAAGTGAGTTGGTTTTACGGAAAGCGAATCGCGAGACGCGGAGGTTGGATTTGAGGCGGAAGAAACCCAAGCTGCACACGATAGTCATCAGGCCGTCCCATCCTGCTCAGCGTGCTGTTCTCAGGGGGATTGAGATTAAATAGCGCACTGATAGACCCGGCCTTTTTACTTTGCAATTAGCAATCTACACTCATTTATTGTGAGCGGGTAAAAAACAGAGCCGTGCTAAAAATATAGGCGTTTGAGAGGGAGAGGCATCCGAGGTATTCGACAGGAAGGCATCATTAAAATATCCGGCGCTCGCTGTTTCTCGGCGTTTGCGATGCTCGAATGGACAAAATGCAACTGCTGCGGCTGCTACTGCTGCTGCAGGAGAGAAAACAAATCTGCTGGTCCGAAGGCGTCTCGTTTCTCCAGTTCCAGGTCATGTTTATTTGCGCGAAACTTCACAAAAAACGCTGAGAGGTTTTGTTCTTTACGGTGCCCCGCCATAGAACTTTGGGTGGATGGATTGCGATCAGGAAGACGCCACGGCAGGAACATCGCGCACTTGGTGGTTCTATCGTTGAGGAGCTGCACGGTGACGCCACCCGAGTTCACATCCATTTCAAGTCTCGCCCAAACAAAAGACGCACCCCATCTTTGGCCTCTATTCTCCAGCACCAAAATCCCGTTGAACAATGATTAAGATGCACCCCTTCTTGTGAGGCATTATTTTGGGGCCAAAAAGTACGTCTTGTACACGGGTGAATTCGGGTATATACTTGGCGTTCTTCCCCCTCTCGTCGGGGATCGCCCACGCGGTGCCCGCTCGCTTCGTGGCGTCGCAATACGAATCAGACACGTGAATCAGAAGTCGGCGCATCACCGTAGGTTTGATAAATCACTGTGATAAAACTCTGACGTAGTTGGAACATCAAGACCAACAACACTGATGCTTACGTGCTGGGCGAAAAAAGGGGAGAAAAGAACCAGAAATACGGGTTCAATTTTACGTCTGATCGCTGCCAAACGTTTTGCTGGTGAAAGAGCTGGGGTGAATTCTGCAGGGGCCACCCACCCTCTGTACTGTCTATCTGCAGAGCATCTCACCGTGTACGATGTGCAGGTGACTTGAGATTCCTGCCAGAGATGCCTCCCTCCCATCCGGATTCAATCCACGATTGGAGATGGAGCCAAATCCATTGTGCCGTGGATTAATCTGGAACACGGGGTCTCGGGAGGCAACGAAGGCCAGGTTCACACAGGCTGCGCCTTGCTGTGAAGCGACGGTTGCTTGCGTTGTTGTTATACACTGAAGTCATTCGCTTGCGTCGCTTGTGACGTCACTTCACGCTGCGTCGTGCTTGGCGCGCATGTGGAAGTCAACGCTTGCTTGCGTCATCGTTTGGGACGCAGCGCCCCTGGTCTTCCACAGACGCGACGCAGGACGCAGCCGTTTTGATACAGTCGCGAATATCCCAGTCAACGTGTGCTCGTCCCAGGGCCCGTTCCACTCCCTCCAGTGGGGTACAAGGTACAGAAATTCTCTGGTCGTTTCACACTCGAGCGGGCCAATGATATCCCACAGAACGATTTGACTGAGCAACACGAAAGGAGATTTTGACGTTTTCGACAGTCCCTTCCTGTTGTGGTATTGTTGACGTGACGTTTGATGGCAATTTGCTCGTTAGATACGCTTCAGTATCAAGGTGCGTTCGGTGCATTGGATGCGTGACTGTCTGTCTGGCTTGCGAATTGAATTCGTCGTCGTCTTCGAATGTTCCGCAAGAGCAGGCAGGCAGAAGAAGATTCTGCGGTTGCATTTCAGCTCGATTTCTGATGTCATGAGTCTGAGCATTGGATCCTGTTCTGGTGGAGTGGTTTGATGCGTTCTGACCAGGTTTGACGTTCTTCGGATTGGGGGGAGGGAGGGGGGCTTGGACCTACAAAAAGATGCCGACCCCCCCCCGACCTTTCTTGGCCTTGGTGTTTCTGAGGCGTTGTAGTTCTGCCTCCCCTACCAGAAACGCAATGCGTCAGCTTTCTTGCAGCTTGAAGAAGAGCGGACGGTAGAGACGGTGGAATCACACGCACTCGAGACGGTTCAGGTCATGAGCGGTTCCCCAGACTCGGTTATCGTGATGTACGCTGCGCGCACTGGAGGCTGAGTCTGGTACCCGGAGTTCCCACACGTGTCCGAGCACTCACCGGATCTGTAGCGCCACGTGACCTGGGTACTGATGGGGTCATGTGACCTGCGCACTGACGGGGTCACGGCGACGCGCGTCTCCCGCGGAAGAATCCATTACGAGAACCGCAGAGTGCGCGCGCACACGTGTTGGCGTACTGAGAAAATCGCGCAAACACGCACGTTGGTCTTTCCCTGGGCAGAACTCTGCAGTATCGCGCACCTGTGAGAATGGAAAAGTCAGACATGTGCACAAAACAGCACGCAAGACATCAGCAGATTTCTTTTTGAATGCTTTGCCCAGAATGCTGAATTGGCATGTGATGTGTGGTTTTCAGTGTCTGACGAACGATGTTTCCCATTTTACGTGCGCTACTGAGCACAAAGGCGCATTAACTTTTCGCTTTGGACCAATTCATTATGAAGCTAAAGCACCCGTATCTCTTTTGTGCCTTGGTACAGTACAGTTTGTATCTGTAGTGTGGAGTCTGGCCTGCAGACGCATTTTGACTCTGCACTGGACGCTGGTGCAGGTAAAGTACCGCGGCTATTGCACCGTACCCGACTCCGGGCACTGCACCGTACCTGCAGGTCAAGACGCGCGTTGTTATGTCTGACCAGTAATTGCTATTGAAGGGGCAGAATCCGCGGCATCCAGTGAAGGATTTACGCGCCGCTGCGATCCTCGGATCGTCAGACTGGGCTTTCTCTCATCTCTGCATGCTCCGGGGCCTCAGTGGCTGATGGATGGATGGGGCGGAAACAAGGCCTGATTCAGGGTAGATGCGTCGCGCCAAGCGTTGCGTCCCTGACTTGAGGTCAGGCGTGACGTACACTGGATGCGATGCGCTGTGCTTTGCGTCCCCAAAATGGGACCAACGTCGTTGCGAACCAGGTTGTACAGGGGCGCAACATGCAACGTCACCAGTATTTCTTTTTCTGACGGGCAGAAGAGTCTGCCGTGGTTCTCACCCGGGTGCGCATGCGCCTGCGTCAGTTCCTCCCCAGACACACCACGCACAGCTCATTAATTTGTACAGGAACTGCGGATTCGTGGTGCGGGATGGAGGGATTAAGCGCTGCCCCCGCAATGCCCCGAGAGTGCTCAAGGTGTCGCGAGGTGCGCGTAACAAGGCGACTCGACGACGCCTAACGAAGCGCCATTGCTGCTGAGCAGCTCCAGGCACGCGGACCAGGGTTCGTCAGGGGATGAGGTCCGACCGGCGGGGGGGGGGGGTGACTCGGGGTCCGTCCGAGGGACGAGGTCCTTCTGAGGGCGAGGTCCGTTCTGAGGACCTGCAGCTGCTCTGCGAACACAACCAGATCAAGCTCCTGTGTGTTGTTTTCTGCGCAGAAAAGCAGATTCTCAATCACTGTGAACGCAGGAGGAAATGTTCCCGAGGCTAGCGTCCCCTGCCGCACAGTACAACAGCCCACGGTGTGCCTCCCTTTTGAAAAGTGCAAACACCTGTTGAGTTGGGCAACAGGAACCCCCAGTACGCGCGCGTCTTCAGCGCTGTCATTTCTTGTGTTTTGGTCGTACAAACAGACATCTGTGGAATCCCCACAAGATTCTTCAGATTTGAGATTGGGCCATCCCATCCCTCCCCCCAGTGCTTCGGATTCTCGAGCACTGTGTAACTGTTCCGATCTCCCGAGCTATATGTTCAACACGGATCTGATCAGATACGTAGCCCGGTTCGGAGCGAGTGAGGATTATCCCCCGCGGATCCAAACAGACTCGGGGCCGTTCGTCTTACACACACCCCGCGTGTTGTGATATGTACCTGAATCTCACCTGCAGATATCCTCAATACAAGATCCACAAACAGAGCGATTTGACGCCCGCGGGAGGCAGCTACAATACTGATAACGGGTGTGAAGGATACAATAGAGGATCACTGCAGGTGTCTGTGTGCAGGAGATGGGTGGGGGGTGAAGAAG
>JAAUXT010053653.1_pt1 | contig 12112 bp, 8 predicted proteins | sample 7278171 | NCBI WGS metagenome assembly JAAUXT01 (sample SAMN14350112, study PRJNA611818) | marine sediment metagenome | isolation source: surface marine sediment (1.8m) | place: French Polynesia: Moorea | collected 2018-08
CGATACTATGATGCCCAGGTTCACGTCCCGAAAGCGAGGATGGTGCTCGATCAAAGAAAAAGTCCCCAGGTGCAGGCCGGCACTGAGGGTGATGCCGTCAATTCCGCCGTCCATGGCTGATTCCAGCCTGACCTTGAGGGTAGCAGCCGGGTTATTCATGGTCAGCTTTTCCATGCAGTTTATGAAAACGGCCCCATCGCCCTGTTTGGCCTCGATAGTCGAACGAACGTGAAGACGCTGGGCTTCGGCGAGATCATTCAGGTCGAAATGCACCATGGACTTGTCGGCGCTGGCAACGTTGAATTTGTAGCGGCGCAGCTTGTTCCTGACGAAGGACGTGCTGAAATAGCGGTCGGCGACCGTCGGAACCATGGCATCCGAGATGTGACCGATGCCGCCGAGCCGTGCCGCTTCCAGCGCGAGGGCGTTGGTGGATATGTCTACCCCCATTCCGCCCGTTACCAGCGGCACGTATTCCCTGCCCGCTAGCCGAAGCCGAAAATCATCCAGCTTTTTCATATACTTATCTGACACCTGCTAAGGTCACGCTGTTGGCAGGAGCCAACGTCGGCCGCTCGTACGATAGGGCGTGTCAACCACCCGATGTGGCCACGCTCCGCTGTTGCTCGTCACTCCAAGCGGCTACGGCTCCGATCTCCTCACCTCGTCTGTATGGACACACATCGCTCGCTTAAGTGCGGGACGATACCCTCCGGCCCTCGCTGACCGGGCTTTCCAGCCGCCTCCGTCGCGCTATGTTACCGCCGAATGACCGCTTCGTGGCCAGTCAGTCTCAGAATCGGCAGCCACAACCTGCCAGGTTCGCACGCGTAGAAGCGGCGCTTCCTCAGATCCGGAGCTTGGCGCACATCGCCCGTTAGCGTTGGAACAGGGCAATCGACTCCGCGTGACTGGTGTGCGGGAACATGTCCACAATGCCGGCGCTTACCAAACGGTAGCCATGACGGTGTACCAGTTCGCCCGCGTCCCGCGCGAACGTCGGCGCATGGCAGGAGACGTAGACCAAGCGGCTCGGATAAGGGGCGCCCATCGACGCAACCACCTCCCGAGCACCGCTGCGCGGCGGGTCCAGCAGCACCTTATGACAGTCCGCCTCCCGCCAGATGGCCGCTGCCGCGGTGCTCAGATCCTGAACCAGAAAATCGGCGTTGCCAATGCTATTGAGGCGCGCATTCTCTCTGGCACGCGCCACAAGCCCCGCATCCGCCTCTACGCCCAGAACACGGGACGCTAGCCGCGCGAGGGGCAAGGTGAAGTTGCCGACGCCGCAGAACAGGTCGCAAACGTGGTCCTGCGGTCCGATCTCGAGGAGCTGCATGGCCCGGGCAACCAGTCGCCTGTTCATCTCGGAGTTGACCTGGGCGAAGTCCGTGGGACGAAAGCGCAGCACCACGTTCCAGTCGTCAAGACGGTAGTCGAGATAGGCTTCGCCCTTCTGCGGATGCAGGCGGGTGACTGTATCCGGCCCGCCAGACTGCAAATAGATGTGATACTCATGACTGGCACCGAAAGCTGCCAGGACAGTGCAGTCCTCATTGGATAAGGGCACCAGGTGACGAAACACCAATGCAACGGTACCGTCGCCAGACGCGACCTCGATCTGGGGAATCTGCCGGCATGCCGCGAGCGCGCCGACCATGCGCTTCAGGCTGCCTATACGGGTGCCTACCGCCGGGTGGAGAATATCGCAGCCTGCAAGATCGGCCACGAAACCGCTGCCTTTCTCTCGAAATCCCACCAGCACTCGGCCTTTTTTAACAACGTAGCGCGCGCCGAGACGCGCCTTACGCCGGTAGCCCCAGATTTCTCCACACAGTGGGGGCAAAAACTCTTCGGGCTCCAGGCCCCCCTCGGTAGCGAGAGTCCGGAGCAAACGTTGCTCTTTGAAGCTCAGCTGCGCCGACGGCGCGAGGTGCTGGAGGCTGCAGCCACCACAAACGCCGAAGTGCGCACAGCGAGGCTGCACGCGGTCCGCCGCCGGCTCGAGGACTTCCACAACGACAGCCTCGTCGAAGCCAGCGCGACGACGTTGGAAGCGCACCGTCACTCGCTCACCAGGCAGACCGCCGTGGACCAGTACCAGCTGGCCGTCGACCCGGGCAACGCCGCGCCCTTCCGGATCCAGCGACTCGATCAGGGCAGGCACAGGAACTTCACTGAAACGCCGACGCCGCCGTGTCATCCGGAGACCTGTTACAACGTCTCCCGCCGCCAGCGCGTCAGCGCGCCCATGCAGCGAGAAACTCCTGTAGGTGCGCCCTCTCCTCGCGAGCCAGGGTCTCGCGCACCAGCTTACACTCGCGCTCATAGCCGTCTCGGGTAAGGCGACCCCGCATGAGCTCGAAACGTAGATAGACCAGAAAGGTGTTCAGAACGTCCGTCTCACAGTAATCGCGGATTCCGGCGATGTCGCCCTTGAGAAAACGCTCCCAGACCTGGGCGCCGCTCATGCCCATTTTCCCCGGCAAACCCAGCATCGTCGCGACTTCATCCAGGCGGGCACCGGCCCTGGCCTGGTAGCTGGAAAGCACGTCCATCAGGTCCGTATGCCGGTGATGGTATCTGTTGAGGTAGTTATTCCACCGGAAGCTCGAGTCTTCGTCTCCCGTCTCCCAATATCGCGGCGCTGATACACCGTGCAGCAGGCCCCGATAATGCAGCACCGGCAGGTCAAAGCCGTTCCCGTTCCAAGACACCAGGGTCGGTGAGTAGCGGTCGAGACCGTCGAAGAACCTCTGTATCAGCTCCGCCTCGCTGGAAGCCGTTTCCCCCAGCGACCAGACTTTGCAGCGGTCGCCGCTGCGCAGCACGGCCGATATGGCGACCACCCGATGAAGGTGATGGCGCAGAAACTCCGTACCCGCCTCCTCGCGCCGTTTCTGAAACATGATCTCGCCGACATGCTTGTCGTCCAGACCATCCAGGTCGTAGAGGCGCCGCCCCGCGTCCACGTCAGGTACCGTTTCGATGTCGAAGACCAGGGTGTTCATGGGTCAAATCTGTGCAGGCAGGATGGGGACAAGCCCGGTCGCCGGTCAATTCGTGCAGACCGCCCGGGACTGCAGGGTGGAACGGGCGGTGCCGGCAAAGGGGACACCACCCACGCTGTCTCCCCATTTATCGTCGGCGAGCCACCAGCATGCCTATTTCTGCCGCCAGCCACCGCCGGCCTGGTACCACCAGCCACCCTGTGCCCGTTCAATCCAACGGCGGGCGAAGGTGGCCCGGATGTCCGCCTCCCACTGAGGCTGGCCGTTAGCCTTGGCGATTTCCCGGTACAGCGCATTACGGTCCCGGTTCTCCGCGGCGATGAGGGTGTTGACCTGTCCACGCGCCTTCAGCGGAACCGCCTTTGGGTCCCGCACGGCGACAAGGCCGTCCTGGGTCAGACCCACGGCACCACTGTTGTAGTGCTGAACCAACTGGCGGTGACGATTGCGCATGGATGCCTCGATCTTCTTTATCGCGGGGGTGGAGATATTGATATCTGCCGAGGCTGCCTGCGCGACCGGCACAGTCAACTCCAAAAGCGCGATGAGTACGGGTGCGCTTATCGGAACGTTACGAGAGCTCGGTTCGGGCACCCCGTCGTCCTTCTCGGGCTGCTTCCCCCATACCTCGTCGATCACCTTGTCTGCAGCCTCTTCGGCGGCAGCGGCAGGAAAATAGATATTAATGGTGACACAGGCGCCCAGCAGCAGCACCGGCACTGCGCCCCACAAGCACGTGACGTATCTCATAGCGTTGATTCCCAGGGCTAACGCACAACCGGAGCGGCAGCGTTTGTGACGTTTTTCAGACGCTGGATCAGGGTGTCCCAGTCGACTCGACGGTTGTAGCCCACCACGTCGATCCGCGGGATCCCCCCTCCTTTGACGATGTAGTAGCCCTGCTCCGCGGGAGCCACACCATCCATCTCGCATATACCCTTGCGCAGGCGACAGGCGATACCGAGGCGCCTGTAGGAGAACTCCTTGAAGAAACCCATGAACGTACGGGACAACGCGCCGCCTGCGCCCCCCAAACTCGCCAGGTTTTCCACGGCGCGCTGGCTAATCCGGCGGCGGGACCGGTCCCCCGGAGGCGTGTAGAAGCGTGCGTCGAACCTGACCGGCTGCCAGTCTTCCAGGCGCAGTCTGCGCACCTCGCCGCCCAACCTCCCCTGGATATTACCAAACGAGAAGGCGCCGGTCAGTTGCTCCAGGGAAAGGTTGCGGATGTCCATGTCCGCTTCCAGTGTGGGAACAATCCCTAACGGATTCTCCATGGACAGGCCGTGAATGACCACCTCTCCACCCAACACCCGCACCAGCAGCGCCCCCTGTACGCTGATGCGCCCGTCCGCATAGCTGACTGAGGGCACAACCCCGGACAGGGTACCCCCGAGAGCAGGCCAACCCAGCACCTGGCTCAAGGACTCCATGCTGAGCGGGCTCAGGAGACCCTCAAACCGCCAGCTTGGCTGCTCTGTTCCAAGTCCATCGAGCTGGAGCGCATCGACGCTCAGGACTCCGTCGAGCACAGGGACGGCTGCCCGACGGGTCAAGCTCACATGCCCGCCCCGGGCGAGTGCCTCCACCTCCGTCTCTCCCAGCTGCAGTTTGTAGAGGTGACCCGCAGACCAACGAACTCGGCTGGTATCGACCTCCAATCCGCTGCTCCAATTCAGGCTGCCGGTCAATCCGTACAGACCCAGGCGACCTTCTTCATCGTCCAGGTGAACATCATCGAGCGCCAGTGCCAGGTCCGTAAGCCGACCGTGCTTCCATCTGACGCGGCCCGCCACACGGCCTTCGCTTTCCAGTTGCAGCAGCCCGTCCCAAACCCAGGGCTGAAGGTATACCGGGTAGAGGCGCCCCAGGTGGGCAGTGTCGAAGTCCACCTGCAGCGCCTCCAGACTCAATCCGTCCTTGCCCGCTGCCACCGCCCGCCCGTGGCCGTGCACGACATCTGGATGCCGAAAATCGAACCGCTCGATTTCCAGGCGCCGGAGGGGGGCTTTCCATTGCCCCCGGGCTGCCAGGTGCAGGGGCTGGTCGCCGACCTCGAGGTAGACAGGGTCGAGGTAGACTTGTCCTGTGTCGACGTCACATGCCCCACTGAACGCCAAGCCGGCGGGTTGTTCATCGCCGCGTGCCGCGCAACGCAGCTCCAGCTCAGCGCCCTCGCGCAAACCGTGCTCGTCCGCGAAGGCAAAATCCTTCAGGTGGGTCTCCAGGCGGACGGCGGTAGGCGTTCGGGTGCCGCTCAACCGCAGCGCCAGATCGCCTGTCCCCGCCAGGGAGAGCGTTTGCGGCATCGGCACCAGGCCGGCGAGTCGCCTGGTGGCTTCCGCCACATCGAAACCGGCACCGTTCAGCGCCAGCCACCATCGCCCTTCCGCCACCTCGCCGTGCAGAGATAGGCGCCCTCGTGCGAACCTCGCTTCATGAACAGACCAAGTGAACCGCCGCTGCCGGTCAAAGTTGAAATCCACCTGGACCGGCGGCTGCTGGAGAAGGTCGGACTTCAGCTCCACGATACCGTCGGAACAACCAAGTTGTCCCGGCTCCAGTGACAGCTGGGGGCAGTCCAGTGTCAGGCCCCGTATCGCCCCCAGTGGCGGTAGCAACGACAAATTGTCGACCTGTAGCTTCAAGCCGCGGCTCCGCCCCAGCGTCAACGACAGAACACCACCCTCGGCCGACCATCCGTTACCTTCGATACGTCCCAGGCTTAGCTCGATGGCTTCTATTGCCTGCACCGCAGGAGGCAGCGAGGTCAACAGAAGACAGAGGACGGCTTGAGGCTGGATGGTCGAGAATAGCCGGCGGCATCCCGGACACAAGGCAGCCACCTCAATCAGCCGGAAAAAGGCCCGTAGACAAATACCGGTCTCCGCGGTCACAGGCAATCGACACGATAACCGCATCCTCGACTTCGCAACTCAGACGCAAAGCCGCCGCCACAGCGCCACCGGAAGAAACTCCGGCGAAAATACCCTCGCTGGCAGCAAGATTGCGAGCCGCCGCCTCGGCGGCTGTCTGGGTGACATCCATGACTCTGTCGACCCGCCGGGGGTCGAAGATTTTAGGTAAGTAGGCCTCCGGCCAGCGGCGGATACCGGGAATGCTGGCCCCCTCCTCGGGCTGCACGCCAACGATCTGGACCGCCTGGTTCTGCTCTTTCAGATACCTTGACGTGCCCATGATGGTGCCGGTCGTACCCATGGCGCTAACGAAATGCGTGATCCGCCCTTGGGTGTCCCGCCAGATCTCAGGACCCGTGGTCTGATAGTGCGCCGACGGATTGTCGGGATTTGCAAACTGATCGAGCACCCGGCCCCTACCCTGTTGCTCCATCTGACGGGCCAGATCAATGGCCGCTTCCATGCTCCCCTCGCGCGGCGTCAAGACGATGTCAGCCCCGTAGGCACGCATAACCCCGCGGCGTTCAAGACTCATATGCTCGGGCATGATCAGCACCAGGTGGAATCCCCTGATGGCGGCCGCCATGGCCAGCGCGATACCCGTATTGCCGCTGGTTGCTTCGATGAGCGTATCGCCGGGCCTGATTTCCCCGCGCCGCTCGGCCGCGCGAATCATGTTCAAGGCAGGCCGGTCTTTCACGGAGCCCGCCGGGTTGTTGCCCTCCAGCTTCACCAACAACGTGTTGCTGGTTTCGCCGGGAAGCCGTTGCAGCCGCACCAGAGGCGTATTGCCAACGCAGGCTTCGATAGTGGATTGCTTCATCTGCAGAGCCGCATTCGGTGCCTTATATCGCCGCCCGCTGACGCGACGGCGAGTGCCATTCCATGGTAACCAAAGCAAGCCCGCTGCCGCGAGTCGGCAGCGCTGAATTACCAGCGGTCGGTTGCCGCTGGAAACGCGGTGTTCGAGTCGCATCTCGCTGAAATGCTTGCCAAAGCCTGCAGGCCGAGCTAAAAGGGAGAGTATCGGGGCCGGATAGTCGGTCTCAGTCGACTGGTGTCCGGACTGGCAGGATGGGCCGCAGTCAAGTCCGCTGTCGCAGCGGAAAGGGTCTGGTAGCCGGGAAAGACGGCCTGACTGCCGGCCACCCGCACGCACCGCCGGTGAGGCCCGCCTTCTTAAAGAGAGGCCGACCGGGATGACCACGACAGACCCCGACATGCTCACTCGGGGGGATAGAAGAGATACATGAAGTCTTCTGGGATCAAGGCCCGGATGCTGTTCGTAGCGCTGGTTCCGCTTGTCATCCTGTCGCTGCTGCTTACTGGACATCACATACGCAGCCGCTTTCGCGAGCTCGACAAGACCTTTGTGGAGCGCGGCGCAGCCCTGGTCCGCCAACTCGCCCCAGCCAGCGAGTACGGTGTGTTCGCCGGCAACGAGGCTTTTCTGCTTTCCCTGGTCAACACGATCATCGAGGAGCGAGACGTCCGAGCCGTGGAGATCGTTGACAGTGACGGGCGCATACTGGCCCGAAACGGCCCGAGCTTCCGCGCTCACGATGTACCGTCACCACTGCCCGGTACAGCCATAAATGTGCATATTGACAGACCCGGTGTAAGCTCTGACGCCCCTGCGTCCCTGTCCTACGCCGCCTCGCAGGACGGGCTCTCGATGATCTTCCAGGCACCGGTTCTGCAAAACCAGTACATCGTTGACGAGTTCGGGGATTTCAACAAAGCGGAGCAATTTCCCGATTCAGAGATCAATCCCTCGACGGTCGAGCTGGGCCGCGTTCGGGTGGAGTTGTCGCGCACATCGACCCTGTTGCAGAAGGATCGGTTACTGCGTAGCAGCCTGCTCGTCACGCTGTCATTGCTGATGGTGACGATTGTAGCGTTGAGCTGGCAGGTGGGTCGCGTGACCCAACCTGTTCGACGACTTTCCGCAGCCGCCAGAAAGCTGAAGCAGGGCGAGCTGACGGCCCGGCTGGCGGAGACCTCGGGCGGCGAACTGGGAACTCTTGAAAAGAGCTTGAATGCGATAGCGGCTCGTCAGCAGCAAGAACAGAAGAACGTACGGCAACAGGTTGACCGGGCCACATTGAGCTTGCGCGAGACGCTCGAAACGATGGAGACTCAGAACGCTCAGCTGGCCCTGGCGAAAAAAGAAGCTCTGGTGGCCAGCGACGTGAAATCCGAGTTTCTGGCCAGCATGAGCCATGAGATCCGGACACCGCTGAACGGTATTCTGGGTTACACCGAGCTGCTGCTAAAGACCCCTTTGGACGAGGAGCAGCAAAGCCACGCACAGACCATCAAACGCTCCGGTGAGTCGCTGCTCAGGATCGTCAACGATATCCTGGATTTCTCCAAGATAGAGTCTGGCAATCTGGAGTTGGAGAATGTGGACATCCTGCTCCGCGACTGCGTGGAGGACGTACTGGAGTTAATGGCGCCGAACGCGCATGAAAAGGGCCTGGAACTGGTGTATGTCATGTACTCCGATGTGCCGAGCGTCGTTCGCGGCGATCCCGTGCGTCTGCGACAGGTGCTGGTGAATCTCGTGTCCAACGCGGTGAAGTTCACGGACGCCGGTAGCGTGGTCGTCAGAATCATGCGGGAAGACGAAACCCGCAGCCACATGGTCGTGCGCTTCAGTGTGTCGGACACCGGTGTTGGTCTGAGCGACGAGGATCGACGGCGCTTGTTCCGGGCTTTCAGCCAAGCGGAAAGGAACCCTGCGGGGAAGATTGGTGGCACCGGACTGGGATTGGTGATCTGCAAAAAGCTGGTGGAGCGGATGCACGGTCAGATCGCGCTTGAAAGCGCCCAGGGCAAAGGGACCACGGTGAGCTTCACGGTGCGATGTGAAAAATCACGCGGCGCCATGCAGACGCCCGCACCATCTCTCCGGGGCAGGCGCGCCCTGCTGTTCGAAGCGCATCCCATCACCCGACTCTCTTTGCTCGAGGACCTAACGGCGTGGGGGCTCAAGGTGCTGGACACGGGCGATGCCAGGCGCCTGCGCGAGGCCGCCAAGACGAAGACCGGGTACGACATCGCCGTGCTCGGATTGCCGGCTGAAGAGGACAACTCCGCTGCGGCACGCGAGCTGGTTGAGCTGGTCGTCCAGGGTTGCGGCTGCCCGGTCCTGGCACTGGCGAACACCACGGAACAGAGTCGTTTGAGCGCCCTGACACGCATGGGGGTCTCCAGCGCTCTGTCTAAGCCCGTACGTATTGCCCGGCTCAAAGGCCAGGTAGAGTACTTGCTCACAGGTCAACTCGCGGCAACTTTTGCCGAGGACGGCAGCCGGCCGAACGCAAAGCCAAGCTCCGACCTGGTCGGCATCCGTGTTCTGGTAGCCGAGGACAATGAAGTCAGCCGAAGACTGGCGGCCTATCTGCTGGAGAGCCGGGGAGCGGATGTGACCGTCGCAGTGGACGGGCGGGAGGCTCTGGAGCGGCTTGTCGACCACAGCTTCGACATCGTGCTCATGGATGTGCATATGCCGGAGATGGATGGCGCGACGGTCACGTCCATGGTCCGGTCGGCGGAGCAGGGCGGGCGGCACACACCCGTAATCGCCCTGACCGCCGACGCTTTGGAGGGAAACCGGGAGCGCTTCCTGGCGGCAGGGATGGACGACTACCTGTCAAAGCCCATCGATGAGGGCTCCCTGTTCGCCATGGTGAAGAAATGGGTCGGCGTGGGCCGAGCCGGCGCAAGGGGGCACGGGGAGAGCACCGAAGCCGCAGCCACGAGCCGAGATGACCGCAGGCCCCAGGTGCTCGATTGGGAGCAGACCCTCAGGGCAACGGCGGGCAACGAGCAGCTGGCCAGCGAACTGCTCGGCATGCTCTTGCAGGAAACCCGGGTCTACCCCGAGAAACTTCAGAATGCGCTGGAAGATGAGCAGCTGGCCGTAATCGTCGAGCTGGCCCACAAGCTGGCGGGCGGCGCGGCCCACTGTGCGGCGCAGGCGGTTAAAGCGTCGGCCCGTCGTCTGGAGCACGCGGCCCAGGAGGGTGACACCGCTCTGGTGAGCCGCCAAATTGCGGAGCTGGACGGCGAGCTCCAACGATTGCGCCAGGCAGTCAGCGAGCGGGAATCGGCAGCTTGAGCGGTGCTTCGCCCTGGCCAGGCGCCGCGTCACGGGCCGACGGTCAGATCCTTGGCAAGAATCAGGGCATCCTCCCGCCCATGGGCCGCGGGATAATACTGTCGCCGCATGCCGACCTCGCCGAATCCTGCCTGTTGGTAGAGCGCTACGGCAGGGTGATTCGAAGGACGCACTTCCAGCAGCGCAGTCCCTGCCCCATGTTTTCGTGCCAGCTGGAGCAGGTGGGCCAACATCCGGCTCCCCACCCCTCGCCGCTGCAGCTCGGGCCTAACGCAGAGATTGAGGATATGGCATTCCCCGGCGCTGACCGACATGACGCCATAGCCGTCCACATGACCGTCCCGGTCGGCGACCCAGCAGCTGTAGCCAACGCGCAGGCAGTCGCGAAAAATCTGCTCCGTCCACGGAAACGGATAGGCTTCCTGCTCGATTCCGATCACCAGCGGCAGGTCATCCTCGACCATGGGCCTGAATCGCGGCTCCGAAAGCCGCAGGACTGCGTTCATTCACCCTCCAAACCGTTACGGATGGCAAACCGCAGATCCTGCCACGCTTTGCTCTTCTCCTTCGGAGAACGCAACAGGTAAGCGGGATGGTAGGTGACCACCACAGGGATGCCTGTGTCGCTGTACCGGTAGAGCCGCCCCCGCATCCTGTTCAGCGGCGTACTGGTCTTGAGCAGGTTGTGGGCGGCGATACGACCCACCGCAAGAATCAGCCGCGGCTTGATCAGCGCCACCTGCTCATGCAGGTAGTCCTCGCAGCAGGTCACTTCCTCGGGGCGTGGATCCCGGTTCCGGGGCGGGCGGCACTTGAGAATGTTGGCAATGTACACTTGCTCGCGCGATAGCCCAATGGCTCTCAGCATGGCATTGAGAAGCTGACCCGCTCGCCCGACGAAGGGCTGGCCCTGGCGGTCTTCGTCCGCCCCGGGCGCCTCGCCCACCACCATCCAGTCTGCCCGCCGGTCTCCCGTACCGAATACGGTCTGGGTACGTGTGCGATGCAGCTCGCACTTCGTGCAGGACGCCACCCGCGCCTGCAGGGTCGTCCAGTCGAGAACAGGCTCTTCTGACGCCGCAGGAACCTCATCCGACAGTGTCGCTGCCGTCGCCGCCGCACCAGGTGAGCGCTCGGTTTTCGCTGGTGGATGCCGACGCACCCAAACGGCGATGCCCATGGCGTCGAGGTACTGTTGTCGAAGGTCGTCCACGGTCAGCGGTCAGCGGTCAGCGGTCAGCGGTCAGCGGTCAGGCACGATGGTGACCACGCCGTGGCGACCGTGTCAAGCTGCCGACAACGCCGTGCCGGCGCCATGCCGTCCCAGCCGCTGCGCGCCTCTATCACGGCTTCCTCACCTCTGCGGATGGGTGCGATCCCCGGGCGCCAGCATTTTGTTAAGCCCGTGCAGGTAGGCCTTCGCCGAGGCGATGACGATGTCGGTGTCCGCCCCCTGCCCGTTCACAATGCGCCCGCCTTTCTCCAGGCGGACGGTAACCTCTCCCTGGGCATCTGTGCCGCTGGTAATGTTGTTGACCGAATAGAGCTGCAGATCGCATGCACTCTGGACCAGTGCCTCGATGGCCCTGTAGGTGGCATCCACCGGTCCGCTGCCGGCCTGAGTCGCCGTGTGCTCGGCACCATCGATGCTCAGGGTCACCGCCGCGACGGGCGTCTCCCCAGTCTCCGAGCAGACGCGCATGGTGAGCAACTTGAAGCGCTCATTCTCGACCCTCAGGCTGGTATCCGTCACGAGCGCCTGAAGGTCCTCGTCGTAGATCTCGTGCTTCTTGTCCGCCAACTCCTTGAAGCGGGCGAAGGCGGCGTTGAGCTCCTCCTCCGAGTCGAAAACGACGCCGAGCTCATCAAGCCGGCTGCGAAAGGCGTTACGCCCCGAATGTTTACCCAGCACCATGCGGTTTGCGGACCAGCCCACGTCCTGGGCACGCATAATCTCGTAAGTCTCCCGGCTCTTGAGCACGCCATCCTGATGAATGCCGGACTCGTGCGCAAAGGCGTTGGCGCCGACAATCGCCTTGTTGGGCTGCACTGGAAAA
>JAAUXT010053660.1_pt1 | contig 12111 bp, 12 predicted proteins | sample 7278171 | NCBI WGS metagenome assembly JAAUXT01 (sample SAMN14350112, study PRJNA611818) | marine sediment metagenome | isolation source: surface marine sediment (1.8m) | place: French Polynesia: Moorea | collected 2018-08
AGTAGGGGGAGGGGGACAAAGTAGGGGGAGGGGGACAAAGTAGGGGGAGGGGGACAAATTGGGGACATCTTGCCCAGGCTACCTATACCGTTCTTGCCCCAAAGGGACTTCGCACAATTATTTGCAACACAAAAGACGTTTGTTGCACACCAGGAGTTTTTCGTTCTGCAGAGAAGGCTTGTTGTCCTCAAGCTGCTGGGAAGTTCTTCTGCCCAATATCGGGGTGTTGGAGGCTTGTAGCGCGCAGCTGGTGTGTAATGCACGCTGTGATGATGGATGGAGCATTAAGTCCGGGGATCATTGAACACACACCACGAGTCAATAAGGATTAGACTTTCCTCGAAAGGAAACGTTCGGAGATTGTTCACTTGTTGTCCAGGGAGATGTCGATTGGAGCCCCTGTATGGGCAGAGAACCTGTCGTGCCACCAACTCAGGCTGGGGGAAAATTCCCAAAATTTTGTTCCATAGAACTTGCAAAAGTTGGGATCGGACTCTGGTCGGACCTCGCAAATCCTGGTTCTGCTCGAGTCCCACCCAGCAAATTCTTTTTGGCGCTTTCACAGCTTCAGTGGAAACCTCAGAACAACCCTCGCCTCTTTCTCTAATTTGGCTCTTTGAAGGCGCCAGAGGTCCAGTTTCCATGGACGCGGTTGAGTTTGCGGAACTTCTGCTGCCGTGAGTGCGAACGAGCGAGCGACTGAGCGCTTGTCCCGAACAAATTGCTTCCTTCAACACTGACCATCCATCACGAACCCGCAACAGCTGCAGCATCTCGCAGCGAATCTGTCACAGGTCCATATCAGGAGGAAGTACCGACCGTAGACCGTATTCTGAGAGGCTCCCTCCCTCTCTGACGTGGTCAACAATTGCATGTGACGCCAAAATCCTGATTATGCACCCACTTTCATTCAGACATCATACGCATGTTGCCCGATTTTCAGGTCAGCACAAAAACAAGAACGCAACGTGCTGAAGACGCGCCGTTTCCATGAGCGCTGTGCACATTCACGAACAACAGCACCGTTTGTTCTCCTCTCTGTGGGTACTATACACAAGCAGCAGGTGACCACCAGTGGTCTGCAGTGTGACCACAAGTCCTGTCAGTTTGATGGAAATATTTTGATATCCTTCAATGATGGCTGCCAATGAAGAGAACAAGGAGCTTGGTGACCTGAGCATTTATGTCTCCATGGTCAGCCACTGGAACAAGTGAAACATTGAAATTTTCTCCAGTGACTGACTACACCAGCTTTGACCAACTTGTAATGCTAGCAGAAAGATGAAACCTGAGCCCCCGAAAAGTTGGTTTCCTGTGAGGGACACGGATCAGGACCGTGTGCTTGAAACAAGAGTCAGAGATCACAGGGCGCGTTGGTTGGTGCCTGTTTTTCCCTCTGATTTCGGAAGATTTTGGAAAAGTGTAGACTGAGCCTCGTGCCGGTGCAGGGGTCCAATCGAAAAATCGGGAACAGGTGGACAATGATGAGACGCCAGTTCTAACCGGTTCCAAAATTTTGGGATCAAACAAACCAGTCTCCATAAAAGGGCCTGGGGGTCGGGTCTGATCCCAAAATGTTTGGACTGGGCTTGTCCCAAATTTCAGGACATGTCAGACATTGATCAGCGTCAATTTCCTTCGAACCTGACCCAAAATTTTGGGATCAGTCAGAACACACACACACACACACACACACACACACACACACACACACACCAGAGTGACTGCATCGCCCCAAGACGACCGCGCGCTTCAAACGAAGATTGACTGGCAGTTGGTCTCACCTCAACAAACAAACCGTTCACAGACAACAATCCTCAGGTCGAAGACAGCAACTTGGAGTCCAAACGTCATTTTTGCTGTCCATACGTGCACATCGAAGTTTGCGAGATGCCAGCATCACGCCATGGCAAACAGTAAATCAGTGCTTTTTCTCTGCCATCATGTAATTTACTTTGGGGGCTGAGCCATGTTTGTCCGTGAAGCCAACGTGGCAAAATAAAAGGAGCCGAGAAATGCAAGAAACCCTTTGGTTGGTAGACTTTCACACATTTTGTTTTGTTTGGGGCAAAACTGGCTTGGACACGTAACCAAGAAATCTGTTGTCCCAGCCCAAACGTTTCTCTCGCAGTTTGGGCGAGGGTTTTTCAAAAGAAAAGCTCAGAATGGAAAAAGTTGTTTCGTGCAATCCTTTTCCACATCCGGACTTGGACACTTGCGTGTGCAAAGGTAACAATCTCGGTCAAACCCAAGATGTTTTCTTTGCAAGAAAAGAACGCACGCTCAAGAAATCAAGGGAGCGAATCAGTTTGCTCCAGGGGAATGACCCTGGTCGCCCCCCCCTCTCTGCGAACATGACGTCCCAGCCAACTTGCGCCCCAAATTCGTTCAGTCACCATGGTAGTTCCAGTGCACCCGCAATACCCGCGCACTGTGCATGGCGCACGCACGCACAGAAAAAACCTGCCGTCTCTCCCACGCACGGCTCCATTTCAAAAACTCGCGAAAACACGATGATAATGTGGCAGTTATGTGCAACTAATTCACTTGGAAAACAACGGTCCGATTACCCCTTCCTGCCCCGTGCACACTGTGCAAGTGTGCTCATCACTGAGCCAGGCCGACAGCGCTGCGATGACCCGTTACTCGTATCACGCACCACCCCCCGTGTACTTCTGGAGCTCGGTGTTGTCTTACCGTTTTCACCCATGTACAAGATGCACCTTTTTGTCCCAAAATTGAGTACCAAAAGTGGAGGTGCATCTTATACACAGGTATGAAATTGTAATTTTTTGTGTGTGACCTGATACCAGAAAATCAAGGCAAAAGTTGGGGTGCATCTTATGCTTGGGTGCGACTTTTTCTTGGGTGGATACGGTGGTTTCTCCCTTTCATGGTACAAGGGCTGAACTCCGCAGACACAGATCAGCTTCACGTGGACGTTTTTCCCGCAACATTTCTTTGGCACATCGCTGGAAACATTGGGAAGGATTGGAGCCGTCTGGATAAAACCGTAGGAATGTGCGAGACCCCACAACAGTGACCTTGCAGACGCCAGTCCAGCGACATCAACCAGCAGGTCATTTTTGCCCTGCAGGTCCTTTTGCTTTCTTGTCTCTTGAGTTTCGCTTTTCAATTCCTCATTTCAAATGCACGCACGTCCGCGCGTGGTACACATCGCATTAGTTTATGCAGTCCCTCTCTTGCGGCCTTCTTTTTTCTGCGACTGGCGTGTTTGCAGAAGCACGCTTTTCCTTGCTTCACAGTGAAGTGAACTTGAGTGCAGGGAAAATCAGCAACTGCTGCGGTGTTGGGTTGCGAAAGCATCGCAGTTACAAAACGCCTCAAAGCGACAAAACGATCCGCATCGATCGCTGTTTGTACAACTCGGTTTCAGACGAGTCGCTCCACCGACCGCAGTGGCTCCACCTCGTGGTTCTCCCGACATGCTGACCACGAAAGTTTGGGTCTTCTGCACAGCAACATCCACTTCTAGAAATAATTTTCCTGTTGTTTCTGCCACAGAAGTCAACAAAATTCAGAGACACTTCTACAAACAACAGTGGTCATGATAGAATTCATCCCAGGGCAGGGTGGCTCTTCGGCATCATTTCATAGCCACCATTCCATCGCATTCAGCTTCACGTTCTTACCAAAAAAGAAACAGCGTTTTCTTAACAAAGTAGATCTACATTTATTCCTCACGCTTTCTCTGCTTCACTTTCTATGTTACACATGTACATCGTTTGAAAATTGGAAGGAGCCAAGGATTTACAGAAGAAAATGTGAGAAAACAACGAACACTGGTACCGAGGGAAAATCAAGGGGAAAGAATCAAAACCAGCGACCGAAGCTACTCAACCGACGCCAGTCGATTCACTCGACTGTCCAAATGCACACGAACAAAGGTCAGACGAAACTCTACTCGTGAGCATTCGCGCAAGCATAAAACATGTCAAGCAAGTCAAAGTGAACTCGGAGAGACAGGGAAAGCAAGAGAAGATGCAGACGGACGCGCAGACGCTGCGTCGTCAGAGGGTCGGGTGCACAACGCGTTGCAAGGTAACTCAATGAAATCATACCCTGCCCCCAAATCGACCCCCGCCCCAAAAAATAATTCCCGTTCTGCCTTCCACATATTCGGACTCTTCACACATTGTTCAGTTGTCTCTTCAAATTGCGTCTCCCTCTCGAGTACGACTCGTAAGTACAGCCTCTTTTGATTGGTTACTCATTCACTACCATTACCGCTCTGTTCTCCACCAATTTGGTTCAACGTGCATTTATTCTGGGGGAGGACCACAATTTTTGCAACTGTTCACGGCTTTAATAATAAATGAACAAGACAATGAATTCTGTACATCACAAGTGGAAGTTCATTCGGTGTTCCCACACGACACATGTGACGTCACTCGGGACGGTCACATGACCCACGCTCACGGAAGCGACCTTCACACAGACGCCACACACACGACTGGGCAGCGAACCGTATTCACCCACGTGTGATACGCACTGGTGTACAACAGACACCCCTATTATTGGGCATTGAAACAATGGCAAACTTACAGCCTTGAATTATTTTGGAGCAAAGTGCGTACCCCACATGGGCGAATACGGTTCCTCCAAATCAAATTCAGCAAAGGCAGCTTTGTTCACTGCGCTGTGCTTCGGGGGAAGTTTTGACAAATGTATTGCTTTCTCGGTCCATTCCTCACACAACATTCACGCACCACTACCAAGAGCAGACAAGCTTCGGTTGTCAACGAAACTTCGAAAAGTCAGAAGAAGCCACAGCGCGTGGGTTGGAGAAAGCCAAAGAAATTTCACTTCACCAGAAACAGCGCACAATCCCCAAGAAATCAGATCGGAATGCAGTGTTTGGTCACAGACAGTTCATTCCTACGATAATTTCATACTTCTGTACTTCATTTGGTACTTTGGTAAATCTAGATGTCCCGGGCACCGTAAACACCTTTCGGGAAAACTCACAAAGCGCACCTCACACACACATGGAAATTTTCGCGACAACATGTGAAAAATCTCCATCACCCGATGAAGCACGTTGGCTTGTCAGTGCTGACAAACGAGTCCAATAATCCTGGTGGAGAAATTCAATGAGCTTTTGTTTTCCTCCTAAAAATCCGCACTTTGTAAATGTCACACGTTTTCACTGCGCCGCTGAGCGATCTGCTTCCCACAGGTTGAACCACGAAGCTTCTCTCTCCGCACTTCAGACAACTACCGTGACATCTGCAAAGACAACCAGGCAAAGTAAACACACAACACGCACGCACACACACACACACACACACACACACACACACACATTCTGGCAAACGAGGAGATATTGAAGACAGGCACGCAGTGCAAGAACAGCAGTCTGCCGATTGTACTTTTGGACACAGTGGAAAAATCCAAGCAAGTTTGTTTTTTCTTATGTGTGGAGGTCACCCAGACATTTTACTGAGTGTGGACATCACCCCCCCCCCTCCCACAGCCAGGCGTGCTTTGGTTATGGATGCTGTCGCGAGGCAGCAAGCGACAAAGTTTTGAAACTTTATTGTGGCACGGCAAAGCTACAGAGTCTGTTTTCAGGGCGAGTCTGTCCAAAGAATCTGCCTGGCACCTGAGACACCACAGCACGGAAAGTAACACGTGCCGTCATGAACCCTACACAAACTGGACAAAACAGAACGAGGTACTTACATTTCTACACGAGACTACCGCTTATAATATAGAACAGGTGCTCTTCTTCTTTTTCTTGCTGCCCGTCTCTGGGTTCTTTTTGTTTATTTGCCGCACTAAATCATAGAATATCTGAAAAAGAACGAGTTAAACGTGTTTAAATCGATTTTATCCACAGAATCTTTTGTGTTTGGATTTGTCGATCGATCTTCGACAAATTTATCGGTTGAAATCGAGTTACTCATCGGGAAAACCCAACAACGCACTTTTCGCATCAAAATCCTCACGCGAAGTGAAAAGCAAGTGCGCGCACGTCTGGAACCTCTCGCATTTATCTGTTGCCCAGGAGACAAAACTTGGTTGCCCTGGAGACAGCACTCACCTCGTTGACGTTGATTTTTGACTTGGCCGAGGTTTCGAGGAAGGCGCAGTTGAACTGGCGCGCGAGGTTCGAGCCCTGGTCCTTACCCACGACGCGTTCGTCCTCCAAATCACACTTGTTGCCCACCAGGATCATCGGCACCTGCACAACGACGCAAAACAACCGTCACCAGGTGCAGTAACCATGACAACGCGTGTTCTCGGAAACAAGAAGCAGTACAAAGACCCAAAAGCGGAATTTTTCAAAACGAATCTAATAATTTGCACAATGTATGGAGATTCTCTTCTCAAATAGGTCAAATAATTTCCTGAATCACTCAGGCAAGGCCTCAGGTAAATTGGACAATTTTCAAGGTTTCTCCCACTTCGCTGACACTCACTGCTCTACGACTTGGCACAATAATTCCACAGCACAATAGCCAAAGACGACCACACCCTCCTTTCCCTTTCTCTCTCTTCAACACAACCCAGCACCCCAAGAAGCCCGGCAGAGGGCGCGACACGCACGTCGTCAGTGTCCTTGACCCGGAGGATCTGCTCGCGGAGGTCCTGCAGGTCGTTGAAGGTGGACTGCGCCGTGATGGAGTAGACGAGCAGGAAGCCCTGGCCGTTCTTCATGTACAAGTCCCGCATCGCCGTGAATTGTTCCTGCAATGGGAAATACCTATTGGGGTCAAATCACACATGAGGTGTGTGTGTGTGTGTGTGTGTGTGTGTGTGCGTGCGCGCGTGAACAGGAGGAGACTGTGTGTGTGTTGTTTGTGTGTGTGTGCGTGCCCATGTGTGTGTGGGCGTGCAAGTGTGTGCGTGAGAACAGGAGGAGCCTGTGTGTGTGTGCGTGCGCGCGTGTGTGAGACAGATGGTGTGGTGCACATTCCTTGCGGCATGCAGCACCAAATCTTGCTGCTGCAAGTCGATTCAATGTTCACGCTCCCACGCCCTCATGACAAGCCCCCCCCCCCGCCACCCCACCCCTCTCCTTTCTGCTCCTGTGGCTTGGTCGCACCGCGCACCACACTGCAGCGACTCACCGTTCCGGCAGTGTCGAGGATCTCGAGCATGCACTGCTGACCGTCCACCTCCACCACCTTCCTGTAGCTGTCCTCGATCGTCGGGTCATACTTCTCCACGAAGATGCCTTGTACGAATTGTACCGTCTGCAATCACAATGTCACTGAATTGGTGCACTATCGTCATTCAGCTTCAATAGACCACGAACGTATACATTTCTGAACACGCGGCAGTGTGAATACGCTCTGAATTTTTGCGACATTTTTGACGTGACAAAATGCGCAGTGCCACTGAATCTGTGCACTCACATCTATTTCGCTTCAAGGAATGCACTCGTGAAAACAAATTTCAGAATCTCAGCAGTGTAACGCTCCACATTCTCGTGTGAAAATTGTTGCCGTGACAAAGTGCGCAGCACATGTCCCGAGGCAGGAGAAGGAGACTTTGTGTGGAGTTTTCTTCATTAATTTTTCACGCGCTGTCACCACGTGGGAGCGAATCCCATTTCCTGCGTCTCACGCCTCGCGCAGCTCCGAGGAGACGCAGCTTCCGCGCTGCTGAGCATGCGCAGAACGCGACGCGACGCGGGGACAGGACATCAGGATGAATAATTTACAAGTGCAGCTGCACTTAGCAACACAAAAGGTACCACTGCCACCAGGGGTCACGTTCCACATGCGTGTTGCGCAACAGGAAAATGTGTCCAGTTCCGAGCTTCATTTCCCGACGGTGAGAAGAAACGAGGAAACGCTCCAGTTGACCGAGGGGCGTTGGTTTGGACAATGTGAATGGAGCCAGAACCAATGCAAACAGTCTTGTCCTTGTATATGGTCAAATTCAATTTCTCTTGAAGTCAACCTCGCCTCGACTGCAGTTCAGCAAGAGCTTTGTCGTTTTTCATCAGAATGTCATACTCTGGGAAGGCCTCGCTTTCATAAAGTAATTTTCCGAATCAAAGACTTCGCCAAAACAACACGTGTCGTGAGTGTCGCTTTGTCGCTCCGATCGAGGCTTCCTCATCCTCCGGAGTCGCTCGGAGACGAGCTGCCATCAGGAGAACTTGAAAGGCTTCAGCGTGTAAAGGAAGAGATTGCTCTGCTCCGACCCACGAATTGACGCACGAGGCGGTGGATCCGTGCGTGGAATCGAACCTCCAAACTGTGCGTCGCAAAAAAAAAATAGCTTCTCCCAAAGACACACACCTGATCCAAATCTTGTGAAACAACTCCAAAGAAACAGGTGAAAGTGTCGTTGTGTCGGTGGAAGCTTTCCTTTGATAAGCCTGTTTCGCTCGTGTAGGTGTGTCTGACGCGCTCACACACACCCACACCCAAGTCTCCTTTTCGGTCAAAGCTCGACGTCGTCTTTTGTCACTTCGTTACAGAGCGACGAGCAAAGCGACATCGTCTTCAGCCCACGCAAATTGATTCGCTCTGCAGCGGAGGCGGAGTGACACCTCAAAGTCGGATTGCCTCCTCAGAGAAGCAATTGCTTCATCACCGCGAGGTTTCGCTCATCTCCGGCTCAAACGGCTTCTTTTGAAGGACGATTTCCCTTCCCCCTTTTGCTCAGTTCCATCAGAAAAAAACCTTGCAAGAAGCTTTTCCTGCACAACAGCTCCTTCCGCACTGCACGACAGCTGCACCTTCTGTACCACGTCAGAGATTTGTAGTTCTCTGCGCAAATGGTCAGGCAAGCAGGACAGGTCAAGTGTCAGTTTGTCCACCTGTTTTTCCTGCACCTTGTGGCGCTGAGTACGCGTATGCGCACCGCTACTCACCAGCGCCGATTTGCCGACGCCCCCGCTGCCCAGCACGACGAGCTTGTATTCCCTCATCGCAGCCGTGGGATGTGATGATGTCCGTCAGAAGCTGCCTCCGTTTCTGCAGAGAAAACGTTGAAAGAAAAGCGTTTAGAATTTCCGTGTCACGATGCTGACCGAGTCTCAGAAGGACGCGAGGAGGAAACGATTCAGGAGGAGGATGAGCGATCCAGGTCCAGTCTACACTGCAGCTGAGGCCTTGACACAAACGTCCCAATCCAATTTTAGAAACTGCTGATACGAGCACTGCAACTCAACTTGTGCAGAATCAAGAAAACAGAGCTTTGAACTCGGCTTAACGTCCCTGTGCATTCGGTCCTTTGGGTGGTGGGTGGGATGGGATGGGAAGCGAAAGGACCTCCTGTTTTGGGGCAGGCCCCACCTGAAGCATTGGAGGTCACTCCCTGATGTCAAGCCCAACGCAGAAGACAGACTCACTCACTGCTGAGGACGCTGAATGCATCACCACCCTGAGAAAATCAAATTCTTGTGCACAAAAACTTATCACAACGACCACCATCTGACCTGTCATTTCAGCGCATCTCATTCGACCCGAACACAAAACTCTTCTCCAAACACAGCAACAACACAGGGTGTGGCTGGCACAACGTTATGCGAGCCAGAGAGTGAGCGCTGCCGGGGTATTTTTGCTCCTGGACTTTGGCTCATTGAGGTCAGTGATGAGTGAGACCAGCTCAACTGATCACTCAGGCCACTTCTGGGTCCGTTTTCTTCACTTCTTTTCCACTCCTTCCAGGTGTGCTGTCGAACAGCACTCGGCTTTGTTCAGCAGACGAAGGGAGTCGGGAGACAGACGGACAGGCCTTTCCGTCCGACAATTCTGCTCCAGTGCTCCAGAAATAAAATGTTGCCATTATGTTCTGATCGTGCACAGAAACTCTTTGACGCTGAGCAGTTTCTTTCCTACGGTACGTTAGAGACAAACGCGATCGAAACAACAATGGCCTTTGTACGGACAGTGTAAATATTCAGGCCATATCACTTGATACGCAGCATGTTGCGCATACTACTCGTACGGAGCATACTGATGGGCCCAGTACACACTCTTCCGCCATGCACAAAGCCTTTCGTCTGCACGTTTACCACATATTACATTACTCGTGTACGAAAGTCGGTGAACGATTCGACAAACCAAATATTGAACGTCGAAAACTTTTCCAAATGATGTTGGACTCTCTCCATGATCAGTTTGTTTCCAACCGTCTTTGAAGCATACCAATTGTCACCCAGATCTTTCAGTTTTGTACGTCTGCCAGGCAATGCAATTGCCAAAACCGCACAACATTGTTTTGGGTTTGCTTGGCTGTCGGTTCGTTAACAAATGAACCACCCTTCGAACGACAAAAGGCACACAGGCCGACGAGGACCAAGCCTTATTGCCACGTCTGTTCCAAGAGCAAAAGAAAACCTTGTGTTTACGCACAACCTCTTCCTGTCTACTTGAGCAGATGATGAAAAGTAACGGTGGAGCCATAGATATGCAGCAACATATCAAATGCCACAGATAACCTGCAGGGAAAAACGTCAAATAACGAATAAAACACCCAGCATTTTCGGCTTTCTCATCATCATCACAACTTCACACCAACATCGGCCGATTCCCTTACACCTTTTGCCACTTCCTCGCAGTGCCACAGGGGATCTTGTCTCTTCCTTTCTGCGGGGGGAACACGCCTGTTCGACATTAAAAAGAAAAGCAAATTACATCTTGTAGCCCTCCAGGTAGAAACGCCGCACTTCAATCAGACGTTTTACTAAAATCCCTCTAATGGAGATAATAAGGCAATTTTCCATCCCGCTGGGATAATTGGAGCCTGGAACTGATGGTGGAACGTAGCCGAGCGCACAACACTGCCACGAGTCCCGAGCGTCTATCCAAAGCCTCCCGCTTCTACAGTAGTTCGAGGACGAGCCAAGGATCTCCTGCACAACGTATTCCTTTCCAATGATCACGTTCTCTCGCGGCGTCTCAAAACCCACGACGACACCATCTACCTGAAGAAACATGTTCATTCTCATTGTTGCGAGCAGAGAATGGACTCTGTTCGTCAGCAAATTGCTGGAACTAAGGAATGGGAATATCTCACATCTGAATGACGGTGCCGAGACTCCGCCGATCCGTATCACTCCCACACTCGAGTTGCAAAATTTGGACAGACAACAGAAAGCACAACCCAAGAGGTTCACCTGTGTGCCAGAAAAAACAGACAGCCCTGTGGTGCATGTTTAGATGGAAACAATGATACAACGATGTCTAAGTGGCAGGGGCTTGGGTTGAAGGCCAGAAATAACACACGATACTGATAGAAGCCCCTATCTTGTCGAGATGAGTCTGGGACTTCAGCACTTGCCCAGCGGAATCCTCAAAACAAATGTGGGAAGACAGGAAGGGAAAAGAGAGTCGTCGTCATGAAGTCGCAATGCCCTAAAGCTTTCTTTGTCCAGACGTTCTGACTCTCTTGAGCTCTTCGAAGACAACACACGCATGAGTGGCAGAAGATATGAGAATTTACCGGCTGAGAAACAAGCAGAATGTTTGGGGGGTTTTTGTCCGCATGCCCTTTTGCAACAAGAACACACCTGCCAGTGCAGACACGCGCCACCCCCACGGCTTTTACAACAAATCAAGACACGAGTAGATCGCCACAAGATACGATTTTTCAGCACCTGCTCATTGTTTTGTGGAGGCCAAAAGGTTTTCACACAAACTCATCGTTCAGACCGCACCACGAAATTGGCTGCCACACAAAACCGCAATTGGAAAAAAAACTTGAGCCTATTTCTTCAGGTGAAGAAGATCAATGACAAAGGGCAGTGATCAATTTCCGGAGATAGCAACTAAAGAGACTGCCCTTTTTGTGCGGAAGCGATTGACAAACCCAGGAAGTGACACATTTCTGCAAATTTCTCGAAGCTGTTTCGCAAAACCTTTCGCCGCTTACCTTCAAGGCCCTTGTAAGGTTGAGATCAAAAGACGCAACATTACGTACGAGTTCCCGATCAAGATAATCCATAGGCAGAGCAGAAGTCATGACACACGCGCAACATCACATTACCTGACGAGACCACATGCACATCAATATCCATTTCCTTATTTGGGCATTCTTCTGAGTGGGGGGGCCCCCCCCCCGCCCCCCCCCCCAAGCGGGGAGCGGGGGGCAGAGACGGGGGGGGGGGGGGGGGGGGGGGGG
>JAAUXT010147797.1_pt1 | contig 12110 bp, 10 predicted proteins | sample 7278171 | NCBI WGS metagenome assembly JAAUXT01 (sample SAMN14350112, study PRJNA611818) | marine sediment metagenome | isolation source: surface marine sediment (1.8m) | place: French Polynesia: Moorea | collected 2018-08
CATGTCACTCCTCTTGTGGTAGACATGAGTTCAGTCACTTTGAGCAGAAGGTGACTGGATCACATCACTTGTCAACATTCAAATGATCATATTTTTGCTCGATAACTATCTTGATGCTTTGCATCTCGATAACTATCTTGCAAAAACATGATCATTTTCATGTTGACAGCGTGACGCGATCTCCCAGTCACCCTCCGCTCTGCGTGACTGATCCCTTACATATTCAACAAACGGTCCATGGACCCATCGGTCCAGGTTTCTAGAAAAATCGCAAAGTTTTTGAGTCTGCCACAACAACGTTTCGCCAGAGAGACACTGAACCAAATGGAACTTTGGTCCAAACTTGAACCGCACTTTTTCCCCACCGAACGGCAGGGAACCAGAAACAAACAACGCTGCAGGGAGAAAAAGACCTGCAGGTCCTCTTGCACCTCCTTCCTGCAGCAAACATGTCCCGGCATCAGCCTATTGCATCACTGTCTGTGCCGTCGGAAACAAACTGCGATCTGCATTTCTTTATGGTCCAGGCATCATCCGTCGAATTCATCGTTCATATTTGGCCCGCTCTTTCAGGTCACTTTTGCGCGGCGGAGGGAGGGAGGTATCGAACATGGAATTTGTGCGCGCGCATACTGGTTCCTACTTTGGTTGGTGCTGCCGCATCTAAACACACGACAAACATCAAACTCTTTGCGACAGAAACGTCTATTTTGAGTTTCTTTCTGCATAAGAACCAACGCTCTTGATGTTTTGGGTGGGAACCAAGGGGCTCCGAAGTTCCTGAATCCACTGGTTCTGGATTTTGGAAAGACTCACAGAAAAGTTTACCCAAAGTAAATTCTGCCATTTGAGCAAAAATTAAGCTGTGAAAGGAATTGCAAGTGTGTGTGTGTGTGTGTGTGTGTGTGTGTGTGTGTGTGCGTGTGTGTTTCTGTGTGTGTCAGTGTGTGTGTGTGTGCGTGCGTGTGCGTGTGTGTGTTTTGTGTGTGTGTCAGTGTGTGTGTGCGTGTGCGTGTGGGTCAGTGCGTGTGTGAATGCAAAGCCAGAAACTGCGCACTTGTAACTGTGCGTCAAACTTTTCTCGATCGTTGCTCGGCTCTCATCTTGTTTTCCGCAAAAAAAACAAGAATCAGAGCGTCCACCGCACCCTCCCTGACTCGGGGCCCCCGTCCCTTCGGAACCGATCTCACACCGACCCCTCCACGGCCCCCGTTTGCTATCATTAGACGTAAAAAGAAACTCCTTTACCCACAAAGGCTCAGATTACACTGACTACAAAGGCTGAACACACTTTTCGGAGAAACCTCAAGGAAAACCTCAAAAGAAACAGGGGTTTGTGTAACTGTACACTGGTTCTCTCGTATTTGTCCTGAGAGGGTTTGTGGGTGGGGTGTCGTGACCCTTAAATTTTTGAAGATTTTCTCAAATATTTGCTGCGGAGGCACACAAAACAAAGCGAGGTATCTCATGTCCTCAGTACCACATCCTCAGCAGCGCATACTGACGGTGTACTGACAGATCAAGTATCAGAGAACACCAAGAGGAAGAAGAAACTTCGTGTCAAAAAGTTTCCAATTTGTTGCGGCAGCAGAAATTGTTTCTTTGACCACAAAAATAACACACGCACACGCACACACACACACACACGCACACAAATATATACAAATTCAAGTAGACGAATTACAAATTTGACCACAATTTGACACCGGTAAAGCTGACAATTTGTGTGTTTTGGGATGACGACAACGCTCATATTTTCCTCTCAATTTTTGAACAACAAAATTTTGCGCTGGTTTCCAGGTGGAATTTCGCGCCGTGAAAGAAAGAAACTCAAGAAGCCACAAAGTGCTCTGCCCCTGAAAGGGAACAAAAGTTCCCACTGTCCATAAGATCCATTCCACTTTGGGGTGAAAGCCCCGGGGGCAGCGCCTGCAGTGGAGCCAAAGGAAGAAGTCATGATCCAGCATCACTGATCAGGCATCTACGGTTCAAAAGAAGCAACAGAAAACTCCAATCTTGCTCCCCAGGCTTTCACGCGCACTGTCAGACAGACTCACTCCCAATATGAATCATATTCACGTTTGTTTGATCACGCCCCCTCCCCCGAAAGACACTGAATTTTTGGCGAAGGTCCTTTTGAAAGTTTTCGACAAAAAAAATTTGTGAAAATTTGTCTTGAGAATCTGGTGTGTGTGTGTGTGTGTGTGTGTGTGTGTGTGTGTGTGCGTGTGTTTGTGTGTGTGTGAAAAGAACTGTGACATATTCAGAACAAATGAATCTGAGCGAGAATACATTGAAGCACCAGAACGCATCTGATTCTGGATCCTCGCGCCATATTCTGTTCACGGGTTGGTTTTTGGATCCACACGTCGGATTCTGGCTCCAAGTGTAGGACTCTGGACGTTTGTTCTCACAGTGCACTCAAAGCCGCCTTTCACAGTGCGGGGACCCACCACAAGAGTAGCCGGGCCGAATCAATTGTTATAATTTCATCTGCACAGAAGGTCAATAGCCAGCGCCGCCAAACATCAAGCGTTCCGACGCCGCGCATTTCTGACGTCATTTTGACGTCAGCGTCGCCCAAACAGCTTCATTCGAAGCGACTTGAAAGGCAGCGATTTTCCACGCTGGCTGCCACCGCCCCCTGTATGGCGTTGTGACTTCGCATCCGCAGCCCAGTTTTACTACAGTGTTTACTCGTGTTTGTTTTAACAGAATAAATATCAACGCTGCATCCTGTGCATAGGAAAAAGGCAATTCTGCGCTCAAACTGGCAGTGGTGGTGTTGGTTGCCTAGATGAAACAAAACTCGATCCACCACGTTGCACTGGGGACGAGTCTTTCATGGCATCGTTTTCTTGTCTCGTTGTTTTTATCTTGGGACACTTCTGTCCATCGATGTTCAGCAGCCGCGCACCCGCAGCTGTAACGCAACGCAGGACGCGTTCGAGAAAGAGATCCGAAAGCCAAGGCGCGAAGGTCAAAATTCACGGACCCAAGTCCTGTGTCTGGAATAATGTGAGAGGCAGGGAAAGGATAATGAAAGTCCAGAAACTTTATGTGTGACTGATGCCTGTGGAATCCTGAGGACGGTTTTATGCGTTGCACCCAACGCTGAACATCAAACTCTGAAAGAATTTTGGAATTTATTGAACAATGTTGAACCTGACTCTTCGCACCAGGGAGAGACACCTGCGTGTCTCATCCATGTCTCTTTGTGTTAAAATTTGCACACTAATCTGAAGCAAACAGAACATTTCTTACAGACAGAAACTCCAACCACTGCCATTCAAAATTTATTCGGAGGCTTCCCGTGTCCACATCAGCATTCTATCTGTCAAGTGCAGATGCACCTCACAAGAAGCTCAAATTGCTTATTATCATTTCTATAATTGCTCATATCTGGAGGCTGAGCCGATGCTGTCGGAGCTCCGTCGCGTCACGCGTCTCTCCCGCCGCCACCCCTCGACCCTCCGCGGCGAACCGACGCTCCCCCGGCCCCTCGGCCGCCGCCGCTCAGCTGAGAGTGGGGCCGGAGACCGCAGTGGTCAGCGCGGGGTCCCTGGACACTTATTGATCAGGAGATCAAAGGGGTGGCTAAATGAGCGGCTATTGCGGGTAATGATGCTGTAGACATGGCGGAGACGCTGCGCGAATAGATCAACTTCTGATGAGAAGGGACCTGGATGAACTGAGTCAGGGGGATGAGCCTGCTGTCCTTGGGCGAGTTCACGCGAATTGCAGCATTATGAGTAGGACAGCATGCCTGACCTTTGATGTGCAACATTTTGTAAGAGAGATGTGTGGAAATGTGAAATCCCCAGCACAGCTCTGCGAACGAACTCCTTGGGTTTTGCAAGACACAACCTTGCTCTGGTCAGAAAGCGGACTCTGGAGTTGGCCAAAAAGTTACACAAATTTTGACATCATCCTCGTGAAATCAACTGGTCATCTGTGACTAAAACAGGAATTGCACACGCAAAACCTCAAAATTCTTGCCTGGACGAACAGAGTCATGCCCTTCATCCTCTTCTGGTTCTTCTCGTGGTTCTTGTTTTATGCAGTTGGTTTGGAGGAAATTGATGGGAGAGGTTTCAGTCGAGTTTTCGCGTCGCTCCGGTGATGAGCAAAACGAACCGAATGCGTTTCAAACGCTGTCAGCGCCACTTGGCTCCATCAGCGGGAAAACGAGTCGTTTGGCCGTGAACGCACCGGAAGGAGGGAAGGCGCTGAACTTCTGGTCCACTGTAGAACAGGAACAGTTCCAGAATTTTGCGGATGGACATGACCCAATGGGAGGCCTATTTCGTGATGGAGGTGAATGAGGGTGAACCTTCATTTCAACCGACCGAGTACACCTGTGGTTGAAGAAACTTTTTCAATCAGCAATGGTGTTGTGAGGGAAGCAGGTACACGCAGAAGTGTCTGGAGGTCCACCAAACTTGTTTTCTGGAAAACAAACCCCCATCAGTGTGGTGCATCAAACACAACTTCCTCATCAGGGAAGTGAGTCTTGAGGCCACGAGGCACCTGAACCTTCGCACTGGAGAACTTGGCGAGAGACTGAGATTCTCGTTTCAAAATGGAGATCAAATCTGCGGTGATTTGCGGTTGGATCGAGTTTTGTTTTGGCCAGAAAATGATCAGACGAATCTCGAGGCAAGATCCACCACTGCACATCTGATGGAGCATCATGTGGAGGATGTGCGCCTGGTTCGCACTGGGTGCGTCAAAAACAAGTCGACGGACGATACAGCACGAAGTTTATAAAATTGCTCACCCGTCGTTTGCACCGGATGCAGGGTACATGGGACCCCTCCCCCAACTCACTTCCTGAGGTTCTACGGGACTTTCCCTTGTCTGTTCCTTGTACGCTGAGCCCTTTTCACGACAGAACTTCACGTGTGCGGAACGCTCGCCAAACACTCCAATCCTGTTTTTCCGTACAGTGCGCCAAAAATGCGCCAATGCACGAGAAAAGCAACGTTTAAAATGAAGGTCAGCGATAAAACGCAGGACGCACGCAGGGTGACTCAGGCGCAACTCTGGACCCCCGGGGAGACTTCGCGTTGTCAACATTTGGGTTCGTTGATGTCGCTACTGCGGTGGGTGTGACTCCACTGATCCAGAGCGAGATCCGAGGCGGACGATCCAAGTGTCCTCGTTACGTGAGAACCCATCAGGTTCGAGACCTGGTGTCACCAACTACTGTCCTGTGCGAGTTCTCTAGAGGATCCAGGGTTCAGGTCAAAGGTCACAAATCTCAGAACCCAAACCTCCAGCATTGAAAAAAAATCATTGTGAAATGCAAAAATAACTGCGCCTATGGCAGAAAATTCTTGGGGGCAAGTGGGCCTGGGAAATATCTATTTTTGACAGGCATAACAAATTGCGCCTGTGGCAAAAAATTTAGGGGGGGGAGTGGATGGGAATGGAGCTCAGCCTCCAACTGGACTGAGGACCACAGGTGTGCGCCAGCGCACACGCTTGCACTCAGTGTGAGTTGGGGCTCAGGAGAAAACTTCTTTCTCCTCCGTCGCGAGAATGGCGCAAAAACTGTCTGTAGCAAACCAGGCTCAACTGTTTCCAAGGTTTGTATCCCAGGGAAACAACAGAAGTGTCAAAGCCTCGTGTTTCGCGCGGTGATCTGTCACTATGAGGGGGAGATGATCTACGAGATAGGACCCGGAGCTAAAGTTGCGCGAATCGCTACTTACCGTGTTTGCTGAGAGGCCATCGCTGTCCGTAGAAGATTGATGGAGCGAGCTGGCCACTGTTCAAGAGCCGCGGGTCTCCATCGGGGATTCAGCCCGGGGGACCACCATCACGCGCGTCGCTTCTGCGTCTTACGTCTCGAGGATTCTCGCGTTGACACGGGCGCCATGTGCGCCGGGTCCACTGGAGCCACCGCGGTGCCTCGGAATCTGAAGAAGAGAAACAGGATCATTACACTGTTGTGTCTGCGAAGCCACATAAAATAGAGAACAGTGTGTTGAAGTGTTGTTGTCTTGGACATCACTGTTTGGAGACAACTTCTCAGGAGTTGATTGACTCCATGCACAGACTGACGACCCAGCTCTTTCAGATTGCGAAGTCAAACATTATGGTGAGAGAGAGAGGGAGGGAGGGAGAGAGAGAGAGAGAGAGAGAGAGAGAGAGAGAGAGAGAGAGAGAAGAGGGTGGTCATTTGCCCAAAACAGCCAGTACATGCACAAAAATTTACAAGTGCACAAAAACTGAACAGACTCGAGCAACGCATGTTGATGATAAGTGCGAAAAGAACATGACGAGGTGGCCTGCGCATTTTCAAGCCTTAAACTTGTTCACAAGTGCCAACAGACTTGAGAGCAGTGGATGTTGATGTTGATCCATCTATGAAATATTCATGGTGTTGGTGAGACGGACAGATCCTCGGACCCCGCGCGACCCTGAGATCCGCCGAAGATCCGCTGACAGCGCTGATCCCGCCCCGCGAAATATTGTCAAACAAGTCGGTCGAGCCCTGCCAGGATTGAGAGGGGGACATACCAATGGGCTCCCCGTGATTTTGTGGATTTTTTTCGTGACACATTATTTTGAGTAAATTTCAGGTCAGATAGGCTCACATAAGCAGGAAAAAATGAACAAGGAAAATTTGTTGCGTGAAAAGCCTTTGATGAACGTACACCTGTATGATCGTGATTCTGACAACACCAGAAGGAGCTACCAAATTCGAATGGAACCCGAACGCCAACCTGGATAAAACACACACACACACACACACACACACACACACAGTGCAGTTTGCTATCAGCACGAACTTTTCTTGACCTCAGTTTTGTACCCTATCTATCTTCTCAAGTACAACGCTACTGAACCTCGCAAGCCTCCGAGAGTTTCCCAACTCTCTGCCCACCCCAACCCGAGACCCCCAAGCGCCGAACTCCGAGCAGTATCACTTCAGGCCGTTTAAGAACAACGCCAAATACACTTATGCTAAGAAGCTAATGTCTGGCATTGAAGTAAGTAGCTTAGCGCCGGAACAGTGGCCACTCAGGGACCCTTGTTCAACAAGTTGTCGTCAGATGATATTACTAATTTACTGTATCTCATACATTTTTATGACTTTGACTCGTTTCTGTCCGGGGGAGTCGGTTGCCATGGGAATTCCTGTTGACACCGGAGTCGTCACGTCGGGGACATGGTGAGCCGGGCTGTTGTCGGGTTGGATTGCAAAAAAGTTGACGCTGAGAGAAAAATGTGCGACGACGGGAAAACACGAAAAATTAGCATTTTGAAGACAGAATCTGTGTCTGTTGCAAAACACCAGTTGGTTGTCCTGAGGTTGTGTCCATGCAGGAGTGCAAAGTCAAATTCATTGGGTCAGCTCACACAAGACGCGTCACTGCAGCACTCACGCAGGCTGCCAGTCTGTCGCATGCGACACCTCGCCTAAACGGAGATGTGACTCGTGACGTATTTACCCTGGCCCAACGGAAAGGGACTCAACCCGCATCCCTTGCGAATTTCAGCGTGGAAAGTATTTGGCCATATCTATGAGTCCCTGCTGCGAACTCCCACCTAACGCCACATCGTGTTTTCGCCATCCCTGCCACGAAACAAACGACAGCGTATTGCACACAGCTAAAACTCGCTATTCCACTGACGTCTTGTTTTCTCCACGAAAACCTGGAGAAGGAGATCCAGGTCCCTCTGTGTAGATTTACGGGTCTGAGCGCATAGAGTCCAAATCACCATTAAGCACTCAAAAAGTCCCCCTTGCCCATTTTTCTCTCGTCTGCTAATTTAATTGTTGTGGATTTTTCATCGTCTTAAGTTAATCCGGACGCGTCTCGCGACGCCATTAAACGACACGGTGACGTCATGATAAACGCGCCGCGGTGGCGCCGTGTCATGGCGCGTTCACACTGCGTGCGTTGTGTCCCTGATGGAAGAAGGACAAGCCTGCGTTGCACGTCGGGTGAAGCAAAATCGGACGAGAAATATGAGGCTTTTTCACGCCGCTTTGGGCGCTGAGCAATGGGAGTTTGCGTCAACTCGGTGAACGCGGCGCATTGGCATGTTGGTCAACGCAACGCGACGGGACGCGACACACAGCGCACGCCCCGGGGGGGGGGGATTTGCGACGTAAGCGGCGACGCGACGCGACGCACGACGCACGTCACGTGAACCGAGCCTCGGGCGGCGCCTGGGCTGAGTGCGGGGCGCTTTGCGGAGTAAGCGGCGACGCGGATGCGATGACAGTCATTGGACATCAATCAGTGGGGAAAACACATCATTCTTCACCGCCGTGGGGAGGAAAGCAGCGCCCCGTGCTGAGGGAGTCAGGTGTGTGTGTGTGTGTGTGTGTGTGTGTGTGTGTGTTTGTGTTTCTCTCTCTGTACCACCAACCTCTCTCATTTTTCCACAACGTTCTCACCTGAAAGAGGGAGATGAAACAGACTCCCAGTCAAGCACCGTTTGTGCTGACGGTGGTGATAATGACACCAATTCCCAGAGAACCAAATGCCTTGTGTTACAAACGTCAAGAAGTTTCAAACAGATCTTTCCCAATTTCAAAGACAATTTTGGGGCAGGATTTATGTTTCCACGAGCGAGAGACGCACACTTCGTTGACTCTGACTTCGCTCCGATCCGATCCCGCGGTGGGATGGGGCTCCACGCGTTGGGGTGACGAGGCCCCGTCCATCGGCGTGAGGTACGGGACAGACACACGCACAGAGAGAGAGAGAGAGAGAGAGAGAGAGGGGGGGAGAGAGAAAGAGAGGGAGAGAGAGAGAGAGAGAGAGAGAGAGAGGGGGGGGAGAGAGAGAGAGGGGAGAGAGAGAGAGAGAAAGAGAGAGAGAGAGAGAGAGAGAGAGAGAGAGAGAGAGAGGACGAGAACGTGATTCACTGCTGGAAGGTGTAAACAGCAGAATGAACAACTCCCAGTGCGAAACAACACATATTCACAACGTACGTACATCATGCTGTGTGGAACACAAAGGTTGGAAGAGTTGGAAATGTTGACCCTCATACCGCACAGCTGACAACGCGGTGCAGACGCAGATAAACCGCAGATAGATCTGATTCAACTGCTTCACGTCCCTCATCTGTTCATAGTCCCTCATTGCTTTGCTGATTCTACCTTTTTGGTGCCGCATCAAGATAGCCATAATTTTGCTCAACAAATCAACGCAAAAATTTCAGGCTTCCAGTGAGAATTTTTGGTTTCCGTTTTGTCAGAATCAACAAAATCAGATGAGCTTCAATTTCACAGCAATTTTCCCTTCTGACTCAACGGGTTTTCTTGGTGTCAGGTACGAGCCAAATCGAGTGGTAGGTCTAAAATTCCTGCTTCTTTTTCAGCGAGAATATGGAGGAAGTGTTCACACAGGATGCGTCATGTGTCGGGTTCCCGAGAGAGATGAACGGGATCCCGAGTCGCCGTGTCGCAGCATCCAGAGGGAACCAGGTTCCAGGACGCAGGTCGTATGAATCGGGAACCAGGTATCGGAACACAGCGGGAACCAGGCTCCATGACGCAAGTCGCATTCAGCGGGACCCAGACTACCGGACGAGGGAGGCAGCCAACGGGAACCAGGTCCCTGAGACGCACCACGTCTCCAGCGGGCACCAGGCCTCGGTAGCCCCTCTCTAATCTGAGCCCGGTGTCGCTTACCAACCTCAGTTTACACTGCGCTCACACGCCCTTCAGTGCGCAGACTGCGAGGCTCCCAGATTACGCAGTGTCCTACTCAAGGCTCTTCTAGAGATTGACAGTTGCTGTGGGGGATCCAGGGGACCCAGGGAGCCTATGACCCCGATCGTTAGAAACATGACCCCCAACGAAGTTTGTGCCAGAAACCCAAAATTCAAAACTTAATGCGAAAAGGTCAAATTTGAAAGAAGGGTGGCAGCCCCGGCCCACACTCCCCGGCAAAAGTACTTCTCGAATTTAGAGGTCAGATGCAGGTGGAAACCAAGGCCGGGCCCCAAAACTCCATTCTTGGACACCCAAAGGCTGCAGGCACGAAACTAAACGGTGCACCCCGTAGAATTCGGGGCGTCAGGTACACGAGAAACTGTCAATGCGTACCTGATGAAAACCAGATCTCTCAGTTCTATTTCTTTCTTTCACAGAAGCGATGGATATGGTCAAGTACGCGATCTTCCAAGTAGACTGCTCTGTTGATATGTGCGTTCACATTTTTCCACCTGCCCCCTTGAGTTCGGACTCTGAATAAACTTTCCAATGGGTGTCCGTCGTTCCAGATGGACTCAGAGCGCCATTACAAGTTCAATGCAGAGAAATGTCTTGGTCCACAGGAATCTCCTCACGTAGATCCACTTTCTGCACGATTATCGGCTGGTGCCAAACACCCGGGTGTGAACAGGAAACGGTGCCTCCGCCGCCGACGTTCAACTGAGGCCTGTTTCACACGGCGTGCGCCGAGCGACACCTCCACACGAAAAAAATTGTACTGCGGCCCCGGCGGGATTCAGGTTGTGGACCCACTTATTTTGGTGGGTTTTCACATTGATGCCGTTAACCTCAAATTTTTGCCGTTCGTGTCAAAATGTTGACGTCCACGTCAATTTTTAACTTGGGACCCGTCCCTGAGCATCAAGTTTTCATGGTGCAATTTGTTGTCACAAAATCTTGACTCTGGCATTTTGTTTTCTTCAAGTGAGAACCCTTTTGGAAAAACACCCCACCGTGTGTCGCCGACGTTCCAACATCGCGTCGGAAAAAGGATTTTCACATGTAAACGTCACGTGGGCGATTCAAACGTCGTTGCTTTTCCTTGCAACGAAGACAGCACAGCGCCTGGTGCCGAATACGGGAAGTGACGCGCCCAGTGTGAACTTGGCCTGAACACCCCCTGACGCCTGATAATCACACAATGGGATGATGTCATTAATTCCTGGGCTCTGATTGGCTGGGACAGGAGTGTGAGTATGTGCTCAGAATACAGCAGTGAGTAGAACTCGCGGAGTCGGCGAAAAGGGAAAATTTTGAAAGTCATCATCAAACTTCAATCACAAAACGTTCAATTCTGCAAGGTCAATCCGTTTTAGTGGATTGAAAACCTTTTGATTTCTCTTGGCGCTTTGAAATGTTTTGCCTCACCTCGTAACCCTTCATGACTGAGTTTTTTGCAGTGTGCACAAAAGTCGAGTTCTGGTAGAAAAAATCTCCATTCATTTTTCTGCTAAACTGCAGACGGGTGAAGGGTTTCTCACCGTTGTTGTGCAAGAATCGGCCTGTTGAGGCTCCAGTCGTCGAAAGGTGTTTGGTGTCATTCAAGATCATCTTGAAAAATAAAGTACAGAAATACAACCTGTTTCCTTTTCAGGAAATTTCATGGTCGTGTGTGTCCCCGGATGTTGGTCTGGAGGAGCGCCGTCGCGCGAACTATGAGCACGAATCTTCAGTCCGGATCCAGGGACCCGGATTCTCCCGTCGGGGGCTTCACTCGGAAGAGTTCAGGGGCGGATCTGGGATTCAATCCAGAAGACCCAACGCCCCAGGGTTGGGGGACGGCGAGAGTGTGATTCCAACTTTCAGTCAGGCGAGAAAAGAAAACTGACTTGGAGATTCCAGTGTTCAACAAAAAACAACTTGAAGCTCTTTGTTTCATCTTGAAGAAAAACAAAGGAATCTGTTCCAGGAGTTTTGGGGCCCAGGTCCTGGATCCTCCCAAGGCTGCATTTGCATATGGACGCACGTCGCAACAGCGAGACGTTCCCTTGTCTAATGCGTGTGACAACAAGCGAGAATTTCCATGACAACAAAGACAAAGAAGCGCCAACACGTTTCGAGGCACGAGTGTTGTGCCATTTCTTGATGGCATGAAGAGAACACTTTTCACCCTGGATCTTTTCCTGACACCAGAACTGATGCTGCTCACAATCAGTCCGCGGCCTGAAGCCTCAGCTGGTGTGTGTGCGTGTGTGATTTCAAAAGTGCACGCACACACGGGTCATTCTCACGTGTGACTGTCCAAGACTGGACATGTACGTAGTAGAATCAAAGTATTCTGACAGTTGACATGATCTCTGCGGTGTGTGACCAATCAACCAAATTAGTCAGGTCCTTTGTTTGTCATTATTCATGTGCGCTCAAC
>JAAUXT010097710.1_pt1 | contig 12109 bp, 16 predicted proteins | sample 7278171 | NCBI WGS metagenome assembly JAAUXT01 (sample SAMN14350112, study PRJNA611818) | marine sediment metagenome | isolation source: surface marine sediment (1.8m) | place: French Polynesia: Moorea | collected 2018-08
CTCACTCTGACTTTGCTCACTCTGATTTCACTCAATCTGATTTTGCTCACTTTTTTTTGTAAAAAATTCTTACTTTTTTCACTCAACATTAACAATTTGGGAACTCATTTAGCACACATGCAAATGGAACAAATTTAACAAAATGGAACTTTTACACATTGTTTCAGAACAATATCCACACATATATCCAAAATAATTGCCCAATATCCATTTCAAATTTTTTATCAAAAAAATGACTTTTCAACCCTAACTTTAGGCCCACCTAAAAACCATATAAAAATTTCCAAAAATCAAATGTTACTACTCAAACTCCCATACAATATACTACATTTCATCAATATACTTCTTTCACCAAATATTTGTACTTTCAGAGATATGGAGACATTTCTACATTCACACCCCATTTTTTCTGCACTTCCAAATTTGACCTTTTTGACCTCAGAAACCCAAAAATTTTAATTTGATAAATTCCTTCCTCGTGCATTATCCCCAACCTAAAATGAACCAAAAGAGCCCAAAAGATCCCAAATCAATCCTCATCTTGACCACAAAACTGCTGTACACATACTTTTGGAAGATGCTGCCTCTAGATGCTTTGATTTGGCTCGCACCGATTTGGCTCATTTGAGCCCAAATCGCGCTACCCACCTCAAATCACCTAAAAAGTACAGTTGGCCAAATCACCTTCAGGCATGAATAGGGAAATTGTGCTTGCAGCAGTTTGACCATTTTTGTCCCAGTCACTTTTGGAGTCCTGTTTTGCTTGTTTGCTTTTGTGCTCTGATTTTGCACGAACTGTCACAAGAATTTCGTTGTTCTGTGACAAGATGGCTGCCAATTAAATCATTTTTTCATATCACACATCTGAACAAAGACAGCAACTTCCACAGGAAGAAAGGGCAAAGATGGTTTGTGACGACTCAGACACAAAACAAACTTCTTGACCTGGAACTGAAGGTGAGTGCTTGGTCCTTTCAGATTTGCAATGCAAAAATCTGCAATTTGAGCACAGTCCACAAGAGAAAGTTGTGTGTGATGCTATCAGGTACTTCATCCTGCCCAGCTGTCCAAGCCTCCCCAACTTGCACGCGGTACATCCGTCCTCAGAGAAAATGCTGCAGCGAATTCATCTGAACCTCATCTTTCACTTCAAGATCAATGGCAAAGATTGGTTCCTGTGGTGCAATTGTGGTACTTCCACAAGCTGTGATTGGAGCAGATGTGATCTTTTAGCAGGTCACACCTGACAGCTAAGAGACGGGTCAGCAAGGTGCGTGCGCCACAAATGAGTCTGGCCTGCATGCTGCGATTCTGGTTTCTCGGAGTGCATGTGTTTCCTCCAGTTGCTGCATGGAGCTTGGAACCTGCTTCAACTGTAACACTAACTCAATTGAAAGAAGTGTGTTGACGACAGTCTGGAGACAATCAAGGCCACATAAAGTGCAGTTAAATGCCCCTGAAAATTTCCTCAGTCGGATGCCCTGTTCATGTTCCCTACACTGACAAACACAGAGTCTGTCAGGATGCCATCACAAGAATGTGCATGACACATGCAGAATCAGGGTGTTCGGAAGTCATTGCTTTTGCCATTTTCTTGAGGTTTATTGGCGCTTCTGTCATGTTCTTGAGGTTTAATGGCAAGTCCATCAGGAAGCTGAAGGTTCATAACCCCTTGTTGTACTGGTTCGTTGTTGACGGGCACCAGCTGGCGGATGCAGGATCGGGGTGGGGGCCACCGCAGCTGTGGCTGTGGCACAAGGGACGTTGTCTCGATTTGAGGAGATTTGTCCATTGTTCGAGGGCGCTCATTTTGAGCTATCGGAACGATGACCGACCGGAACAAAGCACCTGAGGTGTCTCGGACAAGAAATGTGGACAGCACCTTCTCAGTCAAAATGAGGTTCAAATTTGAGTCTTTATGGTTATATGTGGGTCAAAGATGATGTACGAGGATGGAAAATGTCAAGTGGAAATTTGTAGGTCAAAGAGGTCAAAAGTTCTAATTTGGAGGGTCTGGAAATTGGGGACTTTGTTGGATAAATTACACCCTTTTTCAAAAAGTACAAATATTTTAGTGAGAGAAGTATATTGATGACATACTGCATATTGGTTGGGTGTTTGAGCACTTGGTGGTGTTCATTTTTTTATTTGCAAAAAAAATCTACTGGTTTGTGGGTGATGTGAATTGACAGATTGTACTTTTTGGCTTTTCAAGACAAACAGTGTGAAGCTGAACATTCAAATGTACCTCAAGTCATGGAAGGAAATCCTGTTGACAGCTGTTTCAGAATGAAACAAAAGTACAGTTTTGGGCTTTTTGGGTCTGTGTAGTCTGTTTCAGGTCCAAGATGAAGTGCAAAAAATGAAAATAGATCCAAAAAAACAACCCAGTTTTGTTGGCAAAAATATGATTTTGGAGTCTTTTTTTTTGGTTTCATTAAGAACAGTAAAACAGCTCAAAAAGTACAAATGAAGGACATATAAAAACAGGGCAAATGTGGAGGATTAGTTGGTGTATCTATTGGGTGTATTTGATTTATGATTTTTGAATAATTTTACTTGTTTTCAAGTGACCAAAAGAGGGGGTTCTCATTTGGGTTTTTTGTGTTTGGATGGGTATTTTTATCAACGAACTGGATTCATTAAAATCTGGGGTTTTGTTGTTGTTGTTGTTTTGTCGTTATTTTCACCTTTTTGTGCCAATTCAGAATGTTTCATCGGTTATAAAGTTGTACAAGTTGAAAAATAACTTGCTGTTTGAGTTGGAGTTTTGTTGTTTTTTGTTGTTTGTTCTGGTTGCCCCAATTGTCACTTATGTACCTGTATGTTGTTATGTAATAAACAGTCACCACTCCACTGCCCGATGATGACTTGAGCCAGTGCACAGACAATGACATTGCATCACTGACAGTCAGATGGTGACATACCCCCAGACACAATGACATCACTTGGCAGCAATGACATTGGCTGCCAATGATGTCATCGGGATGAAACCCTGTTGGCCCAGCAGAGCCCATGTGCAGCTCTCGTTGGCTGTGGCTCCCCTCAAAAGGTGATGCATGCCCAGAGTTAGAAAGAGTTAGACATAGTCAGGATTAGGACAGACCCCCCCCCCATATGCAAGTGGACATGAGCCACACCCAACCCACGACTTCCCCTTGTATATACCGTGATCCACGCCCGGTTCCCGGACGATAAGCATATGCACGCAAAAGTTAGAACATAACAAAGTATCTGATCAGTGGTCTATTTAGTGCAAGGCCCTTTGGGGTTATTTTTAGATGTGTCAAAGTTTGGGATTGAATTTTGAGATTATTAAAGTGTTCAAGACGGTTATTTGGGGAAAAGGGGGGTTTATTTTCATGTCATCATGTTTTTGTTAATTTTGGTGTGTTAATTTTGATTGTGTCATTTGTCATGGAGGGGGAAGCTCGCGATAGCTTCTTGGAGGCTCGCGATTGTTTCTCATACCACCGCGCCCTCCGTGGAACTGTTTTTTTCGGATTGAGGGAGTCCCAGCCTACCCCCGACCCATCCCTTGAATCTACTGGAACACAAGAATCACAGGTACACTTCATGTTGAGATCCTCTGACTCTTTCTCAGCAGCTTGACAACAGAAATACTGCATTTGCTTTCCAATCCCAACATTTTATCAAAATGTGAACATAACCCTCTGCCCATTCACTTATGGATGTTGGAGGTAATCTCTGACAATTGCCTCAAATTGGTTTGTCACCCGTACCATGTCAGCTGCCCCATCACCATGTCACCTTGTTCGTGTCCGACACAGGTGATGGCGACAGGCGAAAAGAAACAAATTCATTCGTGAAGTCCCAAATGAAGTCTTTTTGTGTTCTGCAAGATGGTAGAGAACCAGGACAATTTCGTCTCCGTTTCGATCAAGCTGTTGAACAAATGTCATCCTCTTTCCAGAGTTGGCGAACACCGCATCAACAGTTCAGCTAATTGCACGATTTTGTCCCGATTGGCACAGTAGTTGTCGGCACCAACAGAATTGTTGATCCCCAGCGTGTGCTTTCTGGTGAGAAATTGGTCTCGATCAAGGTTGATCAACTTTAATTTTGTCACAAACATCCAGAGAAAGGTTTCACTCGTTGCCCACGAAAGCCCACAGATGAAGGTCAGATACGTATACAATTGATGCTGAAACTTTTTCAGCTCCAAACACACTTTTCTCTTTCAAAAGCACTTGGAGGAAACCATATCAAGCCTCACAAGCCCCACACTTATCAAGCAAGTCAACGAATTTCGTTTTGTAACCTGTTCGACTTTTTTTATGAAACAAGCATTCATTTCTTCTGAGTCCCGGTAGATGTCAAACTTTGCGATACTTTGACGCATGTGTGCAAGCGCACTTGGATGTGAGCTGTCTGAGAGGAAGGTGGCACATTGACAGAGGTGTCCAATGCAGAGAAGCACCATGTCCGTTCGCTACGAGTTCCTCAGGGACACGGAGTCGTGTCAGCGGATCCCGAGTCAACTTCCTGGCCAGAATGGAAATTATCCGGAGGTGACGGATCCTGCCGGGGTGGTTGCGTCACTTGAAAATTGGCAGATTGTGCTGATCATGATCGCCCTTGGAATATTCACTGCGTTTGTGGCCAAGTCGTTCAACTGGATTCGAAGATACGTCTATCTTGACAAGGTCAGTGCAGTCAAAAACTCTCGAAAGTTGCAGCAGAAAATAGAAACGGAATGAAAGGGTGGAAAGACGGTGAGCAGAAGAAGAAATATTGAAGAAATTTACAGCACCAAATAGGTATGCTGCGATATTTGGACTGATGGATCCGCGCTAAATTCTTGATCTCACAACGTCAATGTGCCCAACAAACACACGCTCATTTGATCTTCGTCTTTCAACTGACAACCTTATTTCACCGTTCTGTACACGATAACTTCACGACGGCTGAACTTTTCACACACTTGCTTTTTGCTTGCCAAACAAAACATTTTGTTTGTTTCTGACGCGCATGCTTCAAACCTTTGAAAACAAAACACCAATTTATAACTGGTCATTTGCATGATTTTGTATTTTGTGGCAGTTGTTTCGGTTCTCTTTAATTTTGTTCTCAACAACTTGCCACACCTGCATGGTTGCGCAAAGATCTGCCTGTACATCCCATGGAGAGCATGTGTCTCAATCGTCAGTATATTGTGTGTATCTACAGCTGTGTGGAGATACTTTCGGGCGCAAATCAATACCCACAAGTACGCAGCGAGCCTTTCTTTTTGGGCTTCTCTCGAGTGGAGATGTATTCATGCCATCCTGGTGTATTTTCTTTACATTTAAACCCACGTGTGACCTTCAGGGAATGTCTCCATTGTGCCCTTCTGGCAGGAGCAAAACAGTTCAGCAGAGTTTAATTGTTCATTCCAAATTACGTTCAATTTATATTTGATCCAAGAGAACATTGTGAACAAGCAGACTCAAAAAAAGTTCCTAAAAGCATACGAACGTGACAAAAATACCCTCCTGGGACAACGCATCCCTTTCGGAGGCGACTGCCATTTTTCAAGCGAAAAGTCGAGGACAGCCAGACTGTCCTGTCTGCAGCTGTGGCACTGAGAGGTCCGTGAGAAAAGTCTGGTTCTGGATTGACCAGGAAACTGCGTCTCGAAGAGATTCTGACTGATCATCAGACGGTTTACTAATTCGTAGCTTGTTTTCTCTGGGTTTGCCCCCCCCCCCGCCCTCCACCCGGGTTGATGCGGATCACGACCCAGCGGCTCACCTGCCGGACCAACGCGTGCGCGGACAGTGACTGACCTTCTCGTGGAACCAGTGCTTGTCAAGAAGTCAGCTTTTCAAGATTAACTACGAATATATGATGTTGCGCTGTTACAACTTCACGAATCACACATTTGACCAACCTTTTGCACGAAAAGATTGATGAGGGGTCTGTACTCGCCGTCATTGGACATTTGCGCAAAGAATATGGTGTCCATGTTGGAGTTTTGATTCCAGAGGAACAGGCATGCACTCCAATTTGCAGTAATTTCACAACTCTCTTGCGTGCTTTCTGTGCACACACTCACACGAAGATGACAATCTTGGGTGATCTGAGACTGTCCTGATATCCACACGCATGATGAATATATATAAAAAAATGTTTTGCACCAGTTGGTCAGGTCAAGAGTCACCACAAATAAAAGGTACAACTTTTGCCAGCACGTTTTTCAAGACGACACAAGACGTCAGAAGAGCTTTGTGTTATCATTCCTCGTGACGAACATGGAAGGAGAAACATGAAGCGTAAAAGGGCACCGGATGACTGCACTGTGTTGTTCTGTACATTCATGAACGTTTCAATCACTCACACCAGATCAACATTTTGGTAAAAATCTTTGGCACAATGATTTCACTCCGCAGCGAGGTTTTCCAACCAAGGGCAGTTTTCTTGCAAAGAGCTTTCCCTTTTACGCGCGTTCGTCTGTGTTCACACGGCCTTTCCACGGCCAGTGTTTCTTTCACTGGTTCTGTTGGAAAACTTCGCAAGTTTTTGTCCTGTGACAAAAGTGAACGATTCGGGAGCAAACGTTCGCGTCGCAAAACGGCGTGACACAGAACTCTCGTGCAGTTTTGCACAGGCATTGCAACACAAGCGGTTAAGTCTTTCTTGAGACCCAATTTGAAATTTTGTCAGAACAGGACCTCGGACGCTTCCAGTGCAAGAGCTTCGAGCTCGTCCTGGCGCTGCACGGACAGTTGGTTTTGCGTTTGGAAAATTGCCTGTGTATGGGTGTGTCGTTGCAGAGTTTGTGTGGTGATATGTTGGGTCCAAATGCTTTTCTACATCTTTGGCCCCACCACCACCCCGCACAAACTGTTCAGAGGCGGCATCGCTCTTCCACGTACAGCCTCGGGTGATTTGCTCCCTGGCAACACCATGCGAGACAGGAAATTTATGTCACCGATTCTTGGGCGTTTCGCAGAGATGGTTTCTTTTCTCACCACCAAAACTATATACAGTGAAAATGTACAAACAGAGGAAGAAACATACAAGACAACACTACCCTGACTTATGCAGAAGTCAATGGAAAAAGACCATCAAAATCAGCAAATTGAACAGGGTGGCTGATAATTTCCTGCATGTGAGTTGTCAAAATCAAAGGTTATTCTGTCATTGTCCTTCTCTTTCTTGAAGGGGATCTGTGGTAATATTATCCCCTTCCAATACTCCCTGTTCTAAGCCTTATTACCAGAAATACATGTCAAATCATTCTTGACACAGCAACTATTAGCCAACCAGAGTGGAACAATACTTCTTTTCTAAGTCATTGAAGAAACTCTGGTCTTCCCTGAGATGTGACAGTGAGGGTCAGTGCAGACCAAGAACTTATGTGGATGATCTAAAAAGCACAATGAAAAATTCACCTGTTTCACCCAGAAATATCGAATTCAGCCTCTGTGTGCACGACTCGTGTCACCTGACCCCAAGAGATGCAGAATTAGAGCCAATAAAAAAAACAAATCCAGCTGCCGCACAGAACTAAAAAACAAAGTTGGAGAAACAAGTTGGCAGGTGTGGATCCAGCTGACCCTGAAAGGTGCTGCGGTCGATGTTTGCCTCTGTCTCCTCATCCCCATGCAGCTTGACACTCGCAGTTCCAGCATTTATAGTTGTTTTGGAGGTTCAAATCAGCTTCCTCGAACGAGGACGAATCATTGCTGCAAGTTGATTGGTGGTTGTGGCAACTGTCGCCCTGAGTGCCTGCAAGGCTGTTTCTGACAGTATGGTTTCTGGTAACCGTGCACTCTTGGCTCTTGTTGAGCCTTCCGTCGGTGTCTCACAGGTTTGAAGCTACGCATGTGCAAGAAGCCTCTCTCTTCCTCCATGGACCCAACAAACTTCAGCATCTCTATCTCATTCTATGAATAGAACAGCAACAAAGATGACAAGAAATTTTTTCAGGTGCTTCTGGTATGTCAACAGAGTTGCCTTTTGGGATCACTGGATGTGCGATCACTGGATGTGCCAAGCTTGAAGCGAACTATGAATCCCTCAACGCTCTTTATCAACTGTGAGTACGACAGATTCCCAGATAAATCCGTGTTCTATTTTCTATGGTGACCCCCCTTCACCTGGCCTGTAGATCACCTGTGAGCCAAAGGAATTGTTGCATCAACCTCTGAACTAGAACTGAATGCAGACTCAGCAAAACTCAACGCAACAAATAATTGCAACACACGCTAAAAATCGTGTACTTAACCGGATTGACTTGTTTTTTTCGAACACAGGCAAACGCAGTTTACAGCGCTGAACAGATGGAGATGCAAGTTTGATAACTGAGGCATTGATACATGTACTAGCAAATTTTAAAAAGTCTGAGTAGAAGCAAGTGCGTTTCAATCCACTAACACCCCGCACGAAGACAAAATCGATGCCACTTCCAGACTCAGTTGGACAACTCTGGAAACTGGGTTCCACGTGACAATTTTTTGAGTGGTTTCCTCGCAAACTTGTGCCCTTCAGTTCATCCAGAATTGCCAAACTGTTCCCTCCGCGAACACTTCCGGACCTTGTCCGAACATGGCCTCGTGCCACAAGAACAGCGCTGCTCAGGGAGTCGCGCACCAAGCTGAACAACACATGGAATTTTGTCGTCCAAGAGTCACCATGAATTTTTTCACGTCCACAGGATCCAGTTCATCATTGCATGAGCACTTCTAACCACCCTCACAAAAGTGAATGTGAATGGTGACAGAAACATAGCATCATGACACTTGAAAAAAGAACTTTTGTCATCAGGTGAAAAATGCAACTTGAACCAAGAACCCAAAAAAGACCTTGCGTGCGTGCAAAGAATCGCCTGGCAGCCTGGCAAACGAGGATTCAAGGAAAGTTTCACTGCACTTCAATTGAGTTTTAAAGTTGGCAGATTTGGCGCTCATCGCCAGCAAAACTCGGAGGCCTTGGCTTGGCATGGCAAGAAGACTCAGCGAGAGTCTGGTTGACTTCCCACGTCTTGTACGAGCGTAAGGCGAGTCGCACATGAGTGAAGAAGGCAAAATATTAAGCAATTTGAGGTAATCTTCAGCCGCGCCTTCGTGCCGTTATCTCAGGAGAAAGGTGGATGTCCCCGCCCAACTGGTTTCCAACAACTTCAGAATCCGGTGCTCCAGGAAAGAGATTGGTGACCCCCTGTTCACACAAATGCTTGTGTTGTATTTTTCTTGCTCCGAAGTTGCTCGACGAAGTCAACAGACCACTCCCCTGTCGGGAGGAATGTTTGCGTTTTGAGGGAAGCCACCAACATTTTTAAGGGAAAGGACACGCAGAGAAAAAAGTTTCTTTTGCCCCAAAATTTGGCAAAAGAAAGAATGCGTCTTCACAAGGGTGTGAGTTTATCAGTGTTCCAACGGAACTTAGCAGAGTTGAAACGCAGGCACTTACTCACGTGCCCAGCACAGTTGGGGGGACTCAGCTGGCTCAGCTGAGTTTGCAGGAACACATGAAGAAACCTACGTTGAGTCAGATTTTGCTCAGACAGACATACAGACCGATTGCACCAAACCTGCGGTTTCGGCTTACGGCGACCGCGGACGTACTAGAAAAAAATGTGCTGCCACCGTCAAGTTGTTCGTGTAGTTGGAAACATTTTGCCCAATATAAGATTTTGAAGTTTTTTGTAAAATACTCCGACTGATATTCATTTGAATTGTTTTTGGACAGGACCGGGGAGTTGTTTTCGTTCAACAGCGACACCATTTATTTGCGAGCCTCTCCTTGCATCAGACAAGCAAAATTCAACTTGGCTCGGAACGTGCAGAAATGTTTTTGTCCTCTTCAGAACAACCTGGACACGTCGTTTGACGCTGGAGGGCAGGTTTCCATCTGGTTGACAGCGACGACCATTGTTTCGCAGTGGACGTGGGCAGCGACGCTGCTTCAGTCTTCTACCGTGGCCAGCAAGGTTTTTTCTCTTTTTGTTGCCATTTAATTCGATCTTTGACGTTGGTGCACGATGTACGAGATGTCTTCAGTCCGCGTACATTGCGTTGATGCCATTTGCAGTACGGAATCAGTGGTCCCTTCTGGTACGCGGCCGGCGCGACGATTCAGATTCTGCTCTTTGCAATGATTTCCATACAGTTGAAGATCAGAGCCCCAGGAGCAAAGACCTTTCTTCAGGTTAGTTGACACACAATCTGCTTACCGAATCTGAGCACACCCCATGTTTTGATTTGAACAAAGGCCTTTCCAAACAAATTAGGTGTGTGCTTTTGCGTTGCACTCAATGACTTTTGCTGTCTTGAGCACTTTTGCCTTTGAACAGCTCAATGACACTTTTCTCGCTTGTGCTTCAGGTAATTCGAGCTCGATTTGGGGCGAGAACTCACGTCGTCTTCTGCGTCTTTGCTCTCGTCACAAACATCATTGTGACAGCAATGTTGATGTTAGGTAAGACGCACGTTGTCTTTTTTATGCATGACAAAGCACTTCGCATTTTCAAACGAAGACTTGCCACGAGTGCGTGACAAAACGATCACGTCATACAAGAAAGCGCAGAATTGTCCATTCCAGAAGGGTTTCACGTGCGTGCAGTGTTTTGTCTCCTCCAGAGTAGTTTTTCGCTTGCAGAGATTCGCCAGATTTTCGTGGGGTGAACAGGTGTTTTCGTTTGAACAGATATCTTGCACGTCCACTCCTCCTCAAAGGCAAAATTGCTCAGAAGACCACACCCGGAACGACTGCCAAAATCCACCGCAACAGTCAAGTCCCGGCTGAATTTTCAATCCAGCTCCATGGCAACCTGACATTCAGCAGCAATTGTAACCGTGCAGTTTGGTTGGGTTTTGAAACCTGGCCAGACACAGCTGAACCATCAATTTCAAACATTTTTTGCTGCATACAAGTGTCCACGTTTGGTGCGAGCAAGATAACATTGTCCCTCGTCATGTTTCGAATGCTGCAACTGTTCTAATGCTGCAACTGAAAACAAAAGGGCAGGGGGACAGAGTTATGTCAATTCAAAGTGGCCGGAAAATTCGATGTGAGGCTTCTGGATCTGCGCACATTTTGAATGACAGGCGGCACGGCGGTGATGACGAGTCTCGTGAAGGGCCTCAGCGTCGAGCTCGCCACGGCCATGGTGGTCGCCGTCATGTTCACGTACACGTTCATCGGCGCGCTCGGCGCCACGTTCTACGTGTCCTACTTCAACACGTCCATCATCTTCACCATCATGCTCGTCTTCCTCGTCAAAGTCTACCACTCGGACGACAATCGCTCTCCGCTGGGTACACAACGACTATCTTCGCGCAGCCAAGTCCTGGGTTCGGGGTCTTACGTCACCAGAAAGTTGAGAGCCGTGCTCCCTCGACTTGGCAATCACGCCTCAAGGGAAGCATTCTTCGGGGCATTAACTGTCTGTCGGGGGACACGGGTCCCTTTTGTAAAAGAAATACACAAGAAATCTGAACCATTTCCATTGTGGGTTGTTGCAGTGCTTTCCAATGAAGTCGAAAATGACAAAATTCTTTCCAAATGACATGTGGTAAAGCTTTTTTCGTTTCAGGATCAATTGAAAAGGTGTATGGCTACATCAGCTGCGGAATGGCAGCAGATAATTCGGATGGCAGCTACTTGACAATGCTTTCGAGACCGGGGCTCATGTTCGGCATAATTAACATTGTCGGTGAGTACCAACAGTCGAACAAGACGTCGGAAACGTTCAGCCTCAAATGACAGTCAGGCACGAAATTCGAGTCACTGGAGCTTGTGTCGTCCGCTCTCAGACCTAGGTGTGGTCTCATCAAAACTTCACACTGTGACATTTCGAGTAATCTGACGCTTGATGGGGTTTTTTTTTCTGAAAGCCTCTTTGGTCCCAGTGTGCACCAGGTACTTTCACGCGTCCGTGTTCTCGGTGCATGACTTGAGGCTTCACAACGACTTTTCGAGACCTTCGGTCAAGGAAAGAGTTGTGTTGCGAAGGTTTTCTGCTGGGGCCGTGCTTAACCTGCAAATTGGAGTGCCTTGACTAGGATAATTTTTAGTGGCGTACTTCTGTCCAAGTTCTGATGCTGAGCGTCAAAGCATCATAAATTATAAAAGGGGCGATGGTGGGAAACACACATAAACA
>JAAUXT010013035.1_pt1 | contig 12108 bp, 15 predicted proteins | sample 7278171 | NCBI WGS metagenome assembly JAAUXT01 (sample SAMN14350112, study PRJNA611818) | marine sediment metagenome | isolation source: surface marine sediment (1.8m) | place: French Polynesia: Moorea | collected 2018-08
CCCCCCCCCCCCCCCCCCCCCCCCCACACCCACCCCCACCAACCCTCCCCCCCCCCCGCCATTCCCCTCGCCCTCCCTCCCCCCGCCCCACCGGCCCCCCCCCCCCCCCGCCCCCGCGCGGCCCCGGCCCCCGGCGGGGGGGCGGGGCCCCCGGGGGGGCGGGGTGATCCTGAAGACACCCCCGCACTCACCTCACCCGCTCCGGTACAAACTCACTCAGCTCATCCAGGTCCGTCGTGTCTGTGAGGCATTACCATCTGCACTGGATGCGAAGGTCACTACGAGGCGCGCTGAATCTACTCCTGATCGCTTTCTTGCGTGGCGCGGCGCACACGCTGCAAAAGTCTGGTTGATTTGACTTGGCGCGATGGAACCGCGGATGTAACGCAGCTGAACCTGTGATGAAGATCTTCAGAAGTCTGACATCACGTCAGCCCGACTTCTGCAGGGGAACATGTTCAGCCGCTGCACCTGTGAGTTTACCTCATCAATCTCCCGCCCAATTCACATCTCCTCCAATACAGAAGGCTCGCATCGTCTGCTGGACAGATCAGGGCGGTGTTGCTGCTCTGCATTCAATCAGCCCTGTTTCACACTGGATACATCGTGCAATGCGTCCCTACGGGATGCGTCAAGTCGCTCTTTGTGCACTGGTGCAGGTCAGTGGACGCAATGGGCGACGCGTCTGGTGTGAAGTGACCTCTGCCCTGATGGACATACCCCGGATATCTGGTGGTGAGACGGGCGATCCTGACTGGTGATGAGCGTGTAGATTGGAGAGGCTAATCCCCTACTAATCCCCTCTAATCCGCTCCTGATTATCGCTCAGATCTCGCTGCGGTGAGAGAGGGGTATTCCTGATACATTGATGAATGAAGGAGAATGGGCAGAACAGATTGGAAGGAAAGTTTCTCTCAAGCTTTGTTCACGGAGATTGCGTCGTGCGTCATGCGTCAGGACGCAGCGCTGAGCGACGTACCACGTGACGCAACCTGTGTGAACTCAAGTATTTTAGGACTGAACCAATGGGAAGTCTTTCACTAAACGTCGCACGCTGGGTCCCTTTGGTTGAGATTTGAACAGCAGGCCAAGAAATGACTTTTGCATTGAAAAAGCTTCATGGCTTGACGTCGTGGAGGTTGAAGTTGATTCAATACACAGCGATCGATTGAGACGGGACGGTGGAGTCTCCGTCCGTCCGACTGTTCATCCGAACAACCGCAGTGTGAAATCGAATTAGGCCCCATCGGGCCAAAACTCGGGTGGCCTCAGCGCAAACACCGGAAGGACGCTGCGGCGGCGGGGGGGGGGGGGGGTCCGGGGGGTCGGGGGTTCATCCGGCGTGAATCAAAGATGCAGAGATTGATAATCTGAGAGTACGTCTGTTTTTCTGTGGTCCCAGTTTTTGCTTCGTTGTCTGTATGTGTCGGTGATTTGTGCCAAAGAATTCACTGAAAGCACCAAGCTCTTTGGTTGTTTTGCAATGTTGCAATTTTCATGCGTGCGCGTAACCGTGGCTGTCTGTCGTTGACGTCGACGTCAGCTCATCTGCAGGGGAGTTTTGAAGAACAGCGGGTGACATTTTTTGAAGCAGCTTGGAATTGGGCGTGTGGTGACGTCCTGAAGAGCAGTCAGTTCATTGAACGAAGCGGGTGCAATGATGTCCACGTTCCTGATGTGAAACGGTTGTCCCAGGCCCACTCCGTGGAATGTACCTCGTACGAGTATTTTGCATTCCCGTGTGTGTGCGTGGCTGCATGTTCGATCAATGCCTCGCTCGCTCGCGTATTGAATCTGTGTTGTGCTGTATGGGCTGTACGGGCGGATAGGATAGACAGCTTTATTGCGGTGGGAAATTTATATTGTGTGCACAGCCGCATACTTGTTGAGCATACTGAATCGATTAGGCGCGCCCGCCACGGAGGAAGCGAGTTTTCTCAGCTGAGTGAGTTTTCGCACGTGCTCGCTAAAATGTCTCAGTTGCGAAACAACAATGCAAAATCTCAATCCCTGTAACACATTGGATGAGCCTTTGAATGGACGCTGCGTCCCTTCTTGGATACCAACAGGCACTGCATTCAAGTTGGGGTTCAGTGTTGAGTGACCAACACCATTGCAAGACCACAAGGCCTGTTTTTGCCGTGGATATCCGTGTCTCCCTGTGCAAGTCAAAAATCACCACAGGCCTCAACGTATATAGCTGACTAACGCAACCGGCACTTGTGGTTCACGAATTTATGAGTGGAATATGAGATTTCAGCAGCGGTGGGTGAGTGAGTGATGTGTGTCTAGGAGCAGCCAAGGTTTTGCAAAGAGGATCCACGGCGGTGGTTGCAGTCAGTGCGTCTCCGGGATCGTCCGACGGGGGCGGATCCGACGGGGGTGATGCTCGCGTAGCTCACGGCACCAGCTTCAATCTCGGGAGAAGGTGTGGCTGAGTAAAACTCAACACCAAGGACTGAAGTTGTGAATGAGCGAGCGCGAACAGGAACACACCACAGGCGGGGTGTGTACGAAGGACTCGGTCTCCAGAACACGCCCGAGACTGGGATGTGGTATTGACGAGAACGCTACTAAAACCCCATGAGCCCTCTCGCCCCCTCCGTGAGCCGTCGCCCCCTCGTACCCCATGAGCCCCCCTCGCACCCCGTGTGCCCCCTCGCCCCCTTCCTCCCCCTGTGAGCCCCCTCGCACCCTGTAAACCCCCTCGTCCCCCTGGGAGCCGCCCCCGGATCCGCGGAGGATCCTGGGGGAAGATTCGGGGCAATTAGGGCCGGACGCCGCGGCAGGTCTGCGCTTCAGCCCCGCTCCCCCCGCTGCCCGAACCCCTCACCTTCATCAGGGTGCAGCGCCGTCCTTGTGTGTGTGTGTGTGTGTGTGTGTGTGTGTGTGTGTGTGTGCGTGTATGTGTGTGTGTGTGTGTGTGTGCGAGTGGGTCTGCTGACGCCCTCTTGCAATCACTGCGAAGAAAGTTGACGCAAAGAAGCTTTTGCTTGAAATCTTCAGCCTGAGATACACACGTACGCCTGCAGCAATGCAGCCTGTTTTCGCACTACAGCGGTGGCGCCGCAGGTGCGGCGCTGCGAGGACGACGCTGCAGCTGCAATGCGCAAACACCTTCAATCAACACAAGTGCCAATCTCTCGTCTACCTGCGAAGCGAACGCGCGCGCAGACGGCCCCCTCCGCTGGTGCGGAGCCTCTGATCCTGTTACTCCCCCTTACCGCACAGACGCGATCAAAGTCTGCGGCCGAGTGACAGAACGGCGTCTGCTGACGTGATGCACGGGGATCCGGTATCTTTATGGACAGTTGCGCTGAACTTTCTTCGGGGAGGATGGAACGCGTTAAGATTTCCTGGGTTCAGGGGGGAATGCGACTCGAAGTGAACATATTGAAGGAGAATGAAGCTTGATGCCTGCACAGGCTTCATGTATGTATGGACCTTGAGGCATGTGTCGCACTGGGTGCGTCGTGTGTTGCGTCGCTGTGCAAGAACAGGCCTTGCGTCACCAGGGACGACGCAAACGCGCACAAACCATCCAGTGTGACAAAAGCCTGACAGACAGCAGTATCCTCGCCTCGCAGCTGTCGAGACGAGGCTTATCTCGGGGGGGGGGGAACGAATCGGTGTTGGTTTCGGGTCATCGCCAACGCGACGGGTATGACGACAGACCTCACCGCAAAGTTTACACACGCTCCCGTGCTAAATTGATTTGAGTGGTTTTGTTTCGGGTTTCTCCGGGGCGTGTGTCAACGAGGAACGCTGATTGTGTAATGGAGCTATTGTTGAAAGGTGTCTGTCTGTCTCACGTGGAAAACTTTTGAGGACAATGGGTTGTGTCAGTACTGCTGAGGTAGTGTCTTTTTGTATGGGACGTTTTTTGCCATTTCCAGGCGTGTGTTTTTTGTGCCGCACAAGAGTCTAGGGTTTGACTTGAAACGTTCAAAGAAGTATGAGAACAGTGTCAAGTATTCTAAGTATCTGTACTTTTTTGTCCGTGAAGTACTCAGTAAATTGACCATCGACTTGACCTCAGATTGCAAAAGTCGTAATTTTCCCACATTTCCAGGGACTCAAGAAGTTTATTTGATCTGTGCAAATTCCTCAGCAAAAAGAGAAATCGACTGAGTCTTCTGCGAAGAAAGGAGGCTCAGAGCTGGCCACTTGAGGGGGGTTCTTGTATCCTTTGTAGCGCAGTGTTGTGTGTCAGTGTGTAAAGTGATGAGCAGGGTAAACAGACGCAGCCAGTGGAGCTTTTGTGCCGAGTAAACTCAAGCAAATATTGGCTGAGGCTGATTTTTCCTCGGGTGCGATTGCAACAGAAGAATGCGGCCAAACACGGGCAATTGTGCGCGGTGTCTCTCCCTCTGCGTCTCGGGGGCCTGTTTCACGCTGTGTGCGCGCCGTGCGGTGGCGACGTCAGGTCAGTGGGCGCTACGTCGTCGCGTGTGGCGCCCACTGGTGCTTCCGGTGATGCCCTTGGGTTTGCACAGGGGCGCAACACCCTGTGGGTTGTGCAGGGACGGAGTTCACATTGTGAGGAACGCGGCGTCTGTTGACGTGTTCTGGAACGCAGCGTCCATTGACGTGACGAGTACAGGAACGCGACCGCGTCCCGTGTGAAACTGTCCTGGCTCGATCCGGTGATGCTCAGAAATAGCCAAGTGATGTTGGTAAGCGCATCTCGAGTGTGTACTGGGCACACAAGACCAGAGGGAAAAAAAGCGAGACGCAAAGACTTGTCGTCTCTGTGAGACTTGGGATTCAATTTCTCGGTTCAGCATGTTCCGCGGTGCCAGGACTTGAGAACTCGTTATAAAATTTCCTGCTCTCCAAGCAGAGCACTGACGGAGCACTGACAGACCTCTTTGTCTGAAGCTAAGCCTGTTTCGCTGGGTGCGTCGTGCATGGCGTTCCTGACACAAGTCAACGGACGCTGCGTCGTGGTTTGCGACGTGACGTCCGTTGATTCGTGCAGGGACACAACGCACGATGCATCCTGTGTGAAACAGGGGGACAAAGAATCCAAAGACAGAGAAAAAGAAGCCATTGACAGAAAGTGAAGTGTTAAAGTTTTGGACAGAAAAAAAGGTGCGGAGTTTTTTTTTTTCTCTCCTTTGAATGCATCGCTTTGAACCGACAGTTGTTTGTTCAGGATGGAAATGTAGCGAGATCTCAAACATGCGCCACGTCTTGTTTGAACAGACTGGTCATATTTTTAGGGAGCACAGTCTTCCTTTATTTGCCATGAAAAGGAGGTTAAATCTCGAATTGCAGCGTGAAACGCGAGATTTTGAAATGTCCCCTGTTTCCAGGGAAGAGATGTCATCGTATGACAGGCAGGTCTCAACTCGAACTTTGCAAAGAATTTTTGAAGCTACGCGTGGGTGTCAGAAATGAGGAGGACGACAAGCGAACGTCATTTGTGACTTGAAGGCATTGTTTTCATCAGGCTTGTTTCACACTGGAGGCGTCACGCGTTACGTCACTGTTCCAGCGTGACTTAAAACGTTACGCCTGTGGCAGAGACGCAAGCGTAACGCACTCAGTGTGACACAGGTCTCAGACGGAGACATTTTCAGTTCTCGCTTCTAGTTTGTGAATCTCACCTTGGGAACATGTTCACATCCAAGAATGTGAAGTTTTCTTGACAATGGCTTCCCAAACAGCGGTTTTAATTAGAGAGAAAACCCCCTTTTCTGATTTGACACGCTTGACAAACATGGTGAATGGCTCCCCTCCTGTGTCGACCACAATATCATATTAATTGCTTGGGTCTCGAAAAAAAGTTGTTATTTTTCAGCAACAAAGGATGAGTACGTGGAGTAGAATACTCATCTCCATGGTTCCCTGCTATGGCAACCTCACAGATGCTGTTGTCACAAACTCAATTCTGCTTAATTTGCGCAGAATATTCTCCTTTACTTGGAAATTACCGCCATTTGCCTTTAATTATGTGGAAATACGATAAAGAGTGGCAGGTTTCTTTATTGGAGGCCTGATTACAAAGCAATGTATCGATATTGGCGTTTATTGAGCTGTAATTTAATTTTCCCGAGGCCGGGTTCGGCTCCCCATTCTGGCCCGTTTCATTCCTGGGTCATATCTGCCTGGTCCCCTCGAAATATCAATGTATCACGAAGACTTCTGCAGTCAGCAGGCTCTGCAGTCGTAGCAGGAAGGAAGGAGGGAAGGAAGGAAAGGAAGTTCACTTCTAATGAGATGGGATCCTATATCGCGAGGACGTCAGGTTAAGGTGCGTCTTGCGTCAAATGAGAATGGACGCTACGTCGTCGCTTGCGACGCAGCCCATTCACTTTTCCCCAGGACGCAACACGCTTGACGCACCCAGCGTGAAGCAGGCCCAAATCTCAAAGATACAAGCAGAGCTGAGAGATCTTCAGGATTTCCCCCCTCGCTTAATTAATTTGGGATATCAGCGTCGAGAGACAGCGAGTGTTTGCAGGCTCGGCGCACTTGTTTTTGTCGGGGGATGTCGTGTTCGTTACCAACAGCCTGTTGAGGTGGCTCCTTCCCTGTTGAGACTGCTCGTTCCCCGGGGCTCAGCGATCTCTCCGAGTCCTTCACTCGACGTGCGGCCTGTCGTCGGCTCAGGCCCGTTTCACACTGTAGCAGCTGAGGCTTGTTTCACCCTGAACGTGGGACGCGCGGGACCCTGTCACGTCAGTGGGCTGTTTGATGCTGGATGGCACTGCATGACAGGGACACAGTGCCAGATGACTTGTGCAGAGATGCAGCTCCTATTGACTTGCACAGGGGTGCAGTGTCCATTCAGTTGTACAGGGATGCAGCACCCATTCACTTGTGCAGAGACATAGGACCCAGTGACTTGTGCAGAGATGCACAACCCATTGACTTGTGCAGGGATGCAGCACCCATTGACTTGAGCAGGGACACAGGACCCATTGACTTGTGCAGGGATGCAGCACCCATTGACTTGTGCAGAGATGCAGCACCCATTGACTTGTGCAGGGGTGGAGCACTCATTGACTTGTGCAGGGGTGGAGCACCCATTGATTTGTGCAGGGGTGGAGCACCCATTGACTTGTGGAGGGATACCATACCCATTGACTTGTGTAGGGATGCAGCACCCATTGACTTGAGAACAAGGGCACTGCACAGCGCGTGCAGTGTGAATCCAATCACACAGCAGTCCTTCCTTCTCTTGACGTGCGACTTGTCAGCTGAGCCAGGATTTCCCGTCGCCAGGGCTCCTAGAATCGTTGCCTTGGAATCTGAAACGAATCTAATTGGAGAAATAAGAGGGGGAATTCTGCACTGTTGTGCTTCAGCGACACGGGGCACTTTCTTGAATCCCAATAGAATGGGATCCTTGTGACAGACGCGTTCGCTGTTGAGTTTCTGGCAGGCACACCTTTGATTGGTTTCTCCAATGCACGTACTGCAGGTCTGCCAGTATCTCTCAGTGCGCGGGTCACGTTTCTGTTTGGACTACGGTTCCTAATGGCGACTACGTAACGGCTAATAGCCGAGTGCTGCTCTGTGACTGCTTATCTCAGGGCGGGTCCACACGGGATGCGTCACTCCCCTGCGCGAGTCAGTGCGGGCTGCGTCGCGTCGTAGCTCTGGAGGCCTTGACGCAGTGCGGGACGCAGCCTTGCGACGTCGCGTCCGTTGCCTGGTTCAGGGACGTTCTGTTTGGGACGCTGCGTCCCACTGTTAGGTGCAGGACGCTGAGGAACCTGCGGTGTGAACACAGCCTGAGTCCCGCTGCTCCTCGATTCCTTTGTTTTCTTTGGATCGCAGAAGAAGCGGGCAAGTAAGTGGTGTGTAAGTGGAAGGCTCCGGTCGAGTTCAACTACACAATGAGTGATTTCTTATCTCAGGGTTGCGAACCGCCGTTCGATTCAACCCATTGACGGATTGAAGCACGTGTGTTTACAGAAACAGAGTCAGGGAGGGAGGGGAGGCTGAGGTTTGGCTGTGAGGGCGGAACCAGGGGAGGAGGGGGCGGCGTCAGGGGCCTGGGTCTGGGTTTCCTGCACTCCACCCGAAAGGAAGACCAACCCTCTACTGTGTTCCACCAGCAACGCATGTGCTCGGGTCCCACCACCCCTGCTTCTCCACCTCTCGACCCAACTGTCCTGACCTTCATTCTACCACCCAACCACCCCACCACCCAACAACCCGACTAACCAACCACCCCACTATCCAACCACCCCACTGCCCAACCACCCCACTCCCCATCCATCGCACCATTCCCTTGATCAAACGTGTGATCCGCTCCTGAGCTCGACCCCAGTGTTGGAAAGCGGACGGGATCGGGTGTCTACGCGTAATGCGTACGAAGATTGGCTCTGTCCATCTCCCTCGATAAGTCGGTGCGATCTGCCAGCAACTGGCACTGAGCGCACAAAAGTTCTGTTGGATTCGGGCACGGCCCCGTGTCAGATCCGGACTCCTCACGTGTCAGTATCAGGCAGTTAAAGCGTTGGTGCACGTGGTCAGTGTGCCCTGTCCTTGCAGACACATTGATCAGTGTGCTGATGCACACACACACACACACACACACACACACACACACACAGAGTAGCACTGACCACATCACCCGACGGCGTTCCGAGACCGGGCACGGGCCACGAACACATGTTCCTGAACTCCCCATTTGAACCTGCGAGTTCTGAGCGCACAGGGTTCACCCACAATCCTGAGTGACAGACAGGCCCAGGGTTGCAGACCGGCGCAGCTTGGACATAAGTCACGGCTTGACGGACATGTTTTCGCAATGCAGCTCCGGGTTTATGCGCTTTTTATTTGTTTTCGTGGGCGCGGGGTGCGCACGCGGGAAGTGGCCCGCTCGCGCGTGAAATAAACACAAACAGCGCGTCTCTAAGGAGAACGCTGCGGATAGGAACCAGGAGGGGCTCAGGCCATGGGGTCACGCTGAATGCGTCACGCGTTTCTGTACAAGGCGCAGGCCAGACGTTCGCGTGTTGTTTTCTCGCCTCTCTGCAGTGTGTAGCTCACATAACGCTTCTTGTGGCTGGGCCTCCTGCTTGTCAATGCTCGCTGGTGGACCCATTGTGCCAACGCCCGTTGACTTCGCAGATGCATTGCTTGCAGCGCATCCAGTGTGAAACAGGCCTCAGTCCCCTAGTGGCCAACACACCAGATTCCGTTGTGTTTAGCCATCTGGAGAGGTGTCGGATTGGTCCTTTGTTTAGACTGCAGTGGTCAGTGTTCAGCAGTGAACCTCGCCGTGGGGTGTGCGTGCATCTTCCTCCGAAGCGACGCAGCCTTATTTATTTGCGTTGAATGTGGCCAAATTGCCCGCAGCGAAAAGATTGTTGTTGCTGATCGTTTGGCCATTGATTGGCTGTGCGCTGAAATGCACGTTTGATCCCGTGCATCATCAATTGAAATAACAAAGACGGACGAGGCTGTTATCTCAGGTTGAACACGTTTTCATTGAAAGTTCCTAACTGAAGGAACAGACTGTCTGGCCTGCGTGGTCTAGCCGATCAGGAATTGGATGTTACCCCAGAAAACTCCTTTTTTCTTGGGCCACACAACACCTTGAGCACCTATCAGACCTGACACTCGACATTGTGAATCCTCAACTTGTGCGGTGATAGCAAGCGCTTCTCAAGTGTATGATTTGGCTATCGAGTGAAGTGGTGTTCACGTCTTCCAAAAGCAAACCGCCCTGATAGATCTATCTGTCTCCTGGCGTGTGTGTTTACTTTTTCAAAAATCCACAAACAAACGCGTCGTCGGGGCTGTTTAGAAATCCAACATAACTTGTGCGGGTAGACGATAGAGTCAACAGATGAAACCCGCGAGGGAAAGGGAAACGGCTTCGCGTTGTTTCACACTGGATGCGTGAGTCATTGTACGCCTACAGGGACCAGTGGGTACTGCGCAACGTTGGATGCGTCACGCGTTGCGACGCAAGCTGCACTGAATGATCTATGTCCTGCGGCCTTGCGATGACGCGGCGTCCGTTGATAACGGACGTAGCGCTCCATGACGTATTTCTGGTTCGCAGCGCCCATTGACGTGCAGGAACGTACCTGAGCACAGTCAGTGTTGCGATGACGCGTGCGTTGACCACGCACGCAGCGCTCACCGTCTTTTCGTGGAGGCGGTGCCCATTGACCTGCAGGGACGTACACAGTACCTGAGCACAGTCAGTGTGAACCAGGCCTATCTCCTCCCCTGTTTATTGACGGAAAACAGGTCGGGAGGGACCTCGCTTGAGTTTTGATACGGCGGCGGGGTCACTGATTGAGTTGCATAGACTTGTGCGATGAAATCCTCAGATCCTTATCGCTGGGTGGGCCCGCCGTGCCGTTTGATGGTCGCGAATTACGCGCGAGGTCAAATATCAAGGTCAAGGGTCAGTTCGCGTCCAGATGGGAACGCGCGGCGTGAGGCCTTCAGTTTGTATCAGCGTCAGCAGAAGGGGCGGGGTCTGCCACCCCACCCCGAAAGACGTTCCTCTGAGCAGGCAGGCCCCCTGACAAAAATGTTCCTGTGCCGTCAGTGCAGATATTTTGCGAGCACTGCAACTACCTCAGGGACGCGCGTGGTTTGGTCTCTGCGCATGTTTGTCAGCGCGCACAATATTGATTTCAGAAAGGTGGATGTTCATTTGGAGACAGGGCCAATTGGGTTGGGTCACTTTGAACAAATCTTGGATCCCAGGCGGGTCCCCTCCACTTTGAATTCGCATTGGAGGAGTCCGGCGGCTTCCTGCGTGGCGAGCGAGCCGGTCAGCGGACAGACGGACGGACAGCCGTCCGTATGAAGTGGACACTCGATCCAGATTGAGTTCCCCGTCCCGCAGCGAGATAAGACGTCTAAACACCGTCGTCCGTCCACTCTTATTTCCCCCCGTCTGCGTGTGAGATGTTCCATCCCCCCTCTGACACAGATCCACGTGTTTTCCCACGTGTCTCGAGCTGTCTACAAATTGACTTTACACAGGGACTTGATCGTTTTTGTTTCTGTATGGGGAAAGGAGATGCTGATCTGTGTCAATGGAAACTGAAGGAATCTTGATCAGATCCCCGGCTGCACTTGCAGCTGCAGAAAATCTCCCTATTTGCACTGCCCTCCACATAGAGAAACGAGGGAGGGAGAGAGATTTGCAGACACAGCTGCGCATTTGGCATTTTCAGGCTCAATCCCGAGGCTGTTTGCACGACCCGGGCTGACCTCGCATCAGCCAGGAAATTAACCCCGAACTCCGGAACACGACGCATTGCTGCAGCCGCTGTCATCTCCTTACAGGACCACCACACCCTCCCAATGTCGGGGCGGACCCAGGATTCTGTCAGGGAGGGGTGACTCTCGAGGCGGAGGTGAAGGGTGGAAGTGATTCAAGAAAAGTCAACAAGAAAACCAAAAGCTTTTTCTCGGGGGCACAAAAAATTTCGCGGGGGGCAGGTTCCCCGGGCCGCCGCGCCCCTGGCTCCGCCGCCAGACCGCCTCTCCGCACCGCAGCCGTCATCCCCATTCTCCCGCTGATTGTCTTCGACGATGCAAATGACAATTCCGCGTTTGATGGGACTTTTATTAGGCGCCCTGCTCCCGATAGGGAAATCTCGTCAATGCGCATGCCTTTGCGCACGCGCTTATGAAGATTTTACAACCTCTGTGGATCGTCAGTATTTGTGACGAGTTGTTCCAGAAATGGCCACTCGGAAATTTGTATCCCAAGCTGGTGGGTTTTGTGGCTTTCTCAAGAAGCGGATCCAGTATTTAGCTGCAGACGAAGGCGCTGATGCCGCAGAGATGGGGGAACTCCAACTTGTTTGACTGGAAAAAATAGGGGGTGAATGAGTTTTTGGACACTTGTGAGGGGAAGGGCAGATCTATTCTTGGTGGACACCCACATCAAGGCGCACACATGTACGCTCGTGTATTGGTGGACACCCACATCAAGGCGCACACATGTAGCTGGTGTATTGGTGGACACCCACATCAAGGTGCACACATGTACGCTCATGTATTGGTGGACACCCACATCAAGGCGCACACATGTACGCTCATGTATTGGTGGACACCCACATCAAGGCACACACATGTACGCTCGTGTATTGGTGGACACCCACATCA
>JAAUXT010017809.1_pt1 | contig 12108 bp, 15 predicted proteins | sample 7278171 | NCBI WGS metagenome assembly JAAUXT01 (sample SAMN14350112, study PRJNA611818) | marine sediment metagenome | isolation source: surface marine sediment (1.8m) | place: French Polynesia: Moorea | collected 2018-08
TGTTCAGCGGTGAAGTCACTTGGCCAGTCTGCACTGAGGAGGACAAAAGAATCAGCTAGTCAGATATTGTCTCAAATCAACCACCCATGACTGTTGCCAAACATGCTGAACATGCAGAGTGCCAGAATATGTTGATACATCCTCGTATGAGCTCCGTTTCTTTGCATTTCTGTCAGTTGTCGTCGCAGGATGGTTTGCTTCAACGGGGTCGCAGGATGGGTCGCGTCTGGCTGACACAGGCGTACTGTTTCTTGTGAACATATGGGACGCTGTGTCAAGTACCTTTGCAGACAAAATGGAGCTCTCAAACTGTGTGCTGAAAACAGTGCCTACAGCTGTACAAGCACTCGAGTTGCGTGCGTGAAGAAAGCTGTGTGTTAAATTGGTTTGTTGGACACACGAGGTTGTCCCACAATTTTGCAACGCAGGATTCCTTCCTCAGTTTGTTGAGGTTTGTGTTTTTCTCGCATCTTGAAAATTCAGCACATGTCAGAAAATACGACGTGTTTGCTTCGAATTCTTCGCTTGGCCAGTGTCCACATTCAAACGTGCAGCGATGTGACCTGGTGGGTGAAATGTTTGAGCCAGACAAAGATGTTCTGCTTCATTTCAAAGTTGATCTGATTTGGCGCGTGCTTGGTGAAGAAATCAGTCAAAAGTTCGTTGTAGTCCTCGGATTTTCTCCAATGTGCACGAAAACGCTTTGTCTCTGACAAGGCTTTTGTGCAAAAGCAGATCAAGATGCAAACTGGAGGAGGCATGGAACGGTTTGCAAACATTTCGATTTGTGGAACGACCCTCGTCCGCACACTCCGTTTGGTCTTCTTGATTTTCGGTGTCAATTGGCAAACACGGACAGACCCAATTGTTCCACCCCGAAAGTGAAGTTTGTCTTCCCATGTCAACTCTTTTCCCACAATGGAAACAAGTAGGACATTTGTTCCTTTCACAGATAACGTGTGATAGTTGTGGCGGAACAACTTGAATTGAGCTTTGTGTGATACTTTAAGTTGTAGTCACAGGATTGACGTCGAACGCTTGGAAATTTGTGTTGTTTGTACAGTGAGTGATCTGGACGATGAAGATCCTTGGAGCACGGGCAGTGGTGATAGGAGCAGCCAGAGGCATTGGACATGCGTACTGTGAAGCCCTGCTGCAGAAAGGAGCCAAGGTGGGAAAACAGGAACGCACGACCATGAAAGTGCACAGGCACAGAAAAAAGTTATTGTTGCCACAGGCCATGCAATGTGAGCAATGTGATGCTGGAGCACTTGACATGATTCTCGACTGTTTCTCAAGGTGTACATCGGTGATGTCCTGTCGGACGTTGGAGAGGAGGCCACGAAACGTTTCCAGGAGCAGTACGGTGCTGAAGCGGTCAAGTTCTGCAAAGTGGACGTCACCGTGTTAGCTGATGTGCAGGGTATGCTTGCTGCTCAGCCCGAGTGGAGTGTGTGAAAAATTTGGGTGGGTGAGTGGAACAGTGGGTGAGTTGGTGGCAAGATGCGATCAACGAAAGATAGTTGTTGAGTTCGTCGTGCTCGGTTTCTCGACAGAAATTTTTCGGCGCGCGCAGGAAGCGTTCGGAGGAATCGACATCGCCGTCGGAAACGCTGGAATCATTGATGAAATCGACTACGAGAAATGCATCGACGTCAATCTGGTGAGGGAGAACTTTCTGCTTGAAGGTCAGCTGGTTTTTCGTGAGTAGAACAAAGGAACCCGTCGTTCGTTGTTCTTTTTTCGTTCACGACATCTGTGGGTTGGAACAAGGACTCAAGGTTTTGGATTGTCTGCTGTCCAGGTGACGCGTTGCTTCCTGAAGAAGCAACGGTGATCTTTTTGCAGACCGGAACGATCCGCATCACTAACGAAGCGTTAAAGTACATGGGGAAGGACCAAGGTGGACACGGAGGAGTTATCGTACACACTGCGTCGATTGGAGGTGGGTCCGAGAGTGTACACTGTACACAAGTGTCCCTGGCCAATGCCAGGTTGAGCCCCAAACGTCTGATTTCCCTGCATGGGTGAGTGTTCTGCTGGTTCAAGGTTCCCCAATGTACCTCGCGCCACAGGCGCAAATTGTTTTTGCAGTCACATTTTTTCAAGGTTGGTTGTCTCACCCCGGATCAGAACAAGTCCGGACCAGGTGGCCTTCCAAACCCAGTCCTGGGTCGGCTGGAGGAGTGGGAGATTTGGGTTTTGTCCCCTTGTCTGGGCCTTGCACTAATGTTCGATGTCATTTTGGGCCCAGTATTTCCATCATAGTCAGCACCAAAAAACGTTTCAGGTTTGCGACCCGTGGATTGGCAGCCGGCTTATTGCGCGACAAAGTACGGGGTGGTGGCCTTTTGCAGAAGCAAAGCGGTAAGTCTGTCTTCAGAACTGACGACAAAATTCGTACGCGACAAGATTGAACAGTTCACTCGGTGAGCTGGTGTTACGTCTTTCGTTCACTTGTCGGGCCTTTGGAATTGGTCGACCTGTCACTTACTGTGTGCGTGTGCTTTCAATTGACGCTCGAAATTTTACAGGACGAGCAATGGATTTGTTTGCACGACGACTTTTACTTCAGATGGAACGCAACTATTCACTGCACGGAGTTCGCATCTGCTGCGTCTGTCCGACGAATGTGCGCACGGACCTGCTGCCTCAGGCGGCGCGCGCTTTCTTTCCCGAACACACACTCGAGTCCTTCAAGCACATTCACGACAGCCTCAAGTACGTGAAGATTCACGTTTATATCTGACGATGATCAGACGCGTCCTTACGATGCAAAAATGAGACGAGTCAAGAAGAACAACGTTTGCATTGGGATTGAAGGTCAAAAAGAACTGTCTGCGGTTGTACATGTTTGTTTTTCTGATTTTGTGATTGTTTTCTCTCTCTGAACAGACCAAGTGAGGTCGCGGAGGGTTTGGTTCAGCTGGTGGAGGACGACACATGCAATGGAACAGCGCTCAGGGTCACCAAGCACTTCCGGGACGCAGCCGAGTTCCTCGACTCGCCCCAAGATCTCCAGTGACTGCCACCCTCCCCCGCCCCCACTGACCATTGTTCCTTCGGTCCGAGGTCTATTGAATCAACATGGAGTTATTGTCGCCCCCACCTGGGTTTCTGGACCCTCCACCCACGGACACACAACCATCAACTCAGCCTGAACCCTGCAGCCAGGTCCCGACTCTTGACAGCACACTGCTCAGAATGGTGCTGCTGCGTGCATGCTCAGATCCATGCATACTTGAATCCTGATGCTTTGCGGCTCTTGTGGCGAGTGACGAAAATTCACAGACACAATTATTTTAAGATTTCAGAGTCGAGAAAATCAATGTGCCAAACGAAGCTTGTACGAGGTTTGTCTTTTTAAATTTGCGCATCCAGTTTTGGTTACTTTTTCTCCATTTTTTTTTTAATTTTGCAGTTGGGCTGGATCCTCCTCTTGTCCAGCTACACTGTAGGTCAGTGTGAGGACTTTGCGCTCATGTCTTCCCAGTGCAAATCGATATTGATTTGTCCTCCGACATTCCGGTTCGACTTTTGCGCGCTCACCAGTCAGTGCAATGAAGGCAAAGCAGGAACTCTGCTCGGAAATCCACTTTTGCCAGCGTTCTGGAATGTCAAAAGCAGACACAATTCAACATTTGAGATGTGTTCATGGCAATCAAGTCCTTTGTGACTCATCCATTAGGAGATGGTATGCAGTTTTTGCATCTGGATCTGACCGCATCCAAGATGCTCCCCAGACTAGACAACCCAAGAAGTGCACTGCAGCTGTCATCCAGAACACACGCAGAGTCCTTGACCACAACAGGAAGCAGACAGTCAGACAAGTTGCAGGTCAAATTGGACTGTCTGTGAGTGCCACCCACACCCTTCTGCGCAAGGACTTAAACATGAAGAAACTGACTGCATCCTGGATACCACATCTGCTGACCACACAGCAGAAAGCTCGTTGAGTGGATTGTTGTCAGAGGTCTTTGTGGATGCTAGGTCAACAAGGCACTGTGCAACACATTGTGTGTGGAGATGAGGCATGGTTCCATGTCTGGGATCCGGATTCAAGGTGCAACAACCATGAGTGGGTTTGCAGTGCTCAAGGAGAAAAGCGACCCAAAGTTGTCCATCGGGAGCAGAACATCACAAAGGTGATGCTGGTCATCTTCTTTGACCAAAATGGAGTGGTTTACCATGAATTTGTGCCAAATGGAGTAGGGATCAATAGAGCCAGATACCTCCAGATCATGAGGAACTTGCGGGAGAGAATGCGCAGAATCAGACCTGGACCTTTCAGAGCAAATTCTTGGGCCATCCTGCACGATGGAGCACCCACACACAGAGCAGATCCTGTGGTCCATTTCGTTCAGAACAACCACACCCAACTCCTCCCACATCTGCCTTACAGTCCTGACCTCAACCCACCAGACTTTTGGCTGTTCTCCCAGTTGAAGAGCAAGGTGAGGGGATAGAGATTTCCAGATGTCATGCAGTTGCAGAATGCCATTGACTGAGAAATTGCGCAAATCACACCCAACCAATGGCAAGCAGCAATGGACCGTGTTGTGCCTCACCTGCGCAGATGCATCCAGGCTCGTGGTGACTACTTTGAGAGAGACTGAGACATGCCACTTCACATGGTGATGCACGATGGAGCTGTGCTGACATTTGATGCAAAATTTGATTCAGACAACCCTTGGACTGCTTGCAATCCGGATAGCCACATCGGAGGACACACCCTAAATACCGATGACCTTAAAATGTGGCTCAGAAAGTTCAAAGTTCTTGAAAAATTGTGAATACTTAGCTGAATACATATCCTTCATTGTGTGAAAAAAGTTTGTCATTCCATTCATCCGTTCCACTGGAAAAACCGGACGCGCAAATTTAAAAAGACAAACCTCGTACATCTCAGAACGAAGTTCCGAATGGGCTGGAAAAGAGCACCTTCGGAATCTGCAGGTGACAGTCATGTGCTCTTGAAGATAAAATTTTGATTGCGTTGATAAGTTGTCTTGCTTTTTTGTCGATTTTTGATAAATGTCAACAATTGTCTCGGCCTTGCGTCACCTGACTTCTTGCTGCGAAATAAGTCTGTGGCGCACTGGTTTTCCTGCTGCTGCTTCCGCATGCAGCTGCGCAAGTTTTGTCGATGTTATCCGCACTGCGCACACATATCTGCACAAATATGCTGAAAAAATAGAACCATCCACTTGTGTAAATCGACGGATTATGCCGTTTTATTCAAACAGAACACAACAAATCAGTTCCGTTTTTTCGTTGTTTAAGCCAGAAATTTTACCTTGCAAAAGCCGTCAACAGCAAATGTGCGTGCGAAATGACTACAAAAGCGTGTGAGTAACCTGGGCATCCTTCACAGTGTGGTAAGTGGAGCACTTTCGTTCGAGTAAAGGGCCTGTACAAATACGAGCACGTGCCCTATTTGTGCAAATCAGCAGTACGCCAGTATATCAACCGACTTTTCCACGGCTCGCACACTTTTCCACGGCTCGCACTGCATGGTTGAAGAATCAGTTTGCAAAATGGACATCAAGGGAAAAAATGCGGTGGTGATTGGAGGTGCCCAGGGTATTGGGCACGCCTACTGCCAGGTGCTTCTGCGCAAGGGAGCCAAGGTTCGTGCGTGCAAGGAGTGAAAAAGTGAGCAAGTGTTCGCGCGCGTGTGAGTTTGTGCGTCTATAAGCGCCTGCATGTGCAAAGGCAGTGAGTGCAGTGTGGCTTTGAGAGGGGAATCCAAGTCCTGGCGGTTCTGCAAAGCACGTGTTATCACCTTTAGAAAATAGGACGCCTCTTTTTGTACGCTCATTGATTTGTCCATACAGACAATCAACCTGATATTTGCAGGTAATGGGTCGCCAGAACTTGGACTCCCCTCGTATGTGTGCAAGAAACTGGGTGTGTCGTTTTACACCTGCACACATGAAGACAACCTACGCCCCGTTCACGTGTGTTGCAGTTGTTTCTTGGCGACGTGCAGGAGGAGAAGGGGAAGCAAACGGCGGCGGAGTTTCGCGCTGAGTTCGGGGAGGACCGCGCCCATTTCCACCGCATCGACGTGTCCAGCACCGAAGATGTGCAGGGTACGCTTTGAGTCCGCTCACGATTCGTTGCTGCCGGTGGAATGAAATGACAACAAAATTTGTCCGCATCCCCCAGCCGTTGCGTCCTGGCGAAAGGCCTCCGAGTTCCGGTGGCTGCTGAGGTGCTTTTGGCTCAATGAACCAAAGTCAACTCAAAACCTTCTTTGCAAACCTGCGCTTCGCACATGCATGGCAGGCACAAAGCATTCATTTGGCAACAAAAATAGTCTTCGTGCATCACATGCAGAGGCGGTCTGTTGCAGACTTCTTCAAACGCGCGAACGAGACTCTGGGTCGAATCGACATCACTGTTGGAAATGCAGGCATCATCAACGAGCACGAGTGGGAGAAGTGCATCGATATCAACCTGGTGAGTGTCCACACATCACACGGTGTAGTCCACGTCTCAATCTCTACATGAGAAACGCATGTGAGAACGTGACAAAAGTGACTGCTGCTTGTGGGTGAGAAACGTGGAGAACTGCACGCCGCGTTGCGGCCTGTGAAGTCGCGTTGAGAGAAGTTTCTGAATGTGGGTTGTTTCATCCACAGATGGGAACGATCCGCGTGACCAACGAAGCGTTCAAGTACATGGGAAAGGACAAGGGTGGAGCTGGAGGCGTCATGGTGCACACGGCCTCCATATCAGGTCTGTCTGTCTGGATCCTGGAACGAGGGTCTGGCCTCTGAGACGTAAAAATGCATCACAAGTACAATTCGCAGTGGTGGTGAGGTTTGCATACTTTTGTTGAGTAAATATCTTAGTCCATGAAACCACATCACAACAAACATGCAAATTTACTCCGTGTTGGGTCGAGCCCCCACGTCGATCTGAACCCACAAGAGCTGCCCATCCTTTGTCAAGCACACGAAAAGTCTGGTTGAACAACATGAATTGGTTCTTACGTGTTCACCACGCCGAACAACATGCTCTGGGAACTACATCTTTGGGTCCAGCAGCACCGATTCGTCCTGTTTGTCACATGTTGTTGCAAAATTTTGCAGGTCTCAGGCCTGAGTACTGGGGGCCCGTCTACTCTGCCTCTAAGTTTGGAGTGATCGCATTCTGCAGAGCCTGGGCGGTATGTATACGAGAGAAAAATACCTGTTCTTGCATGTGTGCAATCAAAAGCCTTGCACAGCCAAACAAATTTATAGCACAAGTACCATGGGTCCACCACGCAGGATTCCCTTCTGGTTGAAGAGATTGAAGCTGAGATCATATCAAATGAATGAGAGTGTCTGCAGTGTGGGTGTGAGCTTGATGTGAAATGAGGTGGGACACGGCTGGAGTGTCTCTGGCAATGCTTGAGTGTGCAAGAATACCAAGAAAGAAAGCACCAAGAGCATATTCCTGCAATTTATTGAGGACGCGTGGATTCCAACCCTGTGTCGGGCCACACCAAAAGAAACAGCCAAATCCCCATGGCATTTCTGTCTGTATTTGCAGTTAGAGAAGAACTTTGAAAAGCATGGCATCAGAATCAACTGTATCTGCCCCACGACGGTGAAGACGGATTTTGTCCGTCAACTCGCCAACTCCCTCTATCCAGACACCCTGTCCGACAAACTTGCAACACAAGACTTTCTGACGTAAGAGCGATTTGTTTGACTCTGTGGTTTGAGACAGACAAATGTGTTGGAAGTCGAGTTCAAACCGGGAACTTGTCTTTGCAGCCTCCACACCTTTCTGATTTGAGAATTAGATGCTGAATGCAGACGTAAGACTTTGGACCTGACGGGAAAAGCCCTTGTGGCACCAAGGGTCCCAAGGTTCCGCTAGATGACCAGTGCTGTCGTGATTCCTTGGGGAACAAAAGTGAAGAGTTCAGGCCATTGTTCCAGAATTTTTCTGGCTCAAAGGATGCCAACTCTGCTTTGACAGCGCATCTGCACTTAGAAAAAAGTTATCATTCTGAAAAATTGATACAATGGAAACTGCTTGCATGTGTGCAACAGCAGTGTGGTCTTGGTTCTGGTTTGGTACTCTCGGCTGTATCTTGAAGAGCTTCTCTTGCAAATGTTCAAGGAAGGAACCTTTCGACCAGGACTTGCCTGACAACAGAGCATTTCAGCCCACGGTTATTGTCAACTGACTGTGAAGGCCAGTAGAAAGAAATATGCTGAGATTCTGGTTCTGGTTCTTGTAGCTGTTTGGTTCCATGGCTGCCCTTGAACTCGTAGATTGATAGGAGGACTGAACGAAACTTCTCCTTTTGACAACAAGCCTGTCGCGAAGCAATTTTTCGTGATTGTGTCAACGTCAGGGTCCTTGGTGGGTGTTGAGGCTGCCCGCTTCTGCAAATTTCCCCACAAGAAAACAGGTACACCTCTCAACAGGTTGACTTGAATGTGTGTGTGTGTGTGTGTGTGTGTGTGTGTGTGTGTGTGTGTTTGTGTGTGTGTGTGCGTGTGTCTGTCTGTGTCTGTGGTGTTGTAGATGAGATGTGGGTTCGACGCTCACCTAAATTCTACTGATTCCTCACCAATCAATTGACCTGACACATGCCTGTTGGCGAACTGATCATGCAAAAAAAGACACCTATTGACTGGAAAATCACCTTTCTGACTGAAAAGCACCGGAAGACTTTCAGAAACCTGTTTCATTGTTGGTCCACAGCAATCTCGGAAATAGAAAATTCACTGAAATTCTCCTGCACGAAAGAACACCAAATAAAAGCACAAGACATGTGTGTTCCGACATTTCCAAAACGAATTATGAAAACCTCGATTTTGTTGTTGTTGAACAAAAAGGTGTGCGTGCAAAACTTTATGAACAGCGTCGGTCCGTTTCCTTTGGTTGATACTGTGTCGTCCAGCTCCATGTTTCCACATTGTTCCTTCAACCTGAACAGCAGTCTCTTTCAAGTGCATGCCCATGCAAACTTTTCTGTTGAACGTGCAGATCTTCAATGACGCCGGCATGCATGCAGACAACCGCATGAGTGTTTGCCTTTTTGCAGTTGGACAAAAACTTTGAAAAACATGGGATCAGAATAAACTGTGTGTGTCCGACGGGGGTGAGGACGGACTTCTTCCGTTTTCTTCCGAACACCCTGTACCCCAAGGAATTGGACGAATACGTAACAACCCTGGAATGTTTGCCGTGAGTGCTAGAGCAAGCCAAACCCCTTTTCATCATTATATATGTTTGCACGCAGCTCATTGAGGATCCCTTGCATTGGCGCACAGATAAGTTCCATTTCTTCAGAAACAGCCCCTGCCCCCCAAGCTCCAAAACTTACCGCTTCTTTGATTCAAGGCAGCATAAGACAAGGACTCAAGCTTCGATGCGACGTTTCAGTCACATTCACCTTTGCCTTTGTCTATTGAGGTGAATTTTAGAGAAGTGTACCGTCAAGTTATATGTGGTGATATCACAAACGATCAGTTGGGTATCTCAGAAGAGACTGTCTTCTTGAGGTGGGAATCTCCCTATTTATTGAAACATATCATGCCATTTAGTATTAGTTCTTGACAATTCAGGTCAGGTGTCATAGTGTCACAATGGGAACAGCCATTTCATTGCACTCAATTCTTGGTTCATCCTCACTCATCAGACCTATCCTGGAGGGGTTGATCTGGGGCTCCTTTTTCCAATTGGTGACTCAACAGTGTTCTTTACTAAAATAGCAGGTTTATTCAACCAAGACAAGGACAACAGAACTAACAGACATGGGCTAGGATTCTCAATCACAACAGAATGACATGAAGAATGGCCATACACTGAAAAGGTCTGGGGTTCAAATATACCTCTCCTCAAATGACCATTGTCACAACCTTTTGTACAATTTTCCCCTGTGGGAAATCCCATGTGCCAATGGCCCATGTGATATCATCTGTGACATCATAGATCAGTCCGATTCCCCTGAATTGGTCTGATTCCTGGAATCAGTCTGTTCCCTCCAGATCAGTTCAATTCTGCCAACTCCAATCTACCTTTCTCCTGATCTTCCTTGGGTGTTCTTGCCTCCCAACAGCTTTTATAAGGTCTCTTTGTGGAAGGACCCTCCCCGGAGGTCTGTCCCACAAAGGTCCTATGCCCATCTGGTATCTCCTGAGGCATGGCCATTCTTAACTCTTTTCCAAAAGGCTTTGTTTCACTTTCCATTTTCTGAACATCAGACCTTCCAAAATCAGTATTGAGGCCTGGCTACATTATTGCTGATCCCGCAGCTTTTGACTTGTTTGCACCAAACCATTCACATATGCTTTCCCATCCACAAAACAGTCCCACAACTGTTGATGGTTGCTCAAATGTGACAATAGCACAACACTCCTCCCCCAGCAGGGGGTGCTGGCCTCAGCAGCCTTTTTTTTCAACATTTTACAAAAATCGTCTGTATGCAGAGATTAACCATTGGAGGCTGATTTCTCTCAAATATTGAGTAGACATTCTGGCTCTGGCTGATTCCCTCCCCCAGGGGGTGTGGGATCCAGAGTGATATCACATGACCCTTCCTTTTTCAAGATGGCTGCTCCTGCTCAAGAATTTATTGAATTGGAAGCATTCAGCTGTCTCAAGCAGTCCATCTCCAGATTCCTTCTTGAGGAAAGTGCATGCACTGGACTGCCTGCTGACCATCCAGCAGTCATTCAAGCCTGCGTTAGTTATTTTAATTGGAGCCCATTGCCCAACCAATGCCTGAACACTCCAACAAATCACAGCCTCCGATCGTGACTGGGAGAACTACCACATGTAGACTTCCCCACTGAGTCGCCGCTCTCGCGGCACCACAGTACTGCCCCACGTCTGTGAATCTGCTGTTGTCAAAACGGATTTTGATGAAAAAACAAAAAGTGGGATTCTTTTTCACTTTGGAAGGCAGGCGGCCATGGTTGTTGGACCACGATGGTTTTTTCCCTTTCAAACCTGGATCCATCCTTTTGTCCTTTTTAGTCAGAGAAGAATTTTGAAAAGCATAAGATCAGGATCAACTGTGTCTGTCCGACAGCTGTGAACACCAGTTTGAGAGCACAACTGAAAAACACATTGCACCCTGAAGCTATCTACAAAAAGCTGGAAACTTCGGAAAGCCTGACGTGAGTTGTTCTGCCTGGGACAATTCTTGAACTTTTTTTGAAAACAAAATTAGAGGCGTTCTCTGATCCTCACCTCTCTCATCAAAGGATCCAATTTGGATCACAAGCAGATTCAAAAGTTAGGATTCAGAATCAAAAAAAAGTCAAAATGTTCAAAAAACTTTGTGCACCTCGTTGGCAAGATGATGGCCTGCCGGGGCAATACTTCTGATGCTTTGGGAGGGGGTATCCAGCAGAACCTGCCGAGTTGGGTTGGTCCCTCCCCACCCCCAAGATAAGGTTGTGGGTCCTTGTTATCGGGGTTGGGCCTTCAAAATACATTTGAGTTGGCTCTTCCCCACACAGCCTTCCCATGCCATGGCGCTCCGAGGACTGCCATGGAGATAGAATTTCCTTTCCCAACACCTGCCTGGAACATGTCCAAATCGAAAGCTTCGGGACGCGCCGTGTTCAAAAGCTTTGCTTTCTTGTTTTGAGATCCTCAGAGAATACCTGTAAAACCAAGAAGGCTATCGCCTAATAAGCGCGCGGTCTGGGCTCTGACCACGGTTTAGTTGGCTCGTTCAGTTGGCCAGTCACAAAATTTCACCAGAAAGATTTTCAGGCCATTTTAAAATTTTTTGAAAATTTGGCCCAACTCAACCATGGGGGAGGGTGGGGGTGGTGGTAACTCAACCATGCCAAAAATGAAAGTTGCTTAAAATGGGCTTAAAATGGCATGAAAATCATTTTTGCCGCGCGGTAGCGTGGCTGGGCGACAGCCTCCATTCCACATAGCATTTCAATATAGAATAGTATGTACACATTCTGTGTGTAATACTTTGAGCTGTCCTCCCCTGCTACCCCCTCTCCCCTCTGACTTTTGTGAATTTCAGGGGGGGGCATTTTCGGGGGGGGGGCATGTTGGCGGGGGGTAACCCATATTTTTTTTTGGGGAGGACAATATTATCATAATCCCCCCACCAGAAAA
>JAAUXT010077393.1_pt1 | contig 12105 bp, 11 predicted proteins | sample 7278171 | NCBI WGS metagenome assembly JAAUXT01 (sample SAMN14350112, study PRJNA611818) | marine sediment metagenome | isolation source: surface marine sediment (1.8m) | place: French Polynesia: Moorea | collected 2018-08
ATATATATATATATATATATATATATACAGATCTGTTCCCACTCTCCTCCTTTTACGTGCGCAGGCCCTCTGTTACGCGTACCACAGAGACCCAAATTGTCATGGCAACCACTTCTGCACCACTTCAAGAGTCGCATCCAATGCTGTTGATGCGTCCCTCTCCTTCCATAATGGCGCAGCTTTTAACCGCTGTGCATCAAAGGCAACTTGAATATGACACAGACATCAAAATACCAGGCGCGGATCATTTTGGGCCCCGCACCAGGACCATCCACCCTCCAGGGTCCCTCCTCAAAATTCGGTGCTGACGTTCCCAGGTCATATCTTCTTGAGTTGGAATGCCCCCTTGCAGAAGTCCACCCCTCCCGATCTTGTCTGGCCCCGCCCCTGAAACCCACGTTAGAGAGCAGGTGAATGGGGACTCCCTGCGCGCTCCGGTGTTTGAACATACAATATGGATGAAGACAGCGCCATTTGATGGATAGCAGGTTCTTGAGGCTGGGTTCACACAGGATGCGTCAAGCTCCGCGTAGCTGTGAGTCTGTGGACACACCCCTTGGACCCACCCCGTGGGATCCACTCCCGACCCACCCTTGGGATGACCCCTGAAACCCAACATTGGGACAAGCCCCTGGGATCCACCCCAGGCACCCACCCCCAACCAACCCCTTGGGCCTGCCCCCTATGACCCCCCCAGGACTTTCCCCTGGGATCTATTCCCAGGATCTGACCCTGTATCCCTTTGTGTATGTTGACCTTTCTCGCGACTCACGTGCCGTGTTTCCCCTGCAGGGCTTCGAGGCGCGGGGTACCGAGATCAGGGGCCGACAGGACGCTCTGGATAACCTCGCCACCGCCATCCTGAAGCAGGACTCGCCCTACACGCTGTTCCCCGAGCTGCGGCAGGGTAAGTGAGGCAGTCCTGTCCTCACAGTGTACCACCGTGCCTCCTGGTTTCGCAGTCTGACCATATATAGTTACACCCGTACTTCAGCGAATTGGAACTCGTCTGCTTCAAATCTCTCCCACCATCAATAATGCAGTTCAAATTCACCATGATTTCACATTTTCTGCACCACACAGGAGACAGCAACAGAAGAAGGAGACGACGCAGCGAGAATGACGTCATGAGGGCGACGTCACGACGCAACGTCTCCGGCGGGAGCAACGCGACGCAGGGGGCGAAGACACGTGACGCAACAGCCGCGCAGACGGGAAAAGTCACGTGGGCGTGGGGAGCGGAAATAGGGAACGCGACGCGCGCAAGGCTGGCGCGCATGCGCGGGCGCAGGGAAGGCGGGCGCGCCGCGCAGGACGGGAGGACGAAGAGACAGACGGGAAGAGCCAGGAGACTGAGATCCGTTGCAGCATTCGAGGGATGCACGTGGCTCGGTACGTGCAGAGTTCTGTCAATTCGCGTTCACGGGGTGTCTCATGCAGTTGGGAGCTTCATTGCAACACGTGGGTGCGTGTGTACGTAAACGAGTGCATTTCTTTTTGTGGTGTGCGTGTGTATGGATGCGCGTGCGCGTGCATGTGGGGCAGGGATGGAATGAGAGGGTGTTTGAATCTGTCTGTCCGTCCGTCTGTCTGTCTGTGACAGCCCCAAAACAAAGTTGTAACCTGTGTGTCATTCTTTCTCAGTTGCATTCGCAATCTTCACCTCGACTCATTCTCTCCCTCCCTCCAGACGACTCCGGGGAGCACCAGGTCAAACTGACCTTCACCTCTGTGGACGGAGCCTCGCTCTGGAGCGCGGCGGCTGCGCGAGAGATGTGCGCGTTCGACGAGCGTCTCGTGCGCGCGTCGCCGCACGTCATGACGCGTGGGAAAGACGCTCCGTGCGCCAGCCACTCCCTGGGACTCTACGTCGGGCTGATGCACAACAAGACGTGTGAGAATCTCACAGAGGAGGACATGAACCAAACACTGCAGGTACCCAAGCAAACGTTCAAATTTTGACTGGTGGAACTTGATGTCAGATCCAAGGGGGTCTGAGTCTTGCAAGGGTCCAGGTTTGACTCGAGGGTCCGTTGCTTCAGAAGAACCCAAAATCTGGGCCTTCCTTGTCTCCTTCCCTCTCTCACACACACACACACGCACGCACACACGCACACCTCCCATCTCAAAAACACATTTTCGCTCAAGGCCATGCGCAAAAAATTTCCTGCTACATGATCAACTGGATCTGTCTGAATTTCACTCAAGGAAGCACGGCTGTTTGGGGTTCCTTCAACCTCTTCCTCCAACCCAACACTCTTGCGAGCGAATCAAACACTTGCTCCAGAAGGCCAACGTCCTGGGGAAATCCTGTGGATCTCAGGCCCTCAGTTGTACCCTTGACTCCCGTGGCAATGCATCTGTTTTGGTCGTACTGAGTTCCAGCTCCTGTGGGTCAGTGGTCGAGACATGCAGACTGACCTCGTGGGCCTCGTCCTGTGATTTCCTCCCCGGATCTTCCTGTACTGACTCTCAGTCCTGGATTCTGGGACGTCTGGTCCTTCATTGGCACTCAACACGTGCAGGGTGACCCTCTGGGTGCAAGTTCCCCGCCACCCTGGATCTTCTGCAGTGACCCCTTCTGTTCTGCCTCTGCAGCTACTAAAAACATGCAGGGAGACCCATTCAGTGTCACCCATTGGCCTCCCCCATCCCCGCGAAACCTGGACCTGCTGCTTCAGTTCAAAATTGCTGTTTTCTCTGCGCAGGCGCCAAAGACATGCAAGGAGACCTCTCGGTGTTACCGTGTAGCTCCTTCTTCGGCCCCGACCCTGGACCTGCTGCTGTGACCCCTCTACATAAAGTGGCTCACACTAACATCTGCAGTGACCTCTGTGTTCTCTTCTCTATTTCTATTTCTCTCTCTCTATCTCTCTCTATCTCTCTGCCTGCAGGTGCTGAGGACATGTCGGGAGACCCCCCCCCCCGGTGCAAGCCCCCGACCCTGGATCTTCTGCAGTGATCCCCCTCAGTTCTTTCTCTGCAGGTGCTGAGGACGTGCAGGGAACCTCTTCCTGTGTCAGCTTTATGTTTGGCCCCCGACCCTGGATCTGCTGTAGTAAACTTCTGTTCTCTTTCTGCAGGTGCTGAAGACGTGCAGGGAGACGTACTACACGGCGCTCGAGCTGGAGATTCCCTACAGCTTCATCGAGGACTGTCTCACCCTCAACTGGTCCCAGTGCAAACACTACCTCCCGGTGAGTCCAGGCGATATTGCCTTCTGAGAAGAGCACACGTCTGTGTTTGTGTGTGTAGTGTGTGTGTGAGAGAGAGAGATCGTGTGTGAGAGAGAGATTGTGTGTGAGAGAGAGAAAGAAAGAGATTGTGTGTGAGAGAGAGAGAGAGAGAGAGAGAGAGAGAGAGATTGTGCGTGAGAGCGAGAGAGAGAGATTGTGTGTGAGATTGTGTGTGAGAGAGATTTTAATCGCAAGTGTTTCCAAGAGCTGAACCCCCCGATTGTGATCCTCAGAGACAAAGCACCCCATGCAACTGCTGCAGAAGCTAAATCTCCCCACTTCGCTTGCAGGAGCTTACCCTGCTGTGATCGCAAAAGCTCAACTCCCCACTGTGACTGCAGACGCTTGAGCTGCAGAAGCTAAAAGTCCCCATTGTACCTGCAGGAGATTCTCCTCCCTGCTGCTGCAGAAGCTAAAACTCCCTGTCGCTGGTTGCAGGAGCTGGATGAGAAGTGCTTCACGCACCGCGCTGCGCTCCGGATCCTCCACTTCCTCACGGACTCCGGCTTCATGGATCCGGCCGGGGGCGAGCACCTCGAGTTCGTCAACATGGTCCTCAACCTGCACAGCGGCAGGTACGGGTGTGTCCAGGGGGTGATCCAGGTTGCATCCCAAGGGTGAATTCCAGGGGTGGATCCAGAGGTGGATCCAGAGGTGGATCCAGGGCCAGACCCAAATGCGCAGGGGTTGGGTAAATCTTTCGTGGACTTGGACCGAGACAAAAATTTCTTCCCCAAAACTGAACCCACAAAGTTGGAGGCTGTGTTTGGGGTCCTAAGTCGGGTACAAGGTGACCGGAATCCCAAGGCAAGACACTCTCAGGCAGAAATTAGAGGTTGAGAAATCACTCCACCATGGACAAAGCGAAAAGTGTAAGGGAATGGAATCCAGGCGGCAGGTTGAACGCCTCCCCAACCACACGGTCGCACCCGCCAAATGAACCAGTGGTTCAACCCCCTTGAAAGTCATTTGGCACAGAGGAAACGTGCACTGGAACCATCCTTAGCAAAGAGAGCCGCATGACCAGCAGCCACTGATATCCACAGCCTCAGAAGTGACCGCACCCACCTCGCAACCAACGCCGGACTGACACGCACAAGTTGACTGTGAGGCAGCCACTCCCTCTGGTGGATCCAGGGTCGGGGCAGCGAGGTCTGACCTCGGTCCAACCAACGCTCTGACTCTCAGACGCACAAAAAGTCAGGGTGCAACGACAAAGGGGAAAAGGGGCCAGGGCTTCCGGTGTTTGCAGAAATGCCAGAAGTTGCAGTGTTCTTTGGAAGCCGGTCTGAGCAGACCCCAGACCTGTGCATTGGGCAGTTCCTGGGGTTAAGACACAATAGCATGACAGTGCCTGCCTGGTCTCGACAGTTTTCCAATGGCAGCACCAACACCCAACGTCAGAACAAACTTGCTGTCCCTAATTCATGGGCGTGTCCGTTTTGCCAGCCTCATGTGCTGAACATTGACACAAACCAGCCATCACACGTGAAAGAAAGGTGCTTGCACGGACATGGACAAGATTTGGTCGCTGGACCTATCCCCTGAGCGGAATGTCATTGCTTTCGGTGTAACTTGAGGGGCGTTGATTCCATGTTGGAGAACCGGAGCGACAGGCCTCCTGCACCACATCAGAGCCCCGTCTGCCATGCAGATCCAGGATTTGGTCGCTGGACCTGCCCCCTGGGCGGGAGTGGGATTCATTCAGGCCTGGCTTCATGAGGGGGGGGAGGGTCAACAGAGGTGGGAAGGAGTGAAGACCTTCCTGCAACCGCCCTGAACCAGAATTTTCAGGTGACCTCATATAGAACTTTTGCGTTTTGCGGCAAAGTCATTGACGGCTCAATGTGATTTTTATATGGAACTGCGTCAGCGTCAGCGGTAACGGCAGCGGCATCGGAATAGGGTCACCATTGAGTGCCTTGTCCAAAAATTTCTTGCGGCAAGAATCGGCCGCCAACGATTTGCTGTGACAAGCTACCTGCGTCACATTGGGCGTCTGTCAAATTTTGACGCCGCCCAACACGAGTTTGCCGCAGCTCCACACAAAATCAGCATTCAGGCCCGTTTTGTTTCGTTGCAGCAGTGAGGATCTGCCAGGAGCACATCCAGGGACCTGGCCCCCCTGAGCTGGGTGTGGTTCAGTCAGATGACGGGGGGCGTTGAATCATGTTGGAGGCCCACCCTCCCAAGTCCCGTCTGTTTCGTTGCAGCAATGAGGATTTCTACCAGGAGCGGATCCATGGGGCGGACCTGGAGGGGAAGCACGTCAGGGTCGTCGGGATCGACGTGCTCGATCGCTTCGGGCTCTTCGCGTCATACCTCCTGCGGGATATGGTCAGTTGTGGGCGGCCGGGCAGGGCGGGGAGTGGCGGGGCGGGGCGGGGCGGGGCGAGGAGGGCAGGGATAGGTGAAACGGCACAGGGAAGGCAGAGTGGGGCGCACACACTCCCACCTCCCTCCCTCACACACACACCTCCCTTACACACACGCACATCTCTCCCGCAGGTCTACTTCATCGTCGCGATGCTTCTCGTCTTCTTCATCGCGGGTCTCTACACGCGCTCCGTGCTCATCGTCCTCTTCACTCTCTTCAACGTCCTCTTCTCCTTCGGCTTCGCCTATTTCCTCTACTACGTCGTCTTCAGGATCCCGCACATGCCCTTCATGGCTCTCCTCGCAATCCTCCTCCTCATCGCAATCGGAGCCGATGACGTCTTCATCTTCACCGACACCTTCGAGCAGATGAAGGCCTCCCAACCGGAAGCTGACCTTGAGACGTGGATTTCCGGTACGATGCACCACGCTGCCCTCTCCATCCTCGTCACCAGTCTCACGACGGCCGCAGCACTGTACGCGAACCTCGTCAGTGAAATTACGGATATTCGCGGATTTGGGATAATCTCAGGTACGGCTTTGGTGGCCAATTACCTATTGATGATCACGTGGATTCCCGCCGGCCTCGTTTGCATTGAGAAACTGACCAACAGATGCTGTGATTGGCCAGAGCCCGGGTGCATTGGGAAGATCCACGAGTGCCTCACCATAGTAACGGTTCAGATGTTCCACAACGTCCTCCCCACGAGTATTCGGAAGCTCTGGCTCTTCTGGCTCCTCCTGTTCCTGGGTCTCGGGGTCGGGGGCATCATCGTGACATTCGTCATCCCCAAACTTGACCTCCCGTCCAGCCAGGACTTCGCCCTATTCGACAAGAACAGCGCCATCGAGGTTTGGTTCCAGGACCTCAAGTACAAATTCAGGTACTTCCAAGTACGTTCGGCGGAGGACCTCGGTAGGGGGCTCCACCTGAGGGCCATGTGGGGCATCAAGGGGGAGGACAACGGAAACTACCTTGACCCGGAGTCAAGGTCAACACTGGAGTTTGACCCCAGGTTCGACATGAGTGATCCTGAAGCCCAGGCCTGGCTCCTGCACTTCTGTCACGACGTCAAACGCGCGAGTTTCGTGGATAACAGCAGCGTCTCCCACCTGCCCTGCACCCTGGATCTGTTCAACGCCTTCACAACGCGACCCTGTGACGATCTCCAGTCGCAGATACAGATCTTCAGGCCCAATGCGAATCTCTCAGATCTCAACATCTCTACGGACTGCTGTGGACGCAGCTCCACCCCAATCCCCAAGCAACACTTCCAGAAATGTTTCCACGCATTTTCTGCGGTAGATTTCCAGTTTCTCAACCGATATCACATCGGGCTTGTTCTGGGGCGCGCCCTGTGGGACAAAAGTAAAAACAACGCCGTCGTCGCCTTTGAGTACGGCGTCTTTGGTAACCAAGGTTACACGTCGAATTACAGCAAAATGGATCCATATTACAAGGAGATTCTCAGCTACATGGATGAAAAACTCAAAACAGCGCCGAAAGGGCTGGAGCATGGGTGGATCATTCCTGAGAATAACCTCGGTCTCTATGACCTGCAGAGGGCGCTGGCGTTTGGGACCTACGCCGCCATTGGCGTTTCCATGGCAGCTGCGTTCATCGTGATGTTTGTGACGTCACTGAACATCGTCATCACCATCTACGCCATACTGACAATCTTCTTCACCATCTCAGTATGCGCTGGGATCCTGGTGCTCCTGGGTTGGGAGCTCAATATAGTGGAGTCAGTCACTCTCACCATGTCCGTGGGACTCTCCATTGACTTCTGCATCCACTACGGTATGGGATACAGACTCTCTACCCTGGGAGACAGAAAGAAGCGGGTGCAGGAATCCTTCGAGCGCGTCGCGTCCGCCATTTTTATGGCTGCCGGAACTACTTTCATCGCGGGCGCCTGTATTATGCCTTCTATCATCCTCTTCTACGTCCAGCTCGGCACCTTCCTCATGCTCATCATGGCCTTCAGCTGGCTCTTCGCGACCTTCTTCTTCCAGTCGCTCTGCTACGTCGCGGGGCCACGTGACGCGTTCGCGCAGCTCCCGTCCCCACTGCGCATGCTCTGTCCCCGGCGGCACAGTGGCGACGCCGCCACCGCCAGTGGGCGCCAGGTGAGCCCCGAGGCGCCCGCGCACGCGTCACAGACGCTGGAGGATAACGGTGTGGCGAATCCTGCCTACGAGTGAAGAAACCAACGACTCCACGGAAGAATGTTTTTGTTCAGATTGTTTCCAAAGACATGAAACGGATATAGGATGGAGGTCTCAGACTGATTCACGGACCAAACCCTCCAGACTAAATTTTATGCTCAAAATTTGCACTGTCAATCACAAAAATGTTCACGCTTCAAAGTTGTCCGCCATGCCTTGTCTCGTTTGCCTCAATCCTGGCACAGATGAAGGAGGTACCGAGGCCCCGACCGTGCCTGGGCCTGAGTCAGGCCTTCACCTAGAAACATCATCATCTCGGCGGGTGCTGAATGCATTTTATGGACGGACAGGGAACCTCGGACGAAGGAACCACCCTGGATCCACCACTGCAGCGCCCGCCACCAGCGACATTGACACTCAGTATATTGACTGTCGCACAAGGATGTGGCTCAACTTTGTCTTTTTGCTGCAGATGAACTTGTTGTAGATGCATTGAACCAACCCACGAGAATATGCAACAGATCACCAGGAGCAGGCTCTGAATGGAGACCCTGGTGGGCCAGCTCCCGTTGTGGCCCTGCATGGGGACCCTGGGGGGGCGGCTCCCGTTTTGGCCCTGAATGGGGACCCTGGGGGCCCGGCTCCCGTTTTGGCCCTGAATGGGACCCTGGGGGCCCGGCTCCCGTTTTGGCCCTGAATGGGGACCCTGGGGGCCTGGCTCCCATTTTGGCCCTGAATGGGACCCTGGGGGCCCAGCTCCCGTTGTGGCTTTGAATGGGGACCCTGGGGGCCCAGCTCCCGTTGTGGCCCTGCATGGGGACCCTGGGGGGCGGCTCCCGTTGTGGCCCTGCATGGGGACCCTGGGGGGCCAGCTCCCGTTTGTTCAATGCTGCAAAGTCAAACCCGAATCCCCAGTGGTCGGGACCGGATTCTGGATCTGCTCATGACTTTTTTTCGCGCTGTGTAAACGCAGCCTGGTGGTCGCTCAACGAACTGTTTTCTATTTTTCTTGTCTTTCGTGTTGGATGAACGCATGACGATGAACAAGGAGAAGGCGCCACACATCACCCCGATGAAGTGCGACGCCTGCGTGAAGTGGTACCACACTGCGGTGTTGCTCAAGTAGAAAGCGAAGACCAGTCGCCTTCAGACCAACACCAGAGTCTGGAGGTGGATTTCTCTCCAAGCTCTCGGAAATGTGTGCACTGTTTGACAATTTCAAACAAGAGCGATAATGTCACGTGATGCGTTCAGAATAGGGAGATTCAGCAAAATGTCCGTCACGCGGAAAACGTCGCCGTCAACGTCACTCTGTTGTGACGTGGAGAGGGCTTGCTCAGGTTTCCCAATGCCACAATTGTTGTGTCGGTACTCCAGGGGTGGATCCAAGACCAGGGAAATCGGGGGTCACACCCCAAGTTTGCAACTTCACCCTGAGATGCTGAACAATTTTCGCATCTGATCGCACTGAAATTTGTGAGGGGTCATTTTTGTCGGGGTTGAAGAGGCGGTGACCAATTTGAGTCTGTGTTTGCGTCTGAGGCAGTGCTCGATTTTACAACACACATTGTTGAAGTGGGTGTGTCCCCTCCCTGGATCTGCCCCTGGTTCTGTGTGATCAAACGTTGTTCTTCACTGTGATAATGTTCTGAGTTCAAGTTGTCCTGCACCAACATACAACGTTCAAATAAAGATGTGCCTTCGTGAACATGCTCTCCGTTTCTGAAGGTTTGCTAAGACAAGGGCACGCATCGTGCGTGTAGGAACCACGTGTGCAAACCCCTTCCAGGGCAGGATCTGACACTTGGTGCATGAATTACACTCGAACAGTTCAGCTACTTGTGCGAGAAACAAGCCGGGAACAGCCTCACCAACTGTGAGAGTTTCACCTTGTTGTGCACCCAAAAACCTTGACCAAGACCCCCGGAGGTGGTTCCACCATAGTACGCTGGCGACGCGCACTCAACTCGTGGGGAAGATGAACCGAAATAACTGATTCACAGCGCGACAGTTTCCCATGGATGCCAGAATTACACAATCCAGTCCAGCGATTCTTCGCACCGTCGTCTTTGATAACTCACGACCCCACCCCACAAACAAACAAACAAACAAACAAACAAAAAATCACCACCACCACCCGCCTCACACAGCGCAGACAATTTTCCGCCAGAAACCACTTGACCCTCCCAGGAAACGAAAAAAGCAAGAAAATATTCAGTTGACAATTAAAATCCATCTGTGACAAGTATTTGATCAGTCAGGAAAATTTGTTGCACACACGAACGAAATTTTTCTTTGAACAACAGAATTGTCAGATTCTTGAACAAGTCAATACGTGCGGTGCACGAGAAATACGTGCGACGCTCCACGTATACGTGTGCGTGCGTGTGTGTGTGTGCGTGCAACGCAGACACACAATTGACTTGTGCAGATCGCAATGCATGCCGCACTCTGTGTGAACCCGGCCTGACTGTTTGACCCTTGTCCCACACTGCCCCACAGTTCCATAAAGTATGTCCTACTTCCCCAAGCGTGACACTGTCACAACAACACTAAATAGGTTGGGATATTGAAGAGGCAGCACAGACGAGTGCGCGCTGTCCCACTTACCACACTTCCTGAAGAGGCTCCTCAATCGAACACGCTTTTCTCTCAGAGATGGAACTTTGTGATGAGATCTGGAATATTGGGATACACACGCCGTAGAATCGCGCAAAACTTGGAGTACAGTTAGAGAGAAGCAAAGGACGTTATGGCAGTCAACAATTCTAGTCTTTACAGTGAGTGTGTGAACTTCTTTTCTCCGAGAAAACTCGTACGAGTTTACAAAACACGCGTGAGACAATAACACGGGTCCAAGATTCAACTTTTGTGTGCGATTATGAACCAAAAGACCTGGATCGACCTGGCTTCAGGACACGCAGAACTGCCAATCCAGGGGCTGGGACCCAGAGAATCCAGGTTTCCTGGACTCCAGGACCTGCGTGGGTTGGCATCCCAAGTTGTTCATACGTACAGGGACACACACACACACACACACACACACACACACACCTCGTACACACACATACAGAATTGACCTGCTTGTGGATCCAGGATCGAGGACAAAGGGGGAACCTTTGGTGCCAGCCGGTCCGACGGCTGAAAGCTTTCTTTGGTGTGCGGTATTTCGTGCCTCACAGTGCAAGGATCACGAAGTCCATGCAGTTGTGCCTGAAAACAATTTGTTTGCCAGCAGCCACACCGTCTTGTAAAGAAGTATCACAAATTCCCAATTCCACGGTCTGCGAAACATGCCTCACGTTCAATCAACCGTGTGTAGGCCTGCATACGAGTTTCCAGCGGATACAGGGGGCTGTGTGATGACATAACAAAACAATCAAAACCATTTAAGTTTCAGCCAAAACTTCTCAAAACTCCGCTTGCCACCTCAGGCTTGTACTCCACTGTTTTCAGCGTCAGAGAAAAGTACGGCCAGACACCACAAAACATCTGGGAAAATCGAAGCCCACTCCCCACCCACCCCAACTTTTTGTCCCGTAGGTTTTTGTCCAACCCACCTCCCCACACACAGAACACTGTTGTTAAGTTCAGTTCCTGGGGGGTGTAGAACATGCCTGAAGTTGGTTGGGCTGAACAAAATGTCAGCAGATCGTACCCCAGCTCCCTGGGGCAGGTCTCAGGAGACAGGGCGTACCCAAACTTTGGGCAGGTCTTTCGCTCCCTGGGGCGGGCTGACAGGGCCAACACGAAATTCCGGTAGAACCTGCCTCACGAAGATAGAAATCAGGTTCACACATATCCTCGTGCACGTGCCCCTGTTCAACGCTCTGCTTTTCTTGTCTGGAGAAGGGAAGCAACTCGCGGGAACAAAAACCAAACCGGGAAGATACGTATCAACGCTGATCGGGTTTCCTTCCTTCCGCAGAAAACCCTATCTTTGCGCGGCGGTTGCCACGCGAGGACGCCGTGGAGCTGGGTGACGTCTCCGCCGCCGGCGGCGCACCCGACGCCGCCGCCCCGGACGCCAACGACTCGTCGAGCGGGGACGACGGGACGGCGTCGACGCCGCTTCCGGCGGTGCCGCCCAAGGCGACGCTCGGGCGGCGCATGGGGCTGCGTCTTCAGACGGATCAGCTGCGGGACAGATTCCTCCGCTCCATCCGCAAGAATGACGCGGCCGGCGTCAGGAAGACGCTGCTGGTGAGTGCGCATGCGTGAGGGGAGAGGGGACGTCAGCGTAATGAAGGCGTGATGGAGGATGGAGGTTGTGTGTGTGTGTGGGTGTGTGTGTGAGAGAGAGAGAGAGAGAGAGAGAGAGAGA
>JAAUXT010086675.1_pt1 | contig 12102 bp, 5 predicted proteins | sample 7278171 | NCBI WGS metagenome assembly JAAUXT01 (sample SAMN14350112, study PRJNA611818) | marine sediment metagenome | isolation source: surface marine sediment (1.8m) | place: French Polynesia: Moorea | collected 2018-08
AACTTCAACTTCTCAGGTTAGTTATCCACTTCCTCGGTGTGTGTGTGTGTGTGTGTGTGTGTGTGTGTGTGTGTGTGTGTGTGTATGTGTGTGTGTGTATGTGTGTGTGTGTCTGTGTGTGTGTTGTGAGGCTGGGGGAGGAATCTTTTCCAACAGCTACCACCCTATCTCATGCAGATTCAACAAAGCAAATTCAATTGCTTCAGTAACACGCTACGAAACTGCAACGAATCACTGCAAAACGAGAAGGTTGTCCGTTGCGGGTACACTTGCCTCTGCTGATACTTGTGCTGTCGCGTGCAACACAGACAATGTCATTCAAACACAGGAACCTCAACAAAACGCTCAGTTTCTGCTGAGTCCCAACGTCGCAGAGCAGGATTTCCAAGGTTGTTGCATTCATATTTCTGGGCCCAGAATGTCAGTCTTTTCAGTACGCTGTTGACCAACAAAGTATTGTGACAAGGATCTCTGAGGCAACGTTCCGGGCTTTTCTCTTCTTGGTCAAATAAACTCAACGCTGCATGGTAGGTACGCGCGCACAGCCCGGTGTTGTCGCAGCGGGCCGGTCCAGACAGGATGAAGGGCGGAGTGTTCAAGGAGTCAATGGATTCAACGCCACGGCAATGGGGAGTTTGAGCAGATCCGTCCGGTCTTCCTTTGCCAGTGTGCACCAATTCCCAGACAGATAACACAGATATAACCAGTGATAAAAAGTAAAATGCTGTCGTTATTGAAATTTGGTTGTCTGTGCCGCTGATCTGGCAATTGGGGCACCGCACGCATGGAACTTCACGTGCTAAAACTCCCCAATGTCAACAAAACGGAAGTCAAACTACGGGAATTGTGTGTCGCGACGCCTTTGATGTTTGCACGGCTATTGGGCTCCCGTGTACTCAAATGAGTCAAAGGGATAATGAGTTGTCAGCGGCAACACCGGTATAAAAGCAAATGATTGGCAAGACCTTTTGAACTGATAGGGAAACAGATATGTACAAACGCACTCCAAGCGCCTAAGCTGCATGGTAAAAGGGGGAACCAAACCGCCTGCGGGAGATGCAACGGGCGACAACACGTGGTCTGTCACGTGTGTGGCTCGCATGGCATGGACGTCGTTACCTTGTGAAGAGGAGACTGAGAATAGTCGCGGAAAGAATGACAAGTTTATGCGACACGGCTGATTGTTGGCGACGCATGGCGCGGTGCAGTCCGTTCTGCAAATACGACGTGTGCGACACAATGATAAACCGAGCCTGTGCACCACCGACACCACACCACTGCCTCCACTGAGCATGCAGCAGTCCACACAGCCACCACCGACAAAAAACCAAAACCATGTCAACACACGGACGGACACAGCTAGCGGCCGGACGGACGGACGGACAACCAGTCGTGTTTCATCCTGGAAAAGTCGGGCGAGAGAAGAAACACGAGTGGCGTGTTCGTGGCTCCCCCTGGTGGACTCGCCATGCGTGCAGAGGACGAGGGAATGGCCTCTGAAAGTCGTCGTTTAGTGTGGTACGCACCTGGTTAGCAAGAGCGAGAGGATGGTTGCGGAGAGCAGCAGCAGTTGCTGGGACAGAGCTGACTGGGTTCTTTGCATGGCACGATGCAGATCATTCTGGAATAGCCATGCAGTTGCCAACCGATAGTATGTTTGTCAAATCTTTTTGCTCCTTGCCAGGTCTCTACCCCGGAGGGTGAAGCAACGCCCAAAGGCCACTGACATTCAAATAGTAACAGCTCGGCCTTCTTCGAATCACATGCACCGTTTTTGAAACTCCAATTTCATTGGTCAAGTTGTCATTGCACTGCATAATCAGGTTCGAATTCGTGAGTTCGAAACAAACGGGCTCGTTGTGCATGTGTTCGAAGACAGCCAAGAACAGTTCAACAGATTCACTCAAAGCAACACACAGCCACTGCAGACAGCCCACCAAAGCTGAAACAGGAAAACCTCATTTATCACAGCAAGGACAGTCAGAAGACCAAAATGAGTCTTGGTTACCTGGTTAGAAAAAGGCAAAGCACGGTGGCGGACAAAATTAGAAGCTGCTGGGAAAGGGCCGACTGCGTTCGCTGCATTGCGCGGTGCAAGTCGTTCTGAAAACAAGCACACTCAGAAACATGGAAGTAAAACCAAGCCAACCACAGCAATGGCGAAAACAGAGCGAGAGTGAAGGTCTTCAGCCTGGAAGTCGCCACCCCGACCCCCACGAAGCGTGAATTTCTCTCAAGCTGTTCGTGAGCCATAAAGACGACAAGACACTGGGAAGGAAACAGAAGACAGGAAGAGCAGCCGGACACTCGAAGCCTGTCAGGACTCGGAACGACTGTGTCCCACAATCCACTGCGTCCTGACATCGCTGTTCGACCAACAAAGACATCAACAGCAATCCACAGCCCTTGGCGCACAACAGCAAATCAGGCAAGACAGGACTTGGGGAATTCTGGGGGCTTCACGTGGAAAACTAGTCAGGAGCAAAGCATCGGTTGGCCACAAAACTGTTTTTTGAGCCAATGTGTCAATTCTTAATTGTCAAAGTTTTTCTGTGGGAGGACAAGGAACAAGTTCACTTTTGGTGTTCGAATGAAAGAAAGTCACCAGCGTATAACAGAAATACGAAGTAAGACGTTGGTGACCACTGACGAAGCTGGAGTCCAAAGAGAAAAGACAACAAAACAACGTCAACACAAAGGAAAACTGAAAAGACCAAAACAAGTGTTTCGGCATGGGAAACAAAGTCACCAAACACAAGAAACTTCAAAGCAAGCAAGATGCGCAGCAAACTCTGGAACACGATGTTACATTACAAAACTACATCAAATCAACTTTTGCACACACAGAAATTCAGCACTCGTTTTACTCCGCAGAAATTGCAAAGCTGTTCCGTCGTCTTACCAAGCCGAGTAAACTTCGGTTCATGTTCTGCACAGAATGTACACTTCTTCGCTCCACATAATTTTCCGACACTAATCACATAAATGGCGACGCGCATTGTGTTTCTGTTGGAGTTGTCATCCACGACAAAACAGCCGTCGACAGAATGAGGCAGACCGACTACAAATCCTCACTAATGCACGGCTTGGTTGTTGCTCTTTTTACACTCAGTTGCGTTGATAATTATTCAAGTTGTGGACTCACCAGCATGTTTTCTAGAGCGGACTTTGCCAACCAGCAGTTGAGAAAAACGGGGATGAAGACATTGCGGCACGGAGGGTACAGGATCTGCAAAGAGGAAGAGGTCAGGTCAGCCAAGCTGGACGCTTCCGTAAGCTGGTCAGGCTGTTTTTCCTGCCGAGGAGTATCAGGAGCCAAGCACGCGCTCCTCGTGCTTGGTTTTTGGTCGCGTTTCTCTGCAGACAGTAAAAAATCCAAGTTTTTTATCGGGCTCAAGCAGCTCAGTGGGTTCTCTTGGAGCCAAAACTGTTTTTCCGACCAGATTCTGAGTTGAAAAAACTGACACAGTGGCAGGTCATTTGCGGGAAACCCTGCAAAAACCAGGCAAACCAATCAACAGCTGTCTCTCACGAATCCGGCTTCTGATTCGGTGGTGTCAAAACGTAAATGGCCAAGTGTCTAAATCCAGTTCCTAATTTTCTGACGTCAGCAGCGAACAGGCAGCCTGTGTACCTGTGCCTCTTTTTCAAACTTGTTCACTATTAATTTCCCACGGGCTTTTAAATTCACCCAAAATTAGATTTTCCTTTCAGACACAATTATTTTGTCATAATGTTCTCGTCAAACTGAGATGGCGTTTCAAGAAACCTGAATTTCCGCTGGGATCTCGTCGAAAAAAAGTCACTTGTGGAAGACATCATCTGAGGGCTCTTCTTGAATGAAACAGAGTTTTGACGAGGAAATTTTTATTTCTGAACATTTTGACGCAAGACTGCATCAGCAGGACACACACCATCAGGTAGGCCACGACGCAAATCTCCGAAACGCAACGAGATTTTTCTAACGATGCGACCCAAGCTGTCTTTCGTTCGCCATTGCGTGACAGATGAGTGTCCGTCGATATCGGACAGAGTGTGCCAAGCAGCTTCCCCAATTAACTTCCGAACTTGGACTTTTCCACAGTGAATGGAATTCTGCAGCCAAACATCGGACGAACAATACGAAAAGTCAACCGCAGTGAGGGACAGATCGCTTCCCGTCGACGACGAGCAGCTGCTTAAAACGGAAACGCTGACAGAGAACAAGGCGCAGAGCATGTAGGCCCCCCCCCCGACAAAGCTGCTGCAGGTGGAAAATGTTCAGGACAGTGCGGACCCAACCACGCAGGTCTGCTGGGTGGTCCACACCTTGTGGCAAAACGGTCAAACACTTCTGTTGGAACGTTGTTCGCCCAAAGACCAGAAAGGCTTCATAAAATGCCCAGAAAGGAGAGAGCGAACACAAACACAGTAAGAAATTTCAAGACAAACAAGTCAGGCTGCCATGTTCCCCTTTCTGAAATTGAGCCCAACAGAGGCGTCACAGCAAAGCGCGAACAACCCACTGTTGTGAATCTGATGATACAAGACCACAACAGGAACAAGCGCACGGTTGGAAAACTTGTTTGTCTTGAGAGTCATACAGGTCAACTGCTTTTTCGAAGCGGGAGCGGACGTTCACGTCAAGCGCAGCAAGATCAACGAGTGTGGCGGAGACAAACTCAATTATTATGTCCAGGAAACCGCGAAATTACGAAACGCCCTCGTCTATTCATCGGCGCCGCTGTTGTCCGCCGGTTCAGCCTGACGTATGTGTGTGACACCCGCGCCGCCCGTCCTCATACATCCCAACGTTACGGATGCAAATAGGGACAAGACAGACGGCTCCTTGTTGCTAACAATCTGAATGTGAATACAACACTCAGCGCAGCATAACGACCTTTCTGGCTCTTATCGTTCTGAAAATGGATATTCCCCAAACACAGAGAGAAGAGCAGCCATAACTTGCAAATGAGATGCGTGCGGTACCCAAGAGGCGAAGCACAGGAACCTGCTGCCTGTGGAACGGAATCCTGCATGCGAGGTGAGGAGGGTACTCACTGTGAATATGAATGGCACGGTGTTGCAGATTTCTAGCAGGAAGCCCGGCATCAAAATCTGCTGCAGAATATTACCCTGAAATTGTATTGGAATCATTACAAACGGTTGGCATTTCAGCCAAACATTAGAACAGGCGCATTTGAACGTTGTCACAGCGCAGCAATTCAACCAGCCTTTGAAGTTCCGCGGCTTGACAAAATGTTTTCAAACCCTGAAGCCAATAAGGTTCGAGAAAACATCCATTTGGGTATTTCACTGGGGACAGAACGTGTTTGCTAAACAACTTGATTCTCCTGTCGCAGCGCAAAGTAGCTTCAAACGTTGATACTTGGGTCGTGTGGACAGTGGTAAGCTTCTTAGGTTTGTTATTTTTCTTGCAAATTACAGTGCAGAGGGAGAACGCAACACGACGGCATTTCCACAACGGTCTAATTTCCCCTGGATGTAAATGGTCTTGTTGCGTGCCGAGAGCTGACCTGACAAAGACCGAGAGCTCAAAGTATGCAATCTCGTGTTTGCCTTCGCTCGAATTGGGTCAAATATGACAGTGTTTCTCCTGCAGGAGGAGTGGCTGCAGACTCTTGGTGGCGCTGACTGGCTTTGTTCAGCAGTCAGTCCGTGTGGTCAGGGAGAAACACCAGGAACGTGTTTTCTTACGTGTGGCAGAATTTCGTTGTTGGAGTGTCAGAATATCCCAGGTCATGCAGCCTCCCCCCAACCTCCCCCCCAACAGCTTGATCTCGCCGTCGCGGTGCTGCTCCCCCCCCCCCGCACTCTGACCCCAACTTTTCGCACGTCAGTGGAAATTACACCATTTCACTGAAAAAACCTCGCTTTTACGCACGGAACAAACTGAACACCACAACATCGTGCTGCTTGAAGAGCGTTCCCCCCAAAGTACCTGGTCACCCCAAACCTTGTACCCTTGTACCCCACCAGACCGATGTTGTGGCTGACTGAACATGCCCTTTCGCCCCACCAAACCCACCTTGTCCCTCCAAACTGACCTTTCAGATTCGACTGAACCAAACTGATCTTGTATCCACCAAAGACACCTTGTACCCAAGTACACCGACTTTGTGCCCAACCAAACCTGCCTTGGAGCCCACCAAACGTACCTTGTCCCCTCCAAACTGACCTTGTACTCAACAAAACATACCTTGTACCCCACCAAACACCCTGTACCTCACTACACATACCTTGTACCCCACCAAACGAACCTTGTACCGCACACAACGTACCCTGTACCCCTCGGAACGTTCCTTGTACGTACCCCACCAAACACACCCTGTGCCCCACTGAACGAACCTTGTAGCCCAGATAGGTGAGGAGCAGCGTCTCGCTGAGACTGATGATGGCGACGCTGACCTGTATGGCCCACAGCCACGTGTTCCTGTTCACCCAGAAGATCAGCTCCCTGAAGCAACACCAAAAACAACCCGTGAATACAAAACAAACAGTTCAGAAAAGGTTTTCTCAAAACAGCTTGAAGGTCGACATCAGAACAGTTGGAGTTTTCCGAGTGAAGAACTTGCGCCGGAGAAGTCATGTTGGATTGCGTTAGGACGGTTTGGAGCAGCTGCCAGTAATTTCATTACAAGTGTTGAAAAGGCAAAAAGCACAAGAAAACTGTGGGTGAAGCAGATTTGAACACGGTCGGGTCTTGTAACACAGACTGGTGTCTTGACAGAAGGAATTGAAAAAGAAAATAACGTCTCAGCTGCGTTCGCAAATGAAGTGCGGTCGCTCTCAAGGTTTCTCACTTCCCCGGGCTTCGCCTCCCAAATCAGCAGCTTCATTTTTCGCTAATCTACTTTGTTGGCTGCGAAACATGATTTGTGTGAAAGCCATGTCCATTACAGACTATCCCAAGCCGAAATGGATCAAATGTCGCAAGGGACCACGCCGCAACAAAAGCGAAACGGTTCCTGGCACTCAACGAAGCTCCACACGGCCACACCTGCGGAGGATAGTCTACTGACGAGACTCCCACTGGTGCTTTGGAACAAGTGAAGCTCATTTCAAAGTGTGAATTCAGCTGGGACTCCGGTGACCTTTCTCGTCTTTACATCAGGACACCAGGCCTTTGTTTTCCTGACGAAACTCCTTCTCGTTATAGTTGCACATGTACGGGACAATGATTCGTGCTGGTTTGCAAAGGATATGTGGAGTACATTGTTGTGGTCGGTCCATTGCTTCGTGTACAGAGTTGTTGTGGGCGCGTACTCGTTAACACACCTCCGAGACTGTCAGAATTGGTTCAATTTGCAGCGACAGTCATCCGCAAGTACGAATGGCAAATGCTTCCATGACAGCAATTAAAACTGATCCGAATGGGGATTTTACGAAGGCGTGCTTTCAGCCCGACTGATCATCGAGGAATCTTGAGAAGCATTCATTATGTAAACTAACGGCTGCGAAGCAGAGCGACCGAATGTCCTCTCCCGTGCAAACAACTCCACAAAGAACACTGTGTGGCGTTTAGATATGCAAATGCAGGAGTCTCTTCTGGAGAACGCGACGCGTGCGCAATGCAGAGTTCCGTTCCCGCGTTTGAAGATCCGTCACCATGGATATTTGAACCTCAACGCCACAAGCCTCTTGTCCAATGTGAAATGTTTACCGCATCCCGGGCTTTAAGTCGTGGTCGGAATGAACGGAATGAAACAAAAGGGGGCAATTTTTCACTCGCAATCGCCTTGAGCCAGAAGCGTCGCTCGAGACTCGAGCCCGGATCGTCGTTGTCTCGCGCGCTACGGCTCAGGTAATGGATCGTGAGTGCGGGATTATAATTGATGAGCCCACCCCCCCCCCCGCGGGCGCCCCCCCTCCTGGCGGAAACCTACCGAACGAGCCCGACTGAGTGACGGGAGAGTGACGTAACTCAAGTGAGTGTCTGTCGTCGGGGCTGAAGCAGGAAATTGCGGACTGAGTGCAGCGGGTGCGTCGGGCCGGGGGGCGGGAACGGGACGCCGAGGAGAAGGAACGCCACGCAGATGAAGACCAATTAACATCGTCGCCACGCAGCTCCCAGAGACACTTTGCTCCCTTTCCTCCAGAAGATTGCTTGAATCGGAAGGCACGGTTTCATGCGAAGCCCCCAAGGGATGTGGGGTACAGAGTGGCTTTCAAGGAGGGAGGGAAGCAACCAAGCATACTGACCACTGAATCGTAGGGTTCTGCCTGAATTCATCGTGGTCTATCTCTGCCGTTCTGTTGCTGCAGTGCGCGTTTGTGTCGCTGAAAAGGTCAAGAAAGAAGACGTTTTCATGGAGAACACGTCAACCTCGAATAGGCCAAAAACGCACGTCTCCAGCACACCGTGCCGCAACATTCGATTGGTCAGTTGTCGGAGCTGAATCAATAAAGTCGCTGTAATCAAGTGGTCGGAACCTGAAAGGGCAGCTTCTTTCGTCAAATTATTGTCCAGAGAACAAGGCAAAATCCGTTGGGAGAACCAACAAAGGAGAATGGATTGTTTGAAATACCGCTGAGTCTCTCTTGCCCGAATTCACGCGACTGTTGGAGTGGACCAAAAAGACAAACAACATGCAACAGACATTCACAAAACAGCAGATCAGCTTCACGGGGGCCAGAGATAAGCCTTGTGCAAAAAACAAGCTGTGCAAACAAAAACTTACACCACGCACGTTCAGTGCGGGACAAATCAATAAGTCTCTGTGCAAAAACTGGAAACTTGATCAAGTGCCACTGAATACCGCACAATTAGGTTTCGCTGCATTTTGGGATGTGTCAACAACAGTGTCATTTGCTTCATGATTTGTTTTTTCCTTTCCCTTCCCACCAAAGGCTTTCCTCATTTTTGCTGGCCGCGATGAGCCAAAAACATCTTTGGCAAGGGCTTCATGCAAATTTCAAAACGTGCTGCCAGTTGACACGACTTTCACAAAAACGTCAATTTCGTGACCGACTGACAGGTGGACACCTGTGTTGCCTCTGGCAACTGGGTGCGATTGTTACAAAAATGAATTAAAGTCCGAGCGGGAAACACACAAACGGAAACACTCGCTCTGATGACCCACCCCCTGTTTTTGTACAATTGAAAAAGACGGTTTCTCCAAAACAAGACAATGAAGCTGTACAACACAGATTATTTCCGAAACACATCCCCGACAACACTGAGCAAACAAACTTCGGAGGATAACAAAAAGTACACATCGTTAGCGAAAAGAAAAGTACACAATGAGGTAACAGAACTTGACAACATTCATCAAACATTGACAAAGTCATGTACCAGTCGTAGCTCGTCGGGTCGTCCAGCGCTACCCTCACCAGGTAGAGCACGCACGACAGCAGCTTTATGAACAAGTTGAATATCCGGATGCGCAGACCTGAAGCGAACACATGTCAGAAACTCATCACCTGTGTCCTCGACACATTTTGCACCTCAGTCGCTGATGTTTTTGGAAAATGAGCCAGTCGGACGAGGACAGATCCGAGGCAGCTGAAATTTAATCCACATTGCTCGTGTGCTGCGGTGGAAGATGTTCGTGTGAGATCGTTCCTTGTAAGCGTTTGGAATACCAGTTGCGTAAGGGTTCACACACGCTGGCAAAATGGTTCGTGTGAAATCACATCATGACTTTTCGAGACCTTTGGCCAAGAAAAGAGTTGTGTGATTGAACAGGTACCAATTTTTCAGTGTGTGAAGTCACTTCTACAATAGGTCACGTGCGAGAGCCTTTGTGACCGCAGCGTTGTTGAATTCAAAGTCACAGCAAAAATCATGGGCAGATATGAGTGATTCCCTTCACCACGTCGAGACAGAGAGAACATGTTGCAGTCACCTGACCCTGGTACTCGTACAAACTCAGATCTGCACCAAAACAGGCAGGAAGATCAAAAAGCCACAGCCAGACAAGACTGACGTTTCCAATCTTCACGTCAAAGATGTCTGCCACGTGACCGACGCAACACGTCTGGTACGTGACAAAAAACGTCTGCAACGTGACGTGTCACCCCAAGAGACATCTTATTAAACTTCGCCATCGGGAGCGATCATTAATTGCGACGCTCGTTAACGTCACAGCGAGTGATATCGAGTCAACAAGACGAGGCGCCACTCACTCGATCTCTGGTTCTTGATGAAGTACACCTGCAGGCGCTCCTTGAAGGATTTCTCGTTGGTGAAGAACTCGACTCGGACCCTGGAAAATATGAAAGAAAACACACCTGAGAAATTGTAAAAATCTATGCAGTGAAACCTCAAGCAACGTGACCTACCCACGAGGTGTTTGTAACTGCTCATCTTCAAGTAAGGGAATCAGTGTGCCCATTTGGCAAAAATGGTCCTTTCTCTGCAGAACAGTGAGCGTAGTTCGAAGCCGTTGCAGAAGAGTGGAACGTCCTGTTTGGGTTCAGCGGAAGTAGGTCGTAACGTGCCTGCGAAGGCTATAGTACACGAGGAGGAAGGTTGTGTACGGATGCACCTGTTGGTTCACTGTGTCTGAGCTGCATTGTTTTCTGCGCATCATATACAGGTGAACATTCAGCAATCATTTCTCGTTTCTGCTCCAACATACGGGAGGCAATCAGCTGTCTCCTTTGGCTATGACGTGACAAGGCGTTGCGCTCACTCGGTGAAATCAAATGAGTTGTATCCTGCCAGCTTCATTGCAACCCAAACAATCGCACAGCACGCCAATAAGAAATCAATTCTTGCGAGTACCGCGCGCGGTGCAACCGCTTAATGCGACATGAAAAACAGGATATGATATCTTGAAATATTTATCAATTGCGCCAGAAGCGTGAGGTTCATTTGCAGTGAGCACAGGAAACTGCAGGTTGGATACACAGTCTGAACACCCGTTTCTGCAGGACAGCTCCGAGTCGACGGAAGTGAAGAACTCCCTCGGAAGTTATTAGCGGTCTCCCTGCGGATTGGGATTCTGTGGTTCTGTGTCCAATTATTTCTGACTTTGCTTCCCACGTCCCGGGGACGTCCTGGGTTTTTCAGGAAACGCGTCTGATTGCAACAAGCCGCTCACATACTGCAACAGTCCCTCACAGCAAAGACTCGTCACGCACGAGAAACTCACCTGTCTTTGGGATGAGCTCTACTCATGGAACTTATGCTCCTCTGCAGAGTTTCCCGACTGATAACCCTCCGAGGGTGAAGTAGGAACTTATCCATGGTAAACCGTCGTGTGACAGACAAGTAGAGTTCAAAGCAACATCTCTCCGCTTTCACAAAGGATTCCTGGATGTGGAAGGATCCAGTACGCGCATTGTTATGTTAGACCTGCGCAGGTGTACTCTGCCAACATTCTTACGTTCACTCCAGCAGGCCAGCCCAGCCCAGCCCCGGCCAACACACAACACTCTCCACGGAAGTTACTCGAGGTAGATGGATCACTCTGAGGAGTCAGACAGCCCCAACATCACTTTTACTGACGTTCCTACGGCGGAGGGTTCAAAGGCAGTCGGCTCGTTTTTGCGCCTAAGTTCGTGTTGAGAGGGAGTCCAACCAAGCCCGGGGTTTGTGAATGAGGAATACCTTTAATTAGGCGGGCGGACTGACGTTCCCGCACAGCTGCCTCCATCAAATCCCCAGAATCGCTTGAACTGGAGGACCCCGGCATCTTCCGCTTCATTCGCTCGCAACAGCACCGGCAAAGTGGTAAATCCACCTCACAAATCACCCACCAGGTTCTTCGACACTTCTCAGACTGCTGCAAAAGCAATTTCGATACGTGGCAGCCCAGACCACACAAAAGTTTTCCAGGCCTATTCAGGCCTGGAAGCAACGAGAAATCCTTGCCGTTTGTTGTGCGAAGTCCCTTTAGGGTGAAGCGCCAAGTGGTAGTGCAGTATGTGGCAGCTGGACCAAAATGTCCCCTCCCCCCAATAGACAGACCCCCCTACGGCCAGACCCCTCCCATGGCCAGACCCCCCCCCCCCAGACAGCATGACTGGTGGAGGACAAGGAAGAATTGATGACATGACCGATGCTGCAAGGGACTTCACACTGCAGTTGCCGTGAGCACTGCTTCTCGATTGGTATGCAAGCACGCTTCAGTCCAAAAGTGCCGGGTCTGTCTG
>JAAUXT010139773.1_pt1 | contig 12102 bp, 13 predicted proteins | sample 7278171 | NCBI WGS metagenome assembly JAAUXT01 (sample SAMN14350112, study PRJNA611818) | marine sediment metagenome | isolation source: surface marine sediment (1.8m) | place: French Polynesia: Moorea | collected 2018-08
GGTGATACAACATGCAATCGAACGTCAGAATTGCAAGTCTCCTCGTACCCTCGGAGATTGGACGGACACACACACACACACACACACACACACACACACACACACACACACACACACATCATATCACATGCATCCACACGGAAGCACCTGAACAACGAAGTCGCCGTTCCACAACGATGGCTCTTCAACGCGTCTTGCAATTGAAATTTATTGTATTGTTTTGGTGACTGACATTGTATCTTCTTACGTTTCCCAAATTTGGCTGGACAACAACAAAAGAAATGAAATACCTGTACCTATTATGCTGTGATACGGTCCCATTTCTGCTGCTTTCTTACCAAACACAGGTGCGCTCGAACGCCAGCGCGTCAATGAAGAGCGGCGGAGCAGTGTGGCAGCACACCAACTCGCTCACCTACTTGAGAATCATGATGCGTAATTAGAATCTTTTGTTCCGTGCCCTGCCTAGAGACTGGTTGCGTTTTCCTTTCGGGTACATCTGCAGTGTTGTGCGAAATTTGACCCACTGAGGACAATCGTTGGCAAAGGAACATGAGTAGACGTCTGTACACAATCTCGCAAAGTCTGCGTACTTCACCCGTGACACCGTGGCATATTGACCTGCCTTCGATCATTCAGATTGGTTTATTCGCATTTCGGTTGTCCGGTGGAGGTGCAGGTGACATGACGTGGATTTTTCTCTTTGAAAATGCCAGGTCACTGTATCTCAACAGTTCAGGTTTGTAAAAAAGTTCCCCAGTCAGAGCGTTGATGGGTCCCTGGGGATTCTTGCCAAACACTCCGATGTCGTGGTTCAGCATATCTGGCCATTTCACGCCACCCGAGACAAATTTTTCCCACGTGCCGCGCTTCCCCCCCCCCCCCCCCCGAAAACATACGTAGTTCTCTTCTCCTCTTTTCTCAACCAAAGGTCTCAAAATGTATGTGATTTGACCGGAACCTTTGTTTTTTTCTTGCGTGAGAGCTCTTTGGGCATCCACAGGGCAAGTGAACGAGGGTGACACAAGTTTATCGTCGTAGATCTACCAGAAGCCGACCTGTTCGATAAATTCACTTCTTGAATCATTGAGACGATAGAAGCACTGCTAAAAGTGCAATTCAAAAAGAAAATGAAGACAGACTGACAACAGGAAACGAGAAGTTTGGGTTCCCGAGATGAAAGACAGTTTCTTGAAGGACAACAGCGGAATCTCACTCAGTCTTTGTTGTGTGAAACTCTCAATGAAGGAATGAGCCTGCCATGCAAAAAGAAAGCTTTGAGATTCATCAAGAAGACAACAAATCCTCGGTTCAGGACATGCACAGCATCAAGCTGTTCGAAGAAGCAATTGTGAAAACACACACACATTAGCACACACACACATACACACACAGACACGTAGAATGTTCACGAAATTTGTGACACTCCTTGAACTTGCGAGGTGACCCTTACACCTTACGGAGAGTCCGTATCTACCCTTGCCTTTTGACTTTTGATCCCGTAATTGATCGATGACATCAAAAGTCAAATCCGCACGAAAAGACCACCCCACACCTTTTTGACGTCAATTTTTCGACACAGAAGGGGGTCCGCGGGACTTTTTCGGTATGTCCAAACACGCAGGGCTCCGAGGCGGAACTGAACTGAGGATCGCCTTCCGGTGCAGATTTCACTGGAGTACGCTGAGTGAAACGTAGGCAACCGTGGTCAGTGACACCATCCACACCATGGGACTGTGGCTGCTTCCTGAAAACAAAAAAAAACTGTCTTTCACAAGTGTGTTCCGTCGTGCCTACGTTTCGTTCATCCTGATCCCCAAGAAACTTCACGTTTGTTTTCTGACTGCCTGTTATTTTTCAAATCAAACTTTCGCCCTGACAGAGGAGCCACCATGCTTTCTGCACACGATGTCAGTTCCACTGGGACAAACATGTGTCGATTTTTCCAAGATACGAAGGTGAAAGCAAGAAACAACAAAGACGTTTGTCTGCAATGTTACGTTGGTGTGAAAAACGCCTTCAGCCCGGGAAATCACCTGAAGAGGAAATCGATCCATCTGACGAAGTATTGACGGCCTAATGAAGCAAAGCAGAGAACAAGGTGAACCTGCTCAATGTGTGAAGACACGTACAAGGTTACGTGTGCAGCTTCTTGAATTGATACTCATGAAAGACACGTTGCTCTTGCCTTGGTAATGAATAGTTCATGCCAATATTTTCTGCAAGCAGCGGTCACATTCTGTGCATGTTGAAAGTGCCCTCACTGTGGTACAAAAGGGTTGTCACCCAACAAATGGTTCATGTTCAAACTTTTCACAACCAAGCCTCGTCTTCCCGTGGACCTGAACAGACCGAATTCATCACGTTATCGCGCTGTTGACCAAATTCAATTGAATTCAAAGCCCCTTGTGTTGGACAGAAAATGAAGTTCAGTTCATGAGAGACCTCAGACAACCTGGCAGCGCCAAACCGCCATGTTTTTGCTGCTGAAATGAGAGGGCCAGTTGAAGCTTTCTTTGTTTTGATCACTGTAGGAAAAGTTTCCTACCTCCAAAAGTTTTTGTGGTTGAAGGTCTCCACAGTAGTGATCCAGTTTTTGTAACCAAAGGACACTTTGACTCCATGAGATCCAGGAGTCGAGGCGTTGACATGCACTGCATGTGCAGGGAAAGCTGCATGTAACCTTGGTGAGAGCACAGAGATCGGTTTTTGCCGTGTTGGAATCACAGGAATTTCGAAAGATTGAGGAATCTATCAGATTGAAGGGAAACACATGTTCTTGAGCGTACTTCTTTCACAACAGCAAGTTCTCTGTGTGTCTTTGGAGAACTGCCTTTCGAGCAGTTCAGGTCGCTCATATACCCTCACAAATTTGGCTCTGCCTGCTGTACGAGTTTCAATGAGAACTTCATTGTTCTGCGCATTTCCTACTGCCAATTCAATTCTCGTCAAATTCAAACTGATCCAATTTTGGGACCTTCGGACAGACCTCGGAGGGGTTTTGGCACGTCTTTGTTACATCGTATTCACAGAAAAAATCTGTTTGCAGGAACAAGTCACAACTGCAAAACCGCATCCGGGTTTGAACTTTACACGGTCATTTTGTTGGAATTCAAATGGTTCACCAACCTTTGCTGACTGTATCTTGGACAAGTTTAACCAAGTCGATACCGCACTTTTGTAGTGACTCCAACAGTGAGGCACCGACTGGAAGACAAGTACGAAAAAACACCTTTACAAAAATATGAGAAACGATCTGTCTCTACTTCTCTTTGCTTGAAAGGAGAACATAACAGCGAGAAAAAAGTGCAGTTTCTTGCAGAACTATCAACAATCAAATTCTGTGCAGGACTTCTTCCAAAGTGTTCGATTCACAGCGAACAGGATACCTTTTGTTCAGTCATTTACAATCCATACTGAATGCCACCCAACCTTGGGGCACAGAAAAGACCAGATACCCCTTCCGCTCTGTGTGAGACAGGATGCAAAAAGGATGCAGTATGGGCGAAAATTCAGCTCAAGATAACATGCACCTTTCTACACCCACTTTGCACACCCCCTGTGCGCCCCTGTAAAGATGCGGTATGATTTGACATAATGCAGGATGGGACATGGGATATCCTGGTCAATACACCATTGAAGAAAATAATTTTTGGTTTCACCCACTTCGTGCTCTGAAAGTGGGTAGATCTCCGCCACCAGGTTTTTCAACAAAAGGGAGACCAAGACCAAAAACAAAACCAACAGAAAACCTGGATTGCTGAGCGCTTCATCGTTCAAGAAGCTGCCTATGTGCGCAGCGATGATCGGACATTCAGCCAGCGTCGAGGCCATGCACTCAGATGTTTTCTTCAGCTTTCTGTGAAAAAGAAACCACACGTGCATATGAATTGGAATTCGCTGGTTTCAGGAATTCAGGTGTCTGATGCTCACTGCAAATGACCGAGATGTCCAAAATAATTTTTCTTCTCATCAACGGCGTGAAAAAATTCGGAAGCTCACAGCTGCCTGACTAAATTGGGACACCAAGTTATTGCGTTTACCACCAAACATTTTCAGCACAAAAGAAACAGAGGATAAACTACACGGACGCAATAGAGATAAACAATGGAAATAAAACTTCAAGCAATTTTGACGCACTTGCAGTCCTGGATGTCTGTGTCCAGAGCCGCACTGCAAGAGATGATCGAACCGAGAGCTTTCATCTGATTCTCCTTGGAGCACTCTGTCAAGCGAAAAAACGTCATTTCACAAGTCAGTCACGTACGTTTCCAATTTTTTCAACCTTTCTTCCTTTGAATACATTTTTCAGCTGAAGAGAACCGGTATCTGGAGATACCCAAAGAGGCAAAACACCATGTCTGGCCAGTTCATTTGACATCTGAAAAAGCAGACACATGCATGAAATAGCCAAGTACCCTGTGCCTCCTCACACAGTGATCATTTGATCGCCAAGTGTCACAACTTCAAAGGCAAAAGAAGCTGTTCAAGAACCATCTGAAGCGGGCTTGTTTTTGTCTTCTTCATGTTTTTGTGAAAACAGCTCAGAATTAATTATTTCTTTTTGTACTTCAATTTGCACTTGGAGTCTGACATGTACATGTCTCTCCACATGTAGAGAAAACCCAGATGTGCGTGGCCATTTCGATCCAACGGTTCACCAAGACAAAATGAATGTGTTTGTCACCAAATGTCTTCTGTCAAGAAAGCATGATTTCCGTTTGGCGTTCATCTTTGAAACACCACTGAGTTGAGGAAACTGCCTGCTTGACCAGGCACTCACTGGAGTTGCAGGCCAGACCCAGGTAGAGAACTTCGCTGCCATATTTGAAGGACGAAGTTTCTTGCGTGTCGTTAGCAGCAAACAGCGAGACCAGATCCAACTCTTTGAATCCACACTTGGCGGGCAGACTCTGCAGGCAATATGCCGCGTCCTTGAACTGGGCTTCCGTAGCAAGATCCCTGTTTTTCAACAAAGGTACATTTACCTTTACACCTTGGTTCATTACTTCGATCGGAAGCGAAAGTCAGTGTCTGCAACAAATCTCCTCTGTTTGTTGCAGAAACCGGTTGCGGTCGAAATTCTTGCTTGCAAGTGCATAAAAGTCATGGGGGTTGCAGCCCCTTCTGGAATGTTGGATTGCCGAATGTGCACATGAAAATCGGTCTTTTTCAAATACGAGTTCGTGTATGCTCCTGGACCTCCTCGCACTGCAGCCAGGCCTCATGTGTAATCTTGCTTGCAACTTACAGACAGTCGGGGTAGGTGAGCGAGGACTCGGTGTTGACGGCAAGTTTCCAGCGGAAGTCCCCAGGGAGGTGCCTGGAGATGCAGCCGTCTACGCTGGTGCGACACTCACACACTCCCGCGGGCGCGACTGGATCTGTGTGCGATGAATCAATGTTTGACGGCGATCTCAATGGCGCTTGCATTCCGTGGGAGTTGGTCTGGCAAAGCAGGACAATGTGAAGTCCCCTTCACTTGGAAACCCTGGGACCCTTGGCAAAGCAAACACAGGACACCGATGAACACACGTCGAACGAGACTGATTCCTGGACCAGCTGCTCCAGAAGCTGCACACATGCGGGAGGAAGAAATCTGAACCGCAAGTCTCCTCTTCACAAGAAGAAATTTCGGGCATGATTGTGTGAAAATCATATTCTTGTGGTTGGTCTGTGCCCAATCAAAGCAGAAAACCTTTGACTTGGAAGATCCGTGTGTTTAAACGCATTTGTGCATTCTTTGGCCCAGTGTTCCAGTCAATGGTCATACCACTGTGCAGTGGGACCTTTTTGGCCGACAAAGGAACAAGTGAGATAACATTGACAAAGATCACTCATTGCGCCCACGCCTCGATTGTAAACAGCCAACACATTTCCTCACTCTGATTGCACTCGGGCGGCACTGTCTGGATCTCTGCCCGGTGAGCCTGTATCCGCGCGTCACTGATCGCCTGCTGCTCCGAGGGACAACTTGAATAATGAGCGTCCACCAAACACTGGTCGAAGTAGCTTCCTATCTCTGTCTGATACGTTTCGATTGTTCTGAAAAAAGACACGCAAAAAAGATGCAGTGAGAAAAGCAAGACGCACATCCAGGTGAAACCGATTGTTGACACCTCCGCATGAAAGTTCGAAGGAGGAAACCCCGAGCGGAGGCGAAACCATATTGATCTGTGCTTCTTTATGGTACTCGTACATTCGTGCCGTTGATTGAGAGAAGAATCACGTAGAAAAGCACACCAGATCCAAACGCCTTTGTGGATCCAGTGGTCTTTTGGCCAAGGTGCCTTGCAGCTGCTACGGGTGAATCAGAACTCACGAACACACGCAGGCAATGTTCTCCTCGTTGGTTCCAACACCCAGCACCAGTCCACCGTATGTCTGACTTTTGTCCCAGCAGCCAGACACAAGGTCTTCGCACACAGAGGCTCCAGTTTGTCTCCGAAACCTTCCATTCCCTCAAAAAGAAACGAGCGCAGATTCGTCACAACACGCCGCATATCAATCAAAAGTTGGGAGTCCAAATCTACGTACAAGTATTGCAACAATTCCGGTGACACATTTCCACAGACTTTTACCTGCAGATGAACAAGCAGAACTGAACAAGACAATTGCAGTGAAACACAATCTCCTCGAAGACATGTCGAAGTTGCCGAAGAAAACTTTCAAGGAGATGCACGTGGGTTTTGGTCAGAGCAAATAACACTGTGATTCATGCCTTGAAATTGTTTATGTGCATCTCAACTCATTCGCACAGTCAAATTTATGTGTGCAAACAACCACTGACGCAGTCTTGCTCATTTTTGGGGTTGAGCAAACGCTGCCGTCACGACGCTGTTCTGACGGGTTGTTTCAAAGCACGTATGAGTTTCAGTTTGCCCGTTAGAAGACAATGCTGAAAGAACCAAGTACGCCTTTTTGGCTGGGGTCGCACTGGACCCACAGCACCAACTCGAGCCAAAGATGGAAACCCATCAAAGTGCTTACTTGAACGATGAAAACTGTTGTTTTTCATTTTGACAAAGAAATATTGGTTGGTTTCCTTCGAAGCAATTCAGACAGTTTTTTTTCAAATTTTTATTTGGTAAAACAATGTTCGGTCAGAATAAAAAGGTGGGCATGCACTGTAGATCCACCAGTGTGAAACCAGAAGAGATGATCAGCAACACAATTTCTTTTTTGTCCGCTTATATGTTGGTGAAGCCACCATCGCTATATGTTTCAGCTACACTGTACATGCAAAACCAAAGAGCATCCCCCCAGAACACCCTCCGCCAGAAAGTCAGCGGTTCCATAAAGCCAGCTTGGCCAACAGGAAACATGCATTTTCCCCCTGGTGCATGACTTGGCATTCTGACTGTGCATTGCTGACGAACCGGGTGGGTGGGAGTCACCCAAACTTTTTTGAGTGGAAAATGATCAACATCAAATTCTGAACAATGTTCGGGTGACACTTACCCCCTCCCCTGACACGTCACTAGGTGCACAGACAGGCAGACAGACACACACACACACAGTGATCGCACCATGCCCGCGTCAGAGACGCCAAGTGGCGAACCGCGGGTTGGAATCACCACATGCAGACCTTTCGTGTGTGGTTCTTGATCAACAGCTCTTCGCCTTTGGCCTGGTCTCGAAGTTTTGGTCTGGGATGGCCCACCATCAAAGGCAGCCTTTATTCCTGTTTGTGATCAAATTTTTCAGCAAAAACACGGCGGATTGCACTGCCGCATCAAGGAACGACAATGGCCCAAAAACACCCTTTCACGGCTTGTTCAGACTTTTTGTGTCACGGCGTTTTCGTCTCAATCAACCGGCCCGAGCACAATGAATTTTAATGGGATTGGCGATTCCTGTAAACTGACGGGGAATGCGAATGAACACGGTACTCTGAAGGCGTGCACAATTTGTGCCGGTCAGCCGTTCGCAAAGGACGGAAAACAGCCGCGCAATGTGTTCTCCACCTTTTGAGTTGCAACCAGTCCGTTTGGAAACCATGATTCAACAGATCATTAGTCTGCTGTAAGTTTTGCAAAGCTTCGACGTTTTATTCACATTCCATGACCAACACGCCCGTGCTGCCATGGGGACTCAGCAATGCTGAACGACAAGAACCAATTGACGTCATTCGGGCCTCGGTTCGAGGTAGATTCTATACGTGTTGAAACAGACCGATAGATCTGTCACAGTCAAAGAGTTTGTGATGTCAGGGTGAAATATTGAGAATGCGCGCTTCATGCATCTGTGGAAAGAGGATCTCATGATCCACCCACAGACCAAACATTGCTTTGCCAACCCGCTCATGTTGGTCCTCAACCAGTCAACTTTTCGAGAATCTCTGGAGCTCCAGTTACGAACTGTGGAAGAGAGACTCCACCAAGAACACTGTTTCTCTGACTTCGCAGTTGAAAAGACAGACATGTATGAAGACATTCGCAACAATTGAACTTGTTTCTGGACCCGACACAAGAACAAAACTTTACTCATTGCACAGCGACTTCATACGGAATGGAGCAAAACAGACAAAATATGGTCCAAAAGTTTCTGGAATCCAAAGAACCTGACACGCATGCAAAAAGCAACAGTACAACGCGGACGGTGCACCATGGGCTCACGAATGCTCTGCGGGCAGAATCTTTTTCGCAAAAGGCGAGAAAACCAGACCCAAACACAACCTTCATCACACCACCAAAACAACTGAGCCCACTGAGTCTGGCGGCGTCAGGTCGCGTGAATATTTTGACACAAAGTGCACAAGGAAAGGTGAGAGATATGGCCCAATCGCGCATGTGAAACGGGTGGTCAGACACAAGGGACTCAGCAGATTGGTGACGTTTGAATGGTCATGGGACAAAACCCACAGGAAAAATGACAACCCCACGGAACACGACCAATTTCAAACTTAAACATTTTCGAAGACTCGCGGCGTCTACGAGCATAATTACAAGCGAAACTGCCGTTTCAAAGAGTCACCGGTGCACACCACAAGGTGTGCCGGCTCTTTACCTGTGGGATTTGCCTCGTTCTTGGTGTCAGGCTGTCCCGTCCCTTCCTAGACGGACTCCACATGCAGAGACTGACTGTAATCGAGTGCAATTGATTGCCAGTTCACAAAACTGATGAAACTCCCAAGATGTGAACAGCAGAACGAGTCAGGATCAGGACAACGCCAAATGGATTGACTTCGCCCCTGATGAAATTTTCGGTAGTTTGTTCCCTTCTACGACCGACACTTTTTGAATCCTAAACCGATCAATGGTGATGCACCTCCAGATAACGTGAACGAAACTCCGTCAGAATTCGCCTGGTAGTTGTTTGGGAAGTACCAGAATGTATACTTGGAATTTGGGCCTTTCATCGACACTGTGAAGGTTCCATCCAGTTCCGGTTCTGACTGGAACTCTGCCTTCCTGTAGCACAGCTGTCCGTGTGCCTTGTTCATGGGAACATCGCGGATCCGATCCGCCTTGTTGTGGCCCACCAACACTGTGCTGATCTGCGGCCCGTGGAAAAAGACGCCGTGGACCTTGACTCGATGACTGACGCTGATGCTGACGCTGAACACACCCAGCCCGGAACCTTCTTTGCTGGCGGGAATGGTGAACATCACCTTGTTGCTGGGCAACCTATCAACCCGAGAGAAGGGGAGAGGGTGCTTGGGCTCAGCTTTGCCAAGAACCATGAAGACACCCAACGCCTCCTGGTTTGAGAGGATGTCGGTGGTGGCGACGTCGCTCGAGAATTCCTCTAGACTCATGACAGGGAAGCGGATGTGGAAGAGAGCGTCCCCCAGGGACTTCCTCTGGTTCGCTGGAGTCATCTACAAATTTGCGGGAAATCAGTAAGTGCACCCAAGTGAAGTCTGCATCTTACAACGCGAGAGTGCGGACACCAAACAATTCCCTTGTCAAACAAAAAAACCCAGTCCACTTCGCGTCCACACACCGCGTTGGTGCACAAGTTCTGATTGCTGTACGATTCCAAGCTTTGGCGGTTGTTGTTACCTCGACTCCCAACTTCTGACATTGCACCTCAGCCCACTTGATGCACGCTTGAAAGATTTTCAGTTCTGGAGCCTCCAGCCGATCTTCCTTGATGACCTTCTCAAGAGTGCCCACAGACACCTGGAGGAAACTGTCGGAGCAAAGAACCTCCTCCGCCGACTCACAGATCACAGTGAGACACTTGTCCTCAATCGTTTTGTCATCCAGAATGCCGATCTGAAAAAGAAAGTTGTTCACTGCAATCTTGTACGATCGCAGCAAGGAGTGAATGCACGGGGCTCAAACCATCGAACCATGAATAGTACCTGTTCCAAAACAGCACAGACATTTGAAACGTCAAGCCGGCTGTCGAGGAACTCTTGGCAGCTCTTCTCCAGCCCTGGTAACATGTACTTCTTGGCGGAGTACAACACGCACAGCACGTTGTCTCCAGACAACTCCACTACATTGCAGTAGATGTACCTACAATTTTGCGCAAATATTCACAACCGAACCAACCTGAATATACTCCCACTGAGTCGGGTGGAGGGCACAATGATTTTTGGACAAATGTTCATTTGCAGCCTTTTCGGTGTTCTTGCGCCCGGTCGAGGGCGCGGGTGGGCATGATTTTGTTGGGGGGGGGGGACAAGTCGTTTCCTTTTTGGACTCCAGTTGTTTCAACTGTTTTACATTGTTTGAAATCACCCTTGGTGTGCGAAATAGAGCTGCCCGTGTGTTGATTTTTGCAGAAACCAAAAAGATCCCAACACTGAGGATTCTCGAAAAAATAACTGCAGTTGGGAACTCCTCATTCAATCGCCTTGATCGTAACACACACAATTTTTACACGAACACAGCAAAACAGTTCGAACCTCAAAACTTCCATGAAAGAATCTTTGTCGATGTCTTCAATCGCAATGACGTTCGTCTCCATTCTCGCCGGGCCCATCAGCATCGCCTCAAACACGGGACTGCGACAGATCAACACATACTTGTGCGCAGACAGCGCTTCTTCTTTTCCTTCTCTGTTCACCCCGAACGTGAACGTGATGTCACAGTGCTGTTGGTTTTCCAGCATGTATTTGTTGCACTCGACGATCGACTTGTTCAGCTGCCAGTCTTGGGGAGAGTCGCATCCAGCCATTGTTGAATCAAACGAGTCCCGAATCGAAAGGATTTCGGTCTGCAAAGGAACAACTGTAGATTTAAATCCTACACATCATCTGGGCAGTCTATCACAAGACTCACTGGTTTCACAACCGAACGCATTTGGTCGGGACAACTTGCACGTTCAGATACGAGGTACATGTATTTCAAAGTTCGTATCGTTGTCATGATCGTGGAATTCCCATCAAATAGTCAGTCCATCGCTTCGATTCCTTGCAGAAAGGTTGACCTGATTGGAACCATTGTCGATGCATCAGCATGCAAACTGTTATGTTACAATATTATGAAGAAAATTATTGCTGACAATTATACGAAAGAATTTTCAAGATATCTTGTACCATGTTGAAATGCTGATCCAAAATGATAATAAATACTGTGCCATGCGTGAAGTGTGGCTGGGCCAGACTATACAACATGGTGTCAGAAGTGCAAGTTTGAAGCTGTGCAATTTTTCCTGATTTTTGTGCCACCGAGGCTGTGCAATGTCTCTTTTGTGTATGCACTGGACTATGAATATGTCAGGACTACTCTGAACTGGATTTCTACTGTTCTTTCCATTGTACTTCACTTCTGTGAATGGATTTTGTTGACACCTGCAACTGCCACATGCCTGCAACTGCCGCCATTATGTGAAAAATGGCACGAAATACAAGAAGCCGTATTGATATGACCAAAGAAGATCTGCGAAACCTGATGTTGACTGACTGACCTGGTCAACATGGAAGTAATCCTGAAAGTGATGATGGATCTGTTACTGGACTGCTTCACTGCAACACTGAACAAGAGGACCACCATGAGAATGATGACAATGCTGACCGGGACAGCCACGTAGATGAGGACTGCCATTCCGACCGTGCTGACAATTCAAGTGTGCATTCTGCACCTGATGCTCCATCAACAGCACATAAGAGAACACTTCCAAGCAATTTGCATCTCAATGTGCCGA
>JAAUXT010126415.1_pt1 | contig 12101 bp, 9 predicted proteins | sample 7278171 | NCBI WGS metagenome assembly JAAUXT01 (sample SAMN14350112, study PRJNA611818) | marine sediment metagenome | isolation source: surface marine sediment (1.8m) | place: French Polynesia: Moorea | collected 2018-08
GGCCTATTGTTTTGCCGTTCAGGGATCTCACACTCTTGAATGCTCAAGCCAACAGCAGTGATGTTTCCTACTTTTTTTGCTTCATAGTCTTGTGCTTGGACCACCAACCATACTGGAAATTTATTCTTGAACTGCAGATTGTTCCAGAAGCTGGTTCTTGAACCCTGCCTCGACAGCAGAGCTGTCTCGACAGCGTTCAAGAACCAACAGCTTCTGGAATGCTCTGCAGTTCAAGAACCTATACGTATGGTGATTTTGGAAGCTTGTTTCGCGGTTTACGCATCTTTCGAGAAGTCCTTTGGGGGCAGAACTAGAACGCAACAGAGCCCTGTCTGTTTCTGGAAAGGAAACAACAATTCCAATCTTGTGATCCGAAGTCCACCCTCTGTTGTGAAGTGTGGCTGGACACACTCAAGAGAAACCTTGCACTGGATGTCCTCCTGTACAACTCTGCAGTCACAAAATCTGTCATTTTACTTGTGGTTTCATCGTTGTCTGAGAAATGGACAAAAAACTTTTGCTCTGTCACACAACTTTTCGAGACCATTCACAGGAACCAGTAAAGGAAAGTGTAAGAACTATGTGACAAGCCCATAGATCTTCTGTTGCATGCCGACAATCAGTTTTGTCTGGTTGTGACTGCTTTGTGGGTTTGGCCGGATATTCTGCATGCATGGTCTAAAGTCGTGCGGCAGGAGCTCGAGAAGTGACAGAATTGATCGACAGCGAGGTGCTGGCCCAGACAGGACGTAGGAATCTTATCATTTCGTGACACTATGTTGCGAATTGAGCAATTTCGTGGGGAAATGCTGCTATTAACTCCATTCATCATTTGTGGCCAAACAGCAACAGAGAAAGGAACTGTGTGTGGCCGAAGGTTACCACTGACATTTCTGTGGAACAATCTGCCTCGAGATTGGAGCTCACCTCTGAGCGTGGATTTGAAAACATGCCACTTGCAAGTGTCCAGAATGAAATGATTGCAGCTCGAACTTCCTCGTTGCCATGCTTCCATGGCAGTCGGAATGGAGAAACTATCAGTCATTACAGAACTTAGAACGAGCTCGCCATTTATCACATAATTTGCAGCGATGGAGGGGAGAAGGGACAATTGCTGTCAGTCACCACATTTTCCTGGGGAATCTCATTGCGAAGGTGTTTTTGTTTGGGAGATGCAGCTGCCACTGGAGTCGACTATGTCCCAGCTTTTCAGTTTCAACGCAAATCTTGCGCACTCCAAATTTCTTTTCTGCCCTCCTGTGTTTCATTCCGCGGTGCCCATTGAAATAATCAGAAACAGGTTCTCGAGACCTGCACCGGTGGAATACACAGATCTGCAAAAAGTGACACTCTTTCATGGGAATTTTTTGGGCGCACAAAACCATCCGACTGCACGCGATTGCTGCAACTGTTATGTTCTGAAAAGTCAACGGATGTCTGGGACGAAACAACAAACACGACAAACAAAAGTACATCATTGCAGTTTGCATGCAAAGGTTCCTGAAACATCCGCTGTGCTTGTCAAATCTGCTGCTTCTTGCAGTCGTCTGTTTCCCAGTCATGACACTCAGTTTGGTGCAAAGGAAGACTCTGCAGACGCACGGACATTCTGCTTTGAGTTTGCGTTTTCGTTCTTACCACAAGTTTGCCTTCCATCTCCCGTTGTCATTGACTTCATTTGGTCTGGAAAAACATCTGCGCCTCTGGTCTGGGTTCAATTCGTGAAGTTCCTGGTAACTTCCGTGTTGGAGGTTTTCGGATCAACCTTGCAAATTTCTGGCAATCTCTTCGTAATCCAGTGGATTCAACACCACATTACCAAACGCAGACCAGCAAATTGGAAATGATTTAAGCTGAAAAGTTTGATGTCCTCGGAGACTTGATGCAAGTACATCGTCGGAGTATTTGATTATTGCCGACAACATCTAATCGAAAATCCTTTACAACGTTGGACATCGTTTATTTGCGTTGGTACACGGAGAAACCCCGGCTGTCTGACCAGAATTTTCAAGAGTTGCAATTTTCCTGCGACTGGCACAAGAAGAGCTGGAGGGTGTGAAAGCAACGCCACGGAAACCGAACTGACCGCTTGTCACTGGAAAGAGTTGTGCAATTTGAATGCAACCAAATGCAGTTTTTCGGTCGCTCGCAGTTCGGAATTTCTTCCAGAAACACCTTTTCTAGTCAATTGACCAACAAGCTGTACATTTGAAGCACAAGTTCACACTTTGACAGACACAAACCACAATCTTGAGACCGTGTTGAACGAAGCTCTGGTCACCTTGATGTATGAACGTTAAGTGCATATTGACGGGCAACAGGAAATTGTTGTGTCACCGCTTCGTCACTTCGCTGCCTGGGTAATTAACTCTGGATATTCGGGCGGCAAAGGTTCGGAGAGGTCTTGGACAGCTGCAAGTGAATCTCTGCACGGAACCTTGTCCGGAACGAAATGAATCACGGCCCAAGTTATGATGACTCTTCCTGCCCTTCCCGTGCGGTTCTACTTCCGACCAGGGGCCACATTTCCGGCAAAACTTCCAGCTGATTTTCCCAACTCACGTTCACTCGAACCAAGCTCCTTGAATGACGGCTTGACAATTCATCTCTCAAAGGAACACCACCGAGAGCTCTCTCTTGTGGTGAAATACAACACCAATTTGGATGACAGAGAATGTTTTGGGATTCATGTTGGATTTTTGGATCAAGAGAGCAGTCAAGTCTGCCCTGCATAATGACGTGGATCTTCAATTGCTTGTCGTTTGGAAAACTAAACATTTCATTGAATTGTCTGCAAAGAAAAGCAGAGAAGAGGGGCTCTTCTCTGATGCCGAGTTACCATAGAACGAACACCAGGCGAGACGCAAAAGAACTGTCACCACACAAAAGTACTCAAACCGAGTCGCTACAACGTTTTGATCTGTTTTGTCACGGGTGGCACTTCGAATCATACCCATCCATTCAAAACTGCGTCATTGGAAGAGGAATAAAAGCCCGTACACCGCTGAGTTATAGTGAGGTCACGACGATTCTGTTCATCGCAAAGTCATTTGGTTTTATTGGGATCACCGATTCCCTTGAAGGGTTAATAGTTACTTTCATTCGTATTGGACACTGGGGGCTAACTTTCCAGTGTAGAAATTTGTTATCACCAGAAACAACGAAATTTGGCTGTTTCACATTCGCCACTTCTCTCAAAACAATCCTTCCATTGACACACCCTACAACAGAAATGTATATGCTGGACTTTATTCTGAGACTGCCATCTTCCATGCAGTGGGGCTTCGTCGACCCGCAATCGAACCAACAGATACCACCAGTATGCACCAGGTTTCACTGTGTAAACCAGAGTGTTATCGGTATTTTTCCATTGAATAGTCAAATCTCTCCCATGGAAGCACTTGCGTTTTTGATAAGCCGCAGTTCAGTAATTAACTTTGTGGCAAAAAGCGCTTTTGTGCACAGAAATGAGTTCCGAGTCAACATGGCGTTATTCTTTGGGCGGAACTTGATTCATATTGCACTGAATTCAATATGAAAGGCTGAATGGGATTCTCTGGTGAGTTCACAATTTTTGTCGAGTGCATCGGTGTTGCGCGAGTCCACAGCAGCTCATTATTGTGTAACGAGCACGAAGAAGGCCCTGTACGGAGAAGAAGTCAGTCTGTTCTCGACAGGCTCTGCACGCGCCAGGCCCAATCAGAGTTCTGCGGTATGACCTGGGTGCATGGGGCAGATTTTCCTGCAGGCAATATATACGCAGTCGACTTTCAGGTCGAAAAGGCTGAGGCGAGACCATTGCTGTTGAAGATTACTTTGAATTGTCATTTATGCGTTACACCCACGTTTTCACATTTGTTCTTGCAGGGGTGCTATGATCTTTTCATGTGTACTTCCCTCAAGAAACTCGAGTTCCTCTAAACATGAGAGCCACTGCTGATTGTTGCGTTGGTTTAATTGTCAGGTGCACTTGCAGTCAAATGTGCCGTCAGTGTCAAAAGAACAGCTGCGGTGTGCGCTGCGTGATTTCCGAACGTCACATCATCTCTCACTGAGCCTCGAAGGCTTCCACATTTTAAATCAAGAGCTTCAGGGTTCATGAGGGACAAAGCCAACTTTGATGCACGCGTCAGCATTTGTGCTACTGTCGTTGTTCTCAAATGAACAACGCACAGACGGCGTGGTTCTGCGTGTTTTGTTTCTGCATCCAAGTGGTTCCCTCCTGTTCTCTTGGCAAGGACACTCTGTCTTTGAACAAGATTTCAGTTATGATGGGCTGCGCAGTTTTGTGATGACTGTTTGTACCAAGAAGTTTGGCCATCGATGCCGTGGTGCTGCAATTTCGATTCAACCTGTAGAAAGCAGGAAACTGCGTGTGAAGCGTGCTCAGCACCTTTGACGAAACCTCAGGCTTCCTGCCAGAAGGAGCCTTGCAACTCGTGCCGTGCGCGACGACAGCGGATTCTTCCCCGGGCGGATGAACCCAATTACAGCACCCATTTATCTCTGTCAAAAGATGTATTTGGCTGTCTGAAGTAGTTTGACCTTCCCACACATGAGCTGTATGGCAAGAAGGACATTCCTGTGGTCTCCTTGCGCAAGTGTCAACCTCCGGCGCGAAAACGTCTCCTGAAAGACATGCCCAGAACAACGCCCAGTTGCAGCTTCTGAAAAAAATGGATCATAACTTGTTTGTTGACCCGTTACTCATTTGTGAAGGTCTCTGCCAAATCGTTACCGTCTTCGCTGCTGTCCAGGTGCCAATTAGGTTTGCACACTTTGGCCTGGCTGCGTGCTGATTGCTCGGGTCTCGCAACAGAGTTGCACGAGTATCTGGAAAAGACATGACACAAGATCACATTTCAGTTTCTGGTGACAAAAACAAACATGAAATGACATCTCGTGGGTCGGATGTGAATGCCAGATTCTTTCTGAACTCAATGACGAGTCCTGTTGAGATGACATTGGCTCTTGGTTCCGTTGCTGCCTTACAAGAGTGGGTCATGCGTGCGGCTGAAAAGAAAAGAACTGCTGCAGATGAGGGACATAAAATGAAGACAGAAGTAAAGACAGTATCATCAAGAGTGACGGTGCATGGGAGAACAGGGCAAAATTCGCCGGTGCACATGCTTCTTGCTCTCCAACTGGATATCAAACAAATATTTGCTCTCCAAAATTGTCTTGCTTTGGATGTATTTTTATCTTAATAATTGATGGATTCAACGTGGAAACGGCAATCGCCAGACTATCAATCTGTCTCGCAGGATGGCATGTGAGATGCAGTCTATTCTATTAACACCGTGAGATGCGGAAACCATCAGCTCTGGAAAAGTGACAGAAATAATTGACAGGAAAAATTAACAGAAAATACACCCAAGAGATTCGATAAATGAAGAATCATTCACATATATACTCGTATCTAGTCTTTACAAAAGAGCGATCGAAGTGAAAGAGTCTGTTTTTGCACGTGTTTGATGCTGACGCAGCGTCCGACGTTGGCTGACTTGTCCCACAAATGAAAAACAATTCCTGCCAAGAATTGTCTGAGCAGGGTCAATCTTCAGTGTGCGCACTGTGAAGGACATCGCGTCCTGTCTAGAGGAACCACTTAATTGTGCACGCGTGAGTCACCTCATCAATTTGTAATGCCCAGGTCGTGGCTCTTAGATTTATGACCCACAGTCCACATGAAAAGGCCTCAGGTTCTTTGTTGCTCTGTGGTCCCCGTTGGTTCTGAGCATGGCAAGAGACTCAGGGAGCACACAGCCCCAGGAGAGTTTCAGACCTTGAAACCCCTCCCTCCAAAAAAACGTTCAAGGGGCTTGTCTCTTTCCCAAAAAGTTGTTTTGTAATATTTTTTCCAGGACGACTGACCTCCTTCCCCTGGGACTGCATCCCAGTTGCACGTCGAGTTTACAAAAAGGCAGCTTTTCAATGCCAGCCACACGTCCGTGTTGGCTGAGGACGACACGAAGCGCCGGGGCTGAACACTCGTGCATTTCTGTCCACCTTCAAAGCAACTGAGTGTTGTTTGTCCACACGATACCACCGTGCTGGGCCATGAGAGGAAGCAAAGGTCGATTTCAAACCGAGCACAATCTTGTCCCGGATGGTGCAAATTTAGTGAGCAAACAAATTTGAGGGTGAAGGATCCTGTGTTCTTTGAGCCCAGAATATTGATCGGCAAGAGATACCGAGCAAAATCAGGGAGACATCAGACTGCCTGGAAGTTTGCTCGACAAATGTTCAATTGCGGACAAAGGCTTCTCGGCAGATTGGCATTTATCATTGCGATTGCTTGCACAGGCGTCTGTTTCTGTCCACTTGATTACTCACGTTGGCGTGCGTGTGTAATCGGACATTAGGTCTGTGAAAATGAGACAAAGCAAGAAAATGCTTTCTAATACCGTGCAGTTTGATTTGCATGGGGTGGCATGGGACATAGTTCGCCAAGTACCTGCTTGTTTTATCAAGAGACAAAAGCAAGGGATTTCAGCTCCAAGATCAGCAACAAAGTGTGGCTGTGGAGGTAATTCTGGCAAGGACTTTGAGTTCTTGTGCAAGATAAAATTTCCAGCCAAATAACAGCAACAACAACAACAACAACAACAACAACAACACGAGCATCAAAGCCCTTTCCAGAAGTTTGCAGTTTGCGCAGCCTCACACGATAAGGTCTCTGTTGCGTTCAATCTCAATGTCTCTCAGTTTGGTCATTGTAAAGGTCTCGGCCTCCGTGTGTGCGTGTGTGTGCATGTGTGTGTGCGTCAGTCTGATGCCTGCACATGGGTGTGCTTCTCTTTACACCTGTGTTTTGTCAGTCGTTTCTGAAAGAAACAAGGAAGACGAAAGTTCTGACAGTTGATTTCAAATTTGCTACTCATTTCCTTTCAAGGAAAGTTCGAGGAGCCATGGCAACATCTGTGCTGTTTGGCAACACAACGGCGGCACTGTGGGATCAGTTCAGCCTGTTCTGTTGAAAAGACGTAAAAAGGATTTACACTTGCGTCTTTCCTCTCTCTGGAGAGTCATACAATCGACAAAATGTCCAGCACACGAGAATGTTCGCAATTCGGATTGCCTCAGGCCAATGTTTCGCATCAGAAACAAAACATCCAAAGTTAAGTTGCAGGCGAGTCTGGGAAGCAGCAGCTTCTCGTTCCACCAGGGTGGGCTCTCTGTGTTTCCTCTGTTCACAATGTGCCCAAATATGGGCTGAGTTCTGCCGCCAGAATCAACAACTGCGAAGCCGCTCGAGCTTCTTGTCTGTCCCGATAAGGAAAGAATTCGTGCCAGTGTTTGTCACCCGAAAGTGTCACAAAAATCCTCTTGCAAAACGGCTGCATTCGGGGATTTCCCTGGTTCTCTGCCTGATAGTCTTGACCATTGACTTGTGAGGACAATGCCACATTTCTGTTCTGATTCTGGGATTTCCTTTTGGGCAGACGCAGTCGCAATTCGCTTCTTGCTCAAACTCCCAGTTGTCTTCGTCATGAAGGTTCCTTCATCAGAGAAAGGTTTCAATTTTCTCTCGTGGAGTCTGCCTCAACAATCAAGAATTTGTTTCCCAAAAGACACCGAGAAATTCGAATCAAACTGCTTCGATTTGTTTTGTATTCACGTTCATTGAAAAGAAAATGATGTATTTTACAGCGCACTGGGCTATCTCATTTCATGCCCTGAGGATTCCCCAAGGTTCTTTATTGAATCATCGATATTCACCACCATGCTTGTGTTCCCACCCTGTTTGCTAAGCTAGCTTGTGTTTCTGTTTTTGTAAGATAATCAGTCGTTTGCACAAATACGTCACCTTGTATGATTTTTTAAGAAGAAGCAGAACAAAGAAATTTGTCAAAGAATGGAGAATTGAAGGAAGGACGGGACGTTGGTTTAACGGTTGATCTTTTGTGGACAGAGACCAAGACAGAAGTCCAAAGAACGAAAAGGGAATCACTGTGCTCAGTGAATCGAACTTGCATGTGTTGACTGAAATCAGGTGCGCTTCCTGAAAGCACTTTCTCGTGCATCTCATCTTTCGTTTGAACTTCGACAAGGCCTGAGCTTTGCTGGAAAAGGGCAATGGACCAATTGGACCTCCAGCTTGGCGGTTGCCCCAGAACACCATTCCGGTGAACTGAATGCTGCTTGATGAGAATTCCTGAGGGGCAGGCACAGGCAAATGAAAAAATGAAAAGCGAGCTTTACTCGGACAAATTTGGCCCATCAGCACTTGATAAAATGGTTGCGATGAGGGTCAAACTGGTTGGTTTCCAAACATTATCATGTCTTCATTCCGTTTGGTGTACGTCTTTGTGTACCGACAAATGTCCAGTCCCCAGTTGAGTGTTGCGCTCGGCTCCACAGAGATTTCTCCAAGTTGGCATTTCCAACTTGCCAGTCAACAGTTTAAATGCAAGCCTCTTGGATATGAAGCGCACAAACCGTGTTGGTTTGAGAAGGCAACATTGGCTTGAGAGATAGTGGGTTTTGTACGGAGGAAACTGAATGGCAATGCAATTGGATTGGACAAGGCAGTGTTGAATCGGGCATTAAGCACCTGATCGTTTATCCCTCGGGAAGAGAGGATCCGATACAAGTTGTATTTGGTGGCCTGAGCAGAATGGCTGGATTCTGCAGAACCGTTTGGAGCCTATGATATCAGCTTGCCATGAAAGGGCTGTTGGTTTGAAGCAGAATGACTTCTAGCTGTCTGCGAAAAATAATCTCCACGGGAACCAAACTTTATCTCTTCATGGGATTTCAAAGGGACAGTCACAAAGTTATTGGAAGGCAACTCAATCGCATCTCAGAACAAAAAACTTGAGGGGTGCATTTTCGTGACGATTTGGACCAATTTCTCTCAAACATATATGCAGAAAACATTTGAGCCTTGAAGCGAGCTTTGGCAAAATACTCGGTGGATAAAATGCAACTGAGATTTCCAACAGATTTTGCAGTGTGTTTCAGACTTCGCTGCCTCTTTGCATGTCTCACGGAACGGGAACAAACGTAAAAGGCACTTGACCCAGTCCTGCTTCATTCAGTTATAATATCACAAAAGAGATTATATCCAATAATCCTAATGTAACACTGTTGACTTGATTCAATTTGCTTGCAACGGTCCTGAGTGGTGTTGGCCATATTCTGAAGCCAGAGCTGCTTTTCATCCTGTCAGAAGGAACGCCGACAGGCGTCTGCGTGCGAAACACAGATGTTGTTCTGTGTTGAGTTGAGGTTCCACGAAGGGAACAACTGTGAACGTCCACTCTTGTTATTCTCGCTGATAAATTCATCAATGCACAGAACTCATCACCATGTTTGCATGTTTTGCCATTCAGAAGCATTCTGAGCGTGGCGGTGAACGTGGACGGCCTGACGTTGGACCAGTGCGCCCTCGGCCCCGCAGCTACAGCCATGGTCCCAGGCCAGCGGAAGTGGACATCGAGTCGGCAGTTGCCCGGGGAAGCTGGACATAAATGCCCTGTCGACACTCAGGTTTGATTTGTACTTCCTTTGGCGGGAAAACTCCGCAGGACGGAGAACCGGGTTTTCTATTGGTTTGGTTTGTAATTTGGGGCAAAGGACTGACAAGTTAGTTCGTCAGTGATGGTGCGCAGGCTGAATGAAGTCAGTGAAATTTGTGACGCTTTGGTTGTTGTGACTTTCTGCTTCTTCACACACTCACCAACAAATTTTTGTGATGCTCAGCAAATCTCAAAGGGATGCTGGAGGCGAAGTTTTCGAAGATAAGAATGACATCCAAATGCAGACAAGATCGTGTGATTTTCCACTGCAAATGGAACAGTGGAAGTGGCTCGACCAAAATTCACGCTTGGGTCAATTTGCATAATTTTGCAGTTTGTATGGTGTGAAAATGAACACCAAAATCAAGAACATCCCGAGCTGCGGTTGGACGCTCCATTTCAGACAAAACTCATTCTCCCCACATGTCTCTTTTGTGGACGCATACAACGGATTCTCGAAAGCGCACCAACTCCAGCTGTGTTGGATTTTTATCAGGAAATGAATCTTCGGGCAGCGCCTTTACGCAACAGGAATGAACTTTGAAAATTGAGGGTAATGACACGTGCGAGTGAATGTGATTCCGCTGAGAACAGTTTCACTCAAGAATTATTTCCCTACTTTCTTCAATGTCGATCACAAGGAGAATGCACGAGAAGATCTTGTTGATGCACTAATCTCCAACATTCTGCTTCTCATGTCTTCTTCCTTAAGGGCGGCATATTTCTTGTTCCTGTCAACTTCACGACAACTCCGGAGTCCCACGACTGCTGTGTGAGAACACACCTCCTCGAAATTGACATCCTCAGTTCTTGTCACGCTGGAGTCAGCTTTTCGAAACAGAGATCTGTTTCCAATCCGGCATTGAGCATTCAATGTTTTTTGCCTTTTTTGTTTGCGCACGGACTTTGCGGTCTCAACACTTCTCTCCCCACAAGTCTGATTCCTGCGAGACACTAAACTTTCGAAAGTTTGAGTGAAAAGAATTCTCAACAGGGATGTCGCCCGACTGAGTTTCTGACAAAGTGCACTGCTGCGTCCCACGGCAACAGCGAACCACAAATTGGTATTAGTGTTTCTGTCATGTCTCGGTTCCGTCGAGACGTGGGAATGTAAATAGTGATTTGTGCATTTGCCACAAGCAGCGTCTGATGCAGATGTCTCGTCTCTGCACCGACTTGAATGCAGATCTTGATGACAAAACAATTTGCTGCACGCAAGAGCACTTTTACCGACACTGGAGAGCTGACAGACCTTCTGAACAATTGTGACTCAAATGATGGTTTCCCAACTTGCGTCTCACTGGTCTGCAGGGACCTCTGCTTTGGATTTTTTCATAAAAAATTCGTTGCGCCCACACGAAGGTGAAACGAGGACGAAAATTCATGTACACGAGTACGTAGATCCCACATGCAAAACATTGAGCAGTTCAACAGGTTTCGGCCAAGCACATCCTTTGCCCAATTCTGCCGTTTGAGCTCAAACTCCATGCAAAGAAGAGAGACGGCAATGCCAAGAAGGTACTTCGCCTCGAGTGCATGTGGTCATTATGCACCATGTAATCGTGTTTGGAAAAGTGACCACATTGAATCAGCCAACTCCTTGAAGCTCCGGAGAGAAAGCTTTCACTGAAATAATGGACCAGAATAATAAACGCACAATTATCTTTTGTGAGGCAATGCGGGCAAAAGCTCTGCATTCAAAAGTGTCAGAGTGGATGAATATTCTCCCGCTGTTGCTGTCTGACTACTTTTCCCAAGCTTTCTGTCAAAGTCAGCAAAAGCAAAGGCCCTGCTTTCAAATGTTGGATCCTCTGACAGCCACACAGGGCTCACTCGCAAAACGAAAGCTCAGCTTGGGCTTTGCTCGCGTGGTTCCCGAAAAAGTTTCTCCCTGCGCCCGGTGAATGAGCGGGGAAGACTTGCTGTTTTCGGACGTGAAGGAACACTTTTTTCTGGTCAAATGGTTTTCTATGTTGGTGGCGGCGTTGGGATTCCGCTGGAATCTTTGTCACCGGATTGAATGCGCGTGACACGTTGTGAATGAAGGCTCGAGTCCGCCCGTCTGATTTATGGTTCGCGTTAATGGATATCAATCTTGAACATCTGTCATCCGTCAGGAACACGCAACGGCTTGTCTGTCTGCCCGCTGTGAGAAAACTTCTTCAAAAACATCGATCTTTGGGTGATATTGACGAAATAAACTGCAGTCTTCTGTGTTCCTTGAGCCTCCACCAACAAGGGAGCGAAATTCGCTGTCCAGGGAGCATAGACGTGTGAAAAGCTCATTGCTGTGAAGAATCTGTGCGTTGGCTGTTGCACGAACAACACAGTGTCTGAACAGTGACTTACTGCATGGACTTCGTGGAACTGCGGCGGGTACACAAGCCGACAGGTTGTCGGAACTACCGTCTGGTTTATTGCTACGCTGCTTACGGAAAGAGTCTGATTGCCTGCCACTTACTTGCATATAAGGCCCCGTCTGTGCCATTCTCTTTGTTCTTTACATTAGATTCCTTTTCAGTAATTCTACTGTTAGCCCAGTGCAGCCATGTCAAACCATTTAACACAAAAGACTTA
>JAAUXT010003426.1_pt1 | contig 12099 bp, 12 predicted proteins | sample 7278171 | NCBI WGS metagenome assembly JAAUXT01 (sample SAMN14350112, study PRJNA611818) | marine sediment metagenome | isolation source: surface marine sediment (1.8m) | place: French Polynesia: Moorea | collected 2018-08
AAATTGTCCGGGTTAGTGGTATCTCAGACACATTGCTGACTGGGGCATTGGTGGATTGGGACAAGTGACAAGTGCTGTCCTGCCTATGTACGCTGCCCGCGGCTGATTGTCTACTTGAAAGTCTAGTTTTGATCATCGTTATTTGCTTTCAAGGCGAAGTTGAGACAGAAAAAAAATGGGCTCAGAGGGGCGGTGGCATGTTGGTGCGGGAAGGGCAACAGCCGTGGTGGGTTAGAAAAATCGTACTCCCTCCTCCTCTTCCACTTTGAAGCGTGTCCAGGGAGAAGTTAGCACACAAATTTCTCGGCGAAGAACCGGAGTTTTATCACCCTGAGCAGAACCATAGGAACGCGAGTCACGATAGCAGTTGTCCAGGCTGAGGTGAACTGTTCAGAGGTTTGAGATTCGGAAGCTCACTGCTGAAAGTCTGCCATGACCCCGAATTCAAATCCTCAGAAGGACCGACTTTGAAACGGAGGGTCGTGTTGCTGGACTTGCTTTTGAACATGTGTTTTGCGGTTGCCTTTCCTCGAACATTTCATTGTTTGAAACAACAACCACAGCAAGTGAACTCGATGTTTGACCTCAACGTTCCCACAACTACGCTTGCATTCTGGCTTTGGATACAAATACTTTGTGCACTGCATGAACTTTTAATTAAACTCACAATTGCTGTTCTGGGGCTCATTTCGAAAAAGGTGTCGAGCGCTTGCTGAAGGCGGACGAACTCGTTGTCGCAGTAGTCGAACCGGTCGCCGAACAGCAGCGAACAAATGATGTTCGCCACGGCGTTGTTTAGGACGCGGTGCGGGTCGAACGGGGCTCCGCGGATGTTCTGAAAAAGGAACGTCAAAGGATATTCCTTTCTTTTGACAAGCAGAGAAGACGGAACTTGTTGAAATAACGTTGAAAACCCACAGATTGGCCACTTTCAACTGGCGTAACGGCAGGGACATAGGTTTGCAAAAGTTGGATTGGCAGTGCTTGTACACTGTGCTGAAAAAAAGCGCTTTTTGAGAGTACGGCAAACTTTTCCGAACCTCAATTGCCTTTATCAGATGCTGTGCCTCCTCGCATATCTTGCTCTCGATGCCTCTTCTGCCGAAACCCAGATCCTTCAGTATCCTGAGGGAAACGCTTCTCTGTCGTTTCCACTCCAGTTCGTAGTCGCCCCAAATTATGCCTGCAAATAAGACAAACAGTAACTTATCGAGTACCACGATTCACAACAGACCAAGGTGTGGCTCATTTAGCCTTTGTTTGTGAGTGCCCATTCTGTTCATCAAGGCAAGGCTCAGAAGAATGATTCAACTGCAAAAGGAAAGAAGCTGACAAACTGCTGTTTTTCCTTTGTTTCAGAGATCATGCGCACCACTCTGACAGATTTTTTTGCGCAACGGTTGAGCACGGTGCAATCAGAAAGTCCTGGGAAAGTTTTCCCAGCAAAAACGCCGGTAATTAGATCTACGAGTCGTAAGTTGCGTGGAACTCTTCGCGCTCGATCTCTTATTCTGCGCTTGTGTTTCAATTTCGACACACCAGAAAAAAAGCCTGCGTTGGCTCGCATCCACATGCAGACTCTCTTTATCTACCTTGATCGGGGTTGTGTGGATTCTGGATGTCAAGAAGGATTGGGTAGTCTTTGTTCGGTCGACCCGCGAAGTCCGCGCTTCGCTTGACGAAAGCTTCTCGCAAACTTTGTGCGTCGTTCAGGACGACGATCCACCTGCGAAACATTCTCCAGCGGGTGCAGGATACAGGATTTTCCAAGAATTTGTTTGACTCGTTAGTCTGCCAAAGCACTTTTGAGGTGCACACCAGAATGTGTTTCACTATAGTGCGTCTGCATTTGCTCACCTTCCTGTGGGCTTCTGCAGAGCGTAGATGTTTCCATACTTTTTCGCCAGAGCTGCCAATTGTTTCGGAAATTTACCGCCATCGGTGCCCACAGCATGAAAGCCACCCAAAAGAGGCAGTGTGATCGGTCCCGGAGGCATTCTAATGAAGAAATGTGGTGTCTTCTCGTGATTTCACGATCTTGTATGCAGGAGGCTGGACATTGTACATTGGAGAATCAAGTCAAACGAAGTCACTCGTCGCTGTCGAGTTCAGTGGAGAACTCTGCGGGACCCATGGCATGCTGCAGAGTGCACTGCCAATTAAACCGCGTGTCTTTGGTGCACTGGAATGCTCAGAATTACAGGATTGAGCTCTGGTAAATTGTTTGTTTGTGAGCAATTCCTGACGCGCCTTGAAGGTGATTGTCAGCCGCCTGCGCCAAGATTGGTTTGCCCGCATCAACAGTGGTCCATCTGTACCTTAGAAAATGGGGGGGGGGGGGCCTTGGGACATGATCAGCATCAAATTCTGAGCAAAACAAATTGTACATTGCCTCCCCCCACCCATGGCAGGACTTCCAAGGCACACAAAGTTTTGTCTCAGAAGCATAGGAATTGCCAGAATCGAACCAAAATTTCAGGGTACATGTATTTTTTTCAGACCACCAAATGATTCACTTGAGTGTGTTTTGGCATATATCGGTCATATGGCTTGGCAGCCATCTTGGGTTTTTTGTGAAAACATACTCAGGCCCACCCTGAGCTTGCTTCTGGACAAAAGTTTGCCATTTCGGGAAATGTTGTGGGGGTACCGACTGCCTTCAAAATATGTTGTGTTTTTCGTCTTGTAACCTCACCAGCATATGCAAATGACTGCATGTAACTCGGGGACCTCAAAGATATACTTGCTCTTGGAAGCACAGAAATTGCTGGAAGAACCAAAAGTCCAGGTTATGTTTTGGTATATGTAGGTCACATGGCTTGGCTGTCATTGGCTTTTGTGAAAAAGGGCCACCCCTGAAACTTGTGATGTGGATATGACAGGTGGACTTGTGAATGGTGCACAGAACAGAATAGTGACAGTATGGATGTGATTCTTGTCAAATTTGACCCTGCACAGTTTCTGGACACAGGTGGGCAAGTTTCAACTGAACTGCATGAGTTTCTTCTCCAAGACGCAAATTTTTAGGAACGGTGGTTTGTGTGTGAAGAGGTGTGGAACTTCTTGACCTTTGCCTGTGTTTATTTACGCATGTTTTCAACCAAAATCCCATCACCCACACAAAATAAACAGGCACAAATGAAAAAGGGGGTTGTTGTGTGTGATGAGAATTTCAAAACAAGAAAGTCTCTCCCATGGGGTATCACGCTCTCCCACCGATCTGCGGTTCCCTCCCTGCGGTTCCCTGCAGTTCCCTGAACTTTTCTTGAACTTTGCCAAGCCAACTTTGAACGAAGGAAGCTCTTCTCTCATTGGCTCCTTAATCTAACAAGCTCTGTGATTGGTCTCAGTCGTAATCTCAGCCAATCACAGCCCTCTATTTTCAATTTCAAGCAGTTTGCCAAGTCTAATTTTCTCCAAGCACGATATACTCCCACATCGGTGGGAGAACAATGTGTGCTCACAAAAAGAATTGTTGACTTGGCATGTTTTGCGGGCATTTTCTGGGGTTGTACGCAGACAATTTTTCTGGGGTTGTATACATACAATTCCAGAACAATTTGCAAGAATTGCGTGCATTGCACACAACAAAAGCATGTATTGCACACATTTTACAAATCTCTGTGGAATTGTATGCATACAATTTTTCTGGAGTTGTGTGTGTGCAATCCAGATAATGCAACTCCAGAAAAATTTGTATTGCACACAATTCTGGAAAGATTTTGTGCTTCTGTTCTGAAACAATTGCATGCGTACAATTGTAACAATACCCATGCAGGCTATAAATGACACCTACATGTTGCTCTGCCTGCATGTGGCCGTACAGTAAAGTTCTGAGGCTGCAGCAGCTGCTGCCGCCCAGTTTAAATGCATACTCCTGTTTGCAGATGTTGCTGGGCAACAAGGAATGCACAAGTTTGAGCAAGCGGTGACCCTCGTGCCTCGTACACCACCAGTGTACAAAAAGGAAATCCTGTGAAACATGCGATGCTGTTGTGCGTGATAAAGTCAACTCACCCATGTGGTTTTCTTGTCGAGCACCAGAAGTAAACGAGGTAACTGGTCAGAATTACCAAGGTGTAAGTGGCCAGTGCTGCGCCGTCAAATTCCCACATGTCGTTTGTTTTCTTCTCTGGTTGATCACGACTAAATAAACGCAGAACTTTTGTCCCGATCAGAGTTTCCAGCAGAGATCGAGACTCCCTTCACTGATCTTGACTGTGTTTTTGTCTTGCAAGTAGGACATATGTCACGTGTGTCACAAAACAAGTGAAAGAGATCAAACGTACCACAGTTTCATATCGAACACCTCCCTGAGACAAGTTAGCGGAGTCAAGATTGGCAGAAGCATCTCACCATGGCATATGTGGAGTGACATGAAATGTGGAAAACCACCAAGTACTCACCTGCTGTTGACTGAGATGAATGTTCAGAGCACATCTGACCACCACTGTACAGAAACACTGGTTGATGGTGGGAGCAAGAACACTGAATTGTTGGACTACTGCATCAATCACACTCCCACTCAGTGGGCTTCTACCCTGTAACTGGGACTCTCTGATGACTCTTCGCATGATTTCTTGTCTAATGAATGACAATGCCTCAATCTCAATGACATCAATTTTGAAAAAAGAGGGAAATTCTAGTCACATGACCAGCTTGTAGGCTCCCCAGGTTGGAGGGGAATAGCCAGAAGCAGCAAAAATAGTGTTAATTGATAGGAATTTGCTAAATTTGACTGTTCTCATATTTCTAAACAATAATTGTAAAAATGTGTACATATGTTAGAAATGTCTGCTGAGGCCAGCACCCCCTGGTGGGGTAGGAATATGGTGTGATACACTTGACCTGAATTGTTAGAACCACTCACCAGATGGCATGATTGAACCCAATGAACAGGGTGATTCCAATTTCAGATGACAGTCTCGTCTGAGATACCAAACTGATAATTTGTGATATCACTACAATCAATAAAATTTGCCCCCTCTCAATGCATTTCAATGGGCCTTTTTTCCAACCAGCAAAATTGCAAAATAATTATAGAATATTCTTGCCAGCATACTAATAAATATTTTGACAATTTTTTGGGAAGATATACCAATTCTGACATAGTTAAAAATCTATCCAAAAACTCCCCTTTTCAGTGCAAATAAGTTGCCCCACACATTTTTGCCCCCAGATACACAGCTTATGGGTGAGATGATTTTCCAAGTAGTGCAGCTGACAAGTCCACAACCTAGTTCTGTGCACAACGTCTGCGCATCCGACACCAATGATACGTACGTATATGTTTACATGCACGTACGTGTGCGGTGTGTTCGGTTCCGAATCCAACTGACGACTGGGTCAGCGCCTGCGCATTTTACTACACTCTTCCCCCTTTTCTTGAAGGACCCTGGCATAAAATTCTCATAAAATTACCAAAGACCAGCAGTAAAAGATACAGAGTGGTAGAGAAAAAAAAAATTTAGGGGGAGGGGTGTCAAACAGAATTGACACCCACCACCAACAGAACTTTGTAAATCCAGCAACTACAGCAGACTGTTCAGGAACAACAGTTTCTGTATTTACATACTGAGCAAATGTACGTGTGCGCGGTTCCGAATCCAATTGTCAACTGGGTCAGCGCACGCGCATTTTACTACACGTATGGTCAAGGCGAAGTTTTGAGCCCAGCGCCTTCATAGCAAGATGCATGTCATGAGGAACTGCACGGACCCCTGCGCATGCACACAGCAATTAGCAATGCACGTTGGTTCTCTTCCTACCCCCGCAAAAAAAAACAACAACAGCAAACAAAACAAATTCTTTCTTCAAAAACTGATTTTGTGTTCGATTGGGGTCAGAAATGATTTCTGATCAGACATTGTCTGAACATATCAGTAAAATAATGTGGTGTGCCAACACGGAGCGCTTATTGAGCGCAAGCCTTCTTGTTGTGGCAACAAAATGTGTGTGACTCGTTTTTGGAGGGTTTGTTTTGCGTAAACGGTTTCGTGAGCTGTTCAAATTGTTTCGCACTTGGGGCTGAGTCTGCATGTCTCACACCCGGACGAAGTCCCGCGGAGTGACGTCAGTTTCGGCGTCACTGCAGCTGCAGCTGTCTAAATTTAGACAAATCTGATCCTTTAAGGTGGCCAAACAATTTTCGTCCTGAGTCCTGCAATTCATGTGTCACGAACGTGCAGCAACAGGAATACGTGCATGACCATTGCAGTCATCGGACTGTTGTTGTTGTTGTTGTTGTTTCAAAAGAAAATCAGCTTTTTACAATTTGTTTTGGAATTTTCAGCTTTTCACGCATATATCTTCCAAATTTTGGAGAAGAAAGGTCATTACTTTGTCATAAAAACTCAAAGTTTTGCTTGAAATCTTATTGGAAATTTTGGTTGATTTCTCTGTATTTGAAGGATACTTGTCTTGTTGGTACACATAGGGGTTTATCTTGTTTGTGTTTTTTTTTTTGGGGGGGGGGGCTAAATCTTGGGAGCTTTTTACACTCAAAATCCTGTTGTTTGTTTGTTGCTGTGGTTCTTTTTCTCTGGACTTTGCCGCTCCGTTGCTTGCATGCCATTGTTGAAATCTATAGTGATGGGATTCATTTTTGAGAAGCACGTTGTGCTTTTTGACGGAAAAGAGATCTTTGTGCAAAGCAAGAGTGTGCGCACAAATGCGCTTCTGCCCTTTTGTGTACCAAACAGTGGCAGTCACCTTAAAACGGAAAAGCTGACTGAGATGTATGTGCTGCACTGGAATGGGAAACCAGGATGTCCAGGCTTCAGCTGCAACGTGTTTCCCAATGAGGCTGTCGACCGCTCGGAGGAAGAACAGAGCAGCTCGCAATCGATTCTATGGGATGCTTGCGCGCGTACGCAGCAATGCAAACACATAAGAACTGAAGTGCGAATCAAATGGCTCCAATGTCAAGAGGAATACACATTTTCACCAACAAGTACAAATCTGCTGCATTTTATCTGATACCGGGGAAGAATTAAGCAGTTGGGACGTTTTGAGAATTACAGTACAAGGAACATTGTGGATCTGTGCCATGACACACAAGTCGCAATTCAAACACCAAGGTTGGGAGTCCAAAGGAGGTTGGCGACCAGAATGGTGAATCTGCTGCATCTGCTATACATGCAAGACGAAGGAGGACCAATGAAGCAAATGAAGTGCATCACAGTCTATTTTTTATACTTTGGTAAGTGGATCTGATGCGATGAACAACAGTCAAGATCGGACAACAGAAGATGTTCTGTGGCTCTGCACGCATTGTCCGAAATGCGTGTTGACCTTGTGTCCGAGGTTCTCAAAAATTAAAAAACAACATGGGTTCAGTTTAGGCTGCTTGCTTTCCAAGAATGCAAACTGAATTAGATTTCCCTTTGGCGCTTGCAGGGGCTGCCTGCCAACCAGGCTGGAATGAATGAATTTCACCGAACATGAAATGAGTTGTTGTTAAACGGACCGTAATGGTCATCAAATATGCATTGCAGATCGGTGAGGACTTGAGGGAGTTGCGTATTTATGTTTGGCTGGCGAACATTTGAACAGAGTCATGGATAGTATTCCCTAACTCTCCCATCAGCAAATTGTCCCTTTTTGTGGACTGTATGTCTGGGCAGCCAGAGAAATCCATCCTTTTCATTCTAATTTATCGACAAACTGCATGTCCTCACCTCATTCCAAATTCAGAGGTCATTTGACACATTCTATTTCTCAAGACAAAAGTTTTTCTTTCCCAGAATGATTCTTTCGTTGTTTACGTAACTTTCGAATGAGTGGCAAAACCCCTGCTGCAGGACTTTTCACTGAAATAGGCCGCGTGCATGCTGAAGTGAAGAAATTCAGTTTCTTTGAAATTGGCGACCAGTGCGTGCAAGTAGAAAAACACCAATCAGCCGATGCTCCATCGCAACAGAATGAGCAATTCGTCCGTGACATGACGCAGCTAATTTTGCTTTGCTGGTTTGTTTCAGTCACCGTGTGCGTCGCGAAAGAAACAGACACCTACACAGTTGAAATCCACGATGGTAGGCGCTTGTTTCCCACAACCAAACGCGTAAAGTTCTTGTTTTCAAGCGCGCATGCAGTTCGGCCATCCGGCCGGTATCAGCGCGCGCTTGCATGGTGTAGTCACTCACCATGCACCAGTATGTACGTGTGTGGACAGCCATAGTTGAGTGGGTTTTTTTTTTTTGGGGGGGGGGGGAAGACACAACTGACTTGTTCAAGGAAACCGCGCGCTTTTTAGGCGTAGCCTTCTTGAGCGATTGTTGTATACGTGCACGTTAGAGCCGTGTTTGTTGGGGATATCATAAATGTGCACGCAACAACTGCAGACGAACGTTTGACTCCCATCAAACCATTGGAACAACAACCCCACCAAGCACACACTTACCGTATGCACTCTGCTGTTATCTGCAGTACACGCTGTCCTTTCTGTTGTTTCACCATAGCCAAACCCTGTGGTCATGGGCAATATCTCTTCAACAAGAAAGTCACAACAGATAGCGGATCAACATTCTTACAGAGGTAAAAATACTGTGCCTTTCTTGTTTTGCATGTGTCTTTCTGGATGCTATCAGATACGTACATGTATGTACAAAAGATGTTTCAACAACAGAACTTTGCTTGCCAAAGCCAAAGCCGGGGTTCCATTTTTGTCTTTCTCATTTCCACGAGCTTTCTGTTGTTCCTGCAGGTGCAAGTTATGTCCGGTGGGGACTTACAACGACAGGGCTATGGACGTGCCACAGTGCTCTTCGTGTCCAGAGGACTCCGTTTATGGGATTCCTCAAACGACCGGGAAACCGGGAGCATTTACTTTAGCTTCTTGTGGTACAAAGACTCTTTTTGAAGCTCCAATTTCTTTTTTTCCGAAGAGATCAATGAGAACTCCTGTTTTGATCAGCACGCTGTCGGAGTGTCAGAATGCCCCAGTTGTCAAAAGTGTACAGTACAGTACACCGCCAACAACGCAATTCTAAAGGACTTCAAATTTGCTGAAAGATGAAAAAATACGACTTTGCGTTTTGGCAGTAACATGCAGTCACAGACACTGGCAAAAGTGACATTGAAACAAGTGTAATAGCTTTCTTGTTTGCTTCTTCGCATCATTTTTTTTTCTTCAAATGTTTCATAGACGCGTGCGTTGGGCGGTGCTCGCAACAAGGTGGAATCACCGATTGCTATTCGCAAAAGCAAATATGTGACGGAAGATTAGACTGTTTGGATGGTGACGATGAACGGGGTTGTCCCCCCAGCCAACCCGCACAACCCACTTCCACTTCAACTCACACTCCTGTCAGCAGTGCCTCAGGTACCAGTGAACAAATTTTGGAGATCCAGCAGTTCTTCATGGTCAAGAAAATTGCCCTTGCAACGAAAATTACTGTTTCTTGTAGGTTTTCAGAAATACAGTTGGTTTTTCTTCATTCCCGTACCATTTGTTATCTGTGCTGGGTTTGGCAAGCTGTACCAAAGTGAGTGTGTGGAAACAGATCAAATATTATTCATGCAAAATCGCATTGCAATTTCTAAGGTACATATACGTGTTTGGATTCAACGTTTTGCAGCAAAAAAGAACCGAGGCCTTCCGGTGAATGCGGAAACTGGATCTCCAGTGCGCATCCACTTTCGAGGGCAGCAGCAGCAGCAGCAGTCCGGCGGTTCTCGGTCTCATCGGATCCGCGCCGGACTGCGATCCTCGCAGGCCGTCACCATCGAGGTTCCTCTCATCCCCAATAGCAGCGCCAACAACTCACCCGCCAGCAATCACATGTCACGGTCTTCAAGCAATCAGAGTCAACGCACCCGCAGTTCACATGGGTCCATTGCAGGTCACATAAACCCTGGTAATTGTTCTACTGGATTCTATATTGAGACTGAGTCACAAAGTTCTACGAGGGAGGTCCAGGAATAGACGGTTTCTGTCTGTTTTTTTCGGGTTCTACCTGGAGTTTGGAGATGCAAATCGACACACCTTGTCTTTACAATGTGGGCAATCGATCAAACAGTGCAAATGCCTCAAACAGGTCAAATTGGAGGATCCAAATGTCCTTGAACTTGTGCCACTTGAATTCATTCGGCGACCACACGCACGAGTGCCAGGTTAGACATGGCTTTCTTTTTCAAGGTGTTGGCCAATATTCCAGTGATCTTCTTGTTCTCCGTTTTTGTGATTCCACTGCAAGATCGTCTTGAGCAATGTGCTGTGATCAAATTTCTGGTGCAAGAAGGGCAAAGCCCAATTCAATGTTGGAGGAGACTGCAGCAAGTGCACGGTGGGGATGCGATGTCCAAGAACAGAGTTCATGTCTGGCACCGCTGCTTCCAAAATGGGTGGACAGAAACCAAAGATTTGAAGAAAACTGGCTGACCAAAAAGTGTGAGAACTCCGGAGAACATCAGGCTGTTGCAGGACTCCATCCAAGGTGATCGCAAGCAAACTGTCCGTGACCTGGCCCAGGAACTCTCAATCTCGAAAAGCAGCGTGCATCAAATGCTCAAAACAGACCTCAAACTGTCCAAAATTGCACCGAAATTCATTCCAAAAGTGCTCAGCCAAGAACAGAAGAACTTCCACAAGCAAATCGCACAGAAGAACATTGACCGGATCTGGGAAGACCCCACAGTGTTGCAAAGGGTGGTGACCTGTGATGAATCTTGGGTGTCTGTTTTCGAGCTCGAGACCAAGCAAAGCACAATGGAATGGCACCCCAAAGGGACAGTTGTTGACCATCCGGTGAAGGGTCTGAAGCAAAGATCTGAGAGGAAAATGATGATGACCCTTTTTTTTGACAGACAAGGTGTGATCCACCTGGAGTTCAAACCACCAGGTGTGCATGTCACTGCTGAAACTTACTGTGCGACACTCAGAAAGATGAAGGAGAGCATTTGGAAAAAGTGACCAAACCTGTGGGCTTTGAATGAAGAAGGTCAGAGAAGTTTCCTCCTCCACCAGGACAACGCGTCACCCCACATGGCAACTGACACTTTGGCACTTTTTGGTGAGAGCAAGATTGACCTCCTGGATCATCCACCCTATTCCCCGGATTTAGCTCCGTGTGATTTTTTTATGTTCCCGAGAATGAAGAGAGACATGAGAGGACACAGGTTCAGGAATTTGCAAGACTTGGAAGCAGGAGTGCGTCGGGTTCTGCGGGCGATTCCCAAGCAAGATTATGCGGCCGCAATTGACAGTTTGGCTCCAAGGTGGATGAAGTGTGTTAAGGCAGATGGGAACTATTTTGAGGGCAAACATCTGCAAATAAATCCGGAGGAAGACCACGGAATTGCCTTTGACACAGACAGTGAATTTGAGGACTGACTGAGATCTCAGAATGGATCGCTAAACTTTTTACCAGTTCAATTTTCAACTGTTTGTTGCATGGTTTTCAAATATTTATTGCACAGCTTTTTAGTGCTCAGTTCATGCAGTGCATGCCCAGTGTTCAAATTTTGAAATAAAGTTCCGAATTTGTTCGGTAGAACCGCAAAAAACTGGACAGAAACCGTGTATTCCTGGACCTCCCTCGTATACAGGTCTTTTCAATCGAGCTTTGTGGACTGAGTCCAACACCACGAGACCAAATCAGACCTGTGATTGCTGACAACAATGACGTTTCCTGTGCAAACTTGATCAAGGTTTTGTTTCCTTGTGTCTTTCACAGCAGCAACAGACGACAAAAGTGGCCGGCGCAGCAGTTCTTTACAAAGGTCCAGATCTGCATCGCACGATTCTCGGTCTCCAAACAGGTCATTCAGATCGAACAATGACGGCTCACAGGTGTGTTGAAGCGACGTTCGTTTCGGTTTGACTGAAGTATTCCACTTGCATGGGGTGGAAGAGGCCCAACGTCAGTCACGGCCCGAGTTTAGCCCTCGGAGGCTCAAAATTTTTGTGTCCAAATTTGAGCAGCAATTTCTACTGGAACTCAAATGCGAGTACACGAAATCGTAATGTTGGCTTCCTGCAAGCGTGAGGCACCAGGAGAACTGCACGGATCCTGTGCACGAATGAGAAGATAGAAGAAAAGTCACGTGGGGCCGAATGCCATGTGCAAGCCATGTGCTTTTGTATACATGTATCAAAAT
>JAAUXT010035232.1_pt1 | contig 12098 bp, 16 predicted proteins | sample 7278171 | NCBI WGS metagenome assembly JAAUXT01 (sample SAMN14350112, study PRJNA611818) | marine sediment metagenome | isolation source: surface marine sediment (1.8m) | place: French Polynesia: Moorea | collected 2018-08
CAAACTATGTATGCATGCATGTATGCATGTATGTGTGCCTGCATTATATGTATGTATGTATGTATGTATGTATTATATGTATGTATGTATGTATGTATGTATGTATGTATGTATGTATGTATGTATGTATGTGTTTATGTGTGCATGTTGAGTTACTGGTGTGGGGGGTAACTTAACATGGTGAAAATGAACCAGGATCATTTTTAGGCCTTTTTAAGCATTTTTCATTTTTTGGCCACATTAAGTTGGGGGGGGGGGGGGGGGGGGGGGGGGGGGGGGTGGGGGGGGGGGGGGGGGGGGGGGTGGGGGGGGGGGGGGGGGGGGGGGGGGGGGGGGGGGGGGCGGCTCAAAACCTGGAGTCTTCCCCAGATCAGTGTTCACGTGTGGCGGGGTTTTGGCTCCAGGTTCACTCCATTGGTGGTGCCGAGATGGGACAGAGACTACCCAAGGTCTGGGAACCCAGGACCCGGGACCCGTCCTTTCCTCAGTGTCGAGATGGGATTTGGACTGAAGCCCTTCCCACGTGGACCCTCTCAGCTGCGACTGCGAGTGGTGCACCCGGCTCTTTCCAGTTGAGAGAGAACGCCTGCAGATAAGGCGCTAACGAAACAAAAGTGCACTGTGCACAGATAAAAGCGAACACATTGTTTGTTCCTTCCACGGACTTGTTCTGCAGATGTCACTGAGTGTGAGGCTCCCATAAGAAAGCGGAAGTGGAAATTGCTCAGGGGACGGACCCCTGGGATCGGGCCCTGATCCGGGAACACTCGTCTGCAGGAGCTCCCGCAAACTCACGCTTCTGTCGCACAGGGAACACCCAGCTGTACTCCTGAAGAGATCAGCCGAAGCAGGAAGATCCCACACAAAATGTCATGTTGACATCAGAGAGCGGCCCGTGCCAGAAGGTTCCATCCACGAGGGGCTGGGGCCCAACGCTTCCAGCGCCAATGTTGAAGAGGTGCCCCAATACAGGGGACCGAGTCCACGCTACACTGGGAATTGGGTTGTGACACAGACACACCAGTACTTCTCAAACAGCGCACGGCGCCTACACTGTGTGCCCAGCCCTGACGCCGGCCCCGCTCAGTGCTCTGTATCTGCTTTGATTGTTATGAATGGGAGGAGGTTCGGCTCTGAGCGATAATCGATGCATTCCGCGAGACGCGCGGTTTCCCGCCACGCCTGCGCTCTCAAACCTCGCGTCTGCGTCTGGGACGCCACGCGCGACGCCGCCAGTGTGACCCGTCCTCGCAGCCCACAGTCTTTCTCCAGCGCCGTCCCCGCAGCCCACAGGCAAACAGTGGGAGATGTACCGCCGTCCTGGAAAATCACACACAGTGAGAGATGCAGCGCCGTACTTTGCCCCAGAGGCCGTGGGACCAACTGTCGGAACTGCTGCTGGGTGTCACTTTTCTGTGTGATCTAGCTGGACGAACCATAGAGAGACGAGGAGCCAAGCAGGTACATGGTGCACGAAGGCTCTTCTGCCACGCTTCATACTCTTCCCAACAACAAATTTCTTGGGCTTCAGGCCCATTGACTCGCCCACAAGAAGTGACTGTGAGGCGTGTGTACTGAATGGTTGCCTCAGCACAGCGTGGCAGGAGTATCACACACAGAAAAACTGTGCTGCAGGGACGGTGCTGCCTTGCGGCTTCAGGGACGGCGCTGCGGCCCCGTGCCTCGCTCTCACTGCGCTGCGGGGGTGGCGCTGCAGGGACAGTGCTGCAGGGATGGCACTGCGGGGATGGCACTGCAGGGACGGTGCTGTGGGGACAGCGCTGTGGGGACGGCGCTGTGGGGACGGCGCTGCGGCCCCGTGCCTTCCTCTCACTGCGCTGCGGGCCGCTTGTGTGTTCTCGCGGCGTCCAATCCACTTTGCGCGTCGTTCAGGACTCCCCCGACGACGCGCTAATGTGATGACGGCCAGAGGCGCCGCCGTCGCCGCCGCCGGCCGCGCCGACGTCCGAGCCGACTCCGACCGACTCCGGCCGACTCCGGCCGATCCAGGGTCAGACGGCCGAAGTGAAAAAAGAAAAAGTTTTATTTTTGAAAGTTGAGGTGAGGATCACCCCATATTCTTGACCAGAACCAGGATCCACCCATTTCCGCAAAATTTTATTTTGGACGTGTTCAAAGATGAAGTTGGACCCTCTTGAGTGTCGCTCCTTCTCTTGACCACATCCTGGGTCCCCCCAGGGCAGAGGGTCCAAGGTCAGGGTCAGAGTTGTCTGAAGTTTGGAGGCAAACTCCAAGCCTTGACGACACCAATAAAAAGGGAAACCCTGCGAACGCCAGCGTTCCCCATATTTATGGTTGCTGTGCTTTGATGTTCTTCATCCCACAGTAATGCTGGTTGGAGGACCCTCATCCCAAAGGCCTTGACCCCAGTCAGGTCCTTGACCCAGGTCCCCCCCTTTACCTTGTCCTGGATCCTCAAACAATGCTTCCTGCGGTTGTTCAGAATTACGGATCAAGTCAATTTTTCAGGACCTGGGGAGTCGACTTCCGCCTAGATCCACTGCGGACACGGTGATATTATGGACGTTCAGCAAACACGTCCGCTCCTTTTCGACGTGCCCCAGTTGCCAGATTAGTGACACCAATGCCATTTTCTTCACTTGTCATTGGCACTCAGAGTGTCATTGGAAGCCTGGTTTGGTACCTTTGTCAACAATCTGGCAATTCGGGGTACCGCACGCATGAAATTTATATAAAACCGTTTTCACATTGGTGCCGCCGATGTCAAATTTCAGCAGAATTTTGACAACAATGTCAAAATTTAACCTCACGCCCAATTGATGGGCATCAGATCAAAAAATGGTCCAGACCATTCTTTGACGTCGTCAAAAATAGCTGACGCCGTCACCAATGTGAAAACCGCTTGCGACGTGCTGAACCTCCCTATTGCCTCTCGCCACGTTCACTCTCACACAGATCTGCACAACTTGGCGGCCTCTCCCTCCATATCCTCCGAACCCGTCCACACGGCGCGATTTGGCTCCGAACCCCGCGAATAATTAACACTTCAAAGCCCCGTAAATCTACAATAAACGTTTCATAAACCTTGAGCAAAGCTTTCATATCTGTTCATATTTCGGGCGCATTTGGCGCAGGGAGTGAGAGACAAAACAAGAATGTTTCACACAATGGGTTCTGGGGTGGATTCACCACGGGACCCTGGATCCCAGGATTTGTGTCTTGTACAACATGCTCCTTGTCATTATGGATTTATCAGGCTCCAAAAATGCGCTGTTTCACGACGGGTGAACGAGTGGGCTGGATCCACCCTACCCCCCCCCCCCACCCCCGCCCCTTCAACACCCGTGGCATCGTCAGTTACAATTTTGTTCAATTTTGCAAGTGACTTTTATTCACGTTTCGTTCAGCGCAGCAAAGTTCACATCGCGCAGAATCCTGGCTCCATCGCTGCACATAATTGAGTGTCTCAGCGCAGCTGCCGTGCACATGTGCACCTGCAACGCAAGCACAAGCCTGTTGCACGCTGGATGCGAGACGCCTTGTGTGTTTCCTGTGGTATTGTTCACGTTTTGTACATGTACACTTGTTTTTGGCAACGCCCTCACCAACCAAGTAACCCTCACCCCGCTGATCACCCTCAGCTCCTCAGCCCCACGACGAGGCACCACCTGTATTGGGCAGGTTCAATGCATCCCCACGGAAACCCCACCCCCTTGGACTTTTGAGGACAATCATTGTCATTTCAACACCCATTGACAAATCATACATCCGTCACCCGTGGTCAGATCCGCCTGTCTGCTCCAAGCAGGGCGGAATCCAAAAATTCTCCAGAAGCTCAGTAAGTCCTGTCTTGGAACAATGCACAACAATATGAACATGACGGTCTTTCCGCTTCAACCTGCCGCTTCCCAGCGCACTGTCCACCTCCGGCCCCGGAGACAAATTGGCCTGCCTCCCGGCGGGTTCAGCGGACCCGGATTACGCATGAACTCGCGTGTATGGAGGATTGACTCGGGGTGGTGCGGCTCGATTCACGATTAATTGGGCCAGTGCTGCGTTAAATTAGCCGCCGCCAGGTCCGGCAGCTGCAGCACAAAGTGTGTGTCGGCTGCGCTGAATGATGGTGCCAGAGTTGCGTTGGATCAGAAGAGGATCCAGGGACGGGGTCCAAGGGTGGGTCCAGGGGTGGTTTCAAAGGGGTGGGTCCAGGGGTGGGTCCAGGGGTGGGTCCAGGGGTGGGTCCAGGGGTGGATCCAGGGGTGGGTCCAGGGGTGAGTCCAGCAGAGGCTTTAGAGGTGGGTTCAGGGGTGGGTTCAGGGGTGGGTCAACCAGAGAGTGCAGAGCTGAGTCCACCAGAATGATGGTGCCAGAGTGGGGCGGGTTCAGAAAATGATCCAGAGGCCCCAGCAGGGGATCCAAGAATGGATCTGGGGGTAGGTTCTGGGGTGAGTCCAAGAGGGAATTATTCAGGCTGATGATCCAGGAGTGGGTTCAGGAGAGGGTTCAGCAGGGAACCCTGTGCGAGTCCACCAAATAATGCAGGGTAGGATCCAGTCGGGGGTCTTGGGGCGGGGACAGGGGGTGAGCCAAGAGTTCAAGGGTGAGTCTGCAAGAGGGTTCAGGCACGAGCCCGGAGGTGCAAGAGTGGGCCCCGGGAAGGTTGGTCCATGCGTTGGTTCAAGGGTGTTCTTGAGGTTGGTTCATCGGGGGATCCATGGATTGCGCTGCAATGATATCGTTGGAATCTTGGAACTTGATGCCGCGAGAAGGGCACTGAAGCAGGTCCTCTCCCTCTGTGCAGTTCTGCAGTGCTGGGTGGAAATCTGACCCGGTCCCGATGCGTGTCCATTACTGGGACCCAGACTCCAATACTATCCTCAAGCCGGCTTCACACACGATGTCACGTGTCACGTCACGTCACGTCACGTGACGCGTCACGTCAACGTGCGCTGCGTCAAGTCGGTGGAAGGATACCATAGTTCAATGTGGATGGAAGGCCTCCTCAGCACAGGGTCCGAAACGCCCAATGTGTTCCTGCATGTCTGATTCACACAGATGCAGAAGCCCACAATCCCCACACCAACCAATGTCGTGCCGCATCGTACGTTTCAAATCTTCGTCCTGCGCCTTTCTGGGCAGCATCCATTGTTGTGCGAAGTCCCTTCAGGGCGAAGCACCATGTGGCAGTGCAGTATATGGCAAGGTGGATGAAATGTCCCCTGCCCTCTGGCCTGGACCCCCCCCCCTGGCCTGGACCTCCCCCTGCCTGGAACCCCCTCCTTGTGTGTATGTAGGCTATATAAGGCAGTGCACCAAGGCAGGGAAGACAAGGAGGACAAGGAAGAATCGACGACATTACCGGCAAGGGACTTCACACTGCAGTTGCCTTGAGCACAGCTTCTTGTTCAACTCTGCAGAGACGCAATGACTGACGTCAGCTCTCATTGGTTTATCCCCTCCGCAGGGACGCGTCACGTGACGCACCCCACGGACGCAGCGCTTGAGACGCACCCAGCATGCACCGCGCCCTCGCGGCGGGTTCGGAGCGGGGCCCCTGACAGCAATATTGGCGCACAGAGAGGAGGCAGCGTCCCGCATTATCCCTGTATGGGAGTCTGCACCGACACTGAATGAAACATCTTACGCTCTCAGACACACTGACTCTGCGGGCGTCGTTTACGACGTCGAGTTGATTTGGCTCAGATAAGCATACATTGACAGCTTTTCATGAAAGACACTTACGCACACACACGCACACACACGCACACATACGGAGAGAGAGGGGAAAAAGAAAGAAAGAAAGAAAGAAAGAAAGAAAGAAGGCAGAAAGGAGAGAGAGAGAAGAGAGAAGGAGAAGCAACAGACGACAGAACACTGAGTTACACTCATCAGTGTTGCAGCTCACGTGAGTACCACACAAGCATTTCTTCAGGGTACCACGTGATACGACCCTGAATCCTCGTCCTCCTCTGGCATCACCGAGCGAGACTCGGGAAACTTCTTGACGTTGATGACGTCAGAATGGCGGTGCTGCGTCCCGCGCGTTCTGAGAGCGCGTGTCTCTCTGCCGGGGAATATTACGGCTTGATCAACACAGGGCGACATATTGGTGTCGGGCTCACCTCTCTCTCCCGCTCATAGAGACCGCCCGCTGACGTCGAGACGCGTCTACATGGTACCGATTCACAATGTGTTCACGTGCACAACAAATCCAGAGAGGGGATCTCGGTCTGACAACCAGGACCCCGCCCGCCCCAACCCGTGTTCAAGGCCAACACAAGGGTGGGTCTCGGAAGCAGTCATGACAGAAGCAGCCTGATTCGAATCAGACCGGTGTGAACCAAATGGCCAGACATCCGAAATCAGGAAGCATGGGGTGGTGGGGCCCCATGCTGAAGGTCAGGGAGGTCTGGCAGCAGGTGCTCTTTGCCTCATGCCTCCTCATTTCAATTCTCATCTGAAATATCCAGACACACATCAAGCCTAAAAGTGCCTGTGTCAACTGATATCAAGGTGTGAATGCAATGGCCAAACACCCGTGTCTCCTGATTGTGCGAAGTCCCTTTAGGGCAAAGCACCTTGTGGTAGTGCAGTATATGGCAAGGTGGATGAAATATCCCCTGCCCCCTCCCCCTCCCCTCCCCTCCCCCCACCAGACCCCCCTCCTCCTGCCTCCCCCACCGGACAAGGAGGACAAGGAAGAATTGACGAAATTACCGGCAAGGGACTTCGCACTGCAGTTGCCTTTCAAGAGCACTGCTTCTTGTTTTGAGTCTGGCCATTTCGTTTCACTGGGAGCAGGGAGAATACGAGCACAAAAGCAGTGCACGGGAGAGCTTTTCAAATCCGAAGGTTGGACAAGAACAGAACCACCAGGGAAGAACCAGTCCTGAACAAAATCGCACAACCTCAGCAGAGCAGACTTTTCAGTCCTGTCTGTGGGTGAAATTCCAAAGCTGATCCAGGGCCACTGCAGCTCCAACCCCTCTTCTCTCCCAATGACTGAATGACGAGATTCAGTGGAGAGAGGCTGGGAGTGAGGCGGGTGTTGGGGCGGGGACCCAGGGCTGCAGCGGCAGTAGTGTGATGCAGTGCTGACGGCTCAATTCAAGGCAAAACTCACACTCCTCAATTCACTGTGCACTGAAACTTGTTTCACACCAGGCGCGTTGCGTCTCACACGATCGCACGAATAGCGTCGTCCGCTGCTCCCCCCTACAAACGTCAACGGGTGTTGTGTGGTAATTTTGCAGCGCGTGCTTGACTTGCCCCAAAGACCCAACACAAAACCCACGTGACCCTGACCTCAGCCTTCTGTCAAACCTGCAGGTCATTTTTTGCTGTTTGAAGAACAGGTGTACAGCTTGTTTCATACGAGATGCGCCGTGCGTTTCACCTGACTACGAGTCCAGTTTCACGCGATCAAGCCCACAGCACGACTTATCCGGTGTGAAGCATGACCCACCCGGTGTGAACCCGGTGTGACGGCCTCACAAGCGTTTAGATCCAACACCAACAATGGCGTCCGTTTAGCCAGGCAATCATAGCTCCACAGAGCGCTGGATACTCAGGAACGCTCTGCAATGGGGCATTGTGTCGTGAGGATAGGGAGGTTCAGCGTCCTGCACTGGGTCTGCGTGGAACGTGGCACTTTGTGCAATGGCTGAGTGTAGCATTTCCCTCCACTGATGCAGTGCCAATGGAGGTGAACGTGGACAGTGGAGACACACGAGACCAGCTCCCCTGTCCCCTTTTGAACGTTTTGAGTCACACCCCAATCCAACATGGTCCACAAACACAGACAAGCCTCTTTCAATCATGCACGTCGCCCCCCCCCACAACCATCTATACTGGCTGCGAAAAGCTTGCCAAAAGCTTCGCGAGGCCCCACAACCGAGTCATACCGGGCCTCACGCCGCACCCGGCCCCTCCTCCCCAGGCCCCATGGCCCCTCCTCCCCGGGCCCCATGGCCCCTCCTCCCCGGGCCCCATGGCCCCTCCTCCCCGGGCCCCATGGCCCCTCCTCCCCGGGCCCCGCCCCAGCAGCCCCCACGGCCCGGAGCGATTATTCGCACCGGTCCCATTGAGCCGTCGTTAGGTGCGATTTGTGTACATTTCCCATCACACTCCCGGGCCCGGCTTCACTCGGGGGATCCACCAGCCGCAACGCCGTCCCTGCAGTGGGAACAGTGCAGTGCCGTCCCTGCAGTAGGAACAGTGCAGCGCCATCCCTGCAGTGGGAACAGTGCAGCACTGTCCTTGCTGCAGAAGCTTGTGATGAAGCTGTCATGCTGTCATGTGGTGGAGACTCGACCTGCAGGGATGGCGCTGCACTGTTCCTACTGCAGGGACGGCACTGCCCTGTTCCTACTGCAGGGATGGCGCTGCACTGTTCCCACTGTAGGGACAGTGCTGCACTGTTCCCACTGCAGGGATGGTGTTCCTACTGCAGGGACGGCGCTGCAGCCTCCCATCGACTCACAGCGGGTCCCAACACAATGACTGAACCCAGCACAAAGGCAGAGAGGCGCAGTGTGGAACGCTGCACTTTTCTGACGCTGCTCCGCTTTGTCGTCCATTGCAGGAAGAGAGAGAAGCCGCGAGACCCGAGGGTTCCAGGGAGAAGGGCTCCACTCCACTGTGCGGCCAAGCACAGTACGAGAACACCTTGCAACTTCGCAATGTTTTACAAGGCTCTCTGTTTCTCTCTCTCTCTCTGTCTCTCTCTGCCTCTCTCTCTCTTTCTCTTTCTTTCTCTCTTTCTCTCTCACTCTCTCTCTCTCTCTCTTGCCCTCTCTCTTTCTCTGCCTCTCTCTCTCTTTCTCTGCCTCTCTCTCTCTCTCTTTCTCTGCCTCTCTCTCTCTCTCTTTCTCTCTCACACTTTCTCTCCTCTCTCTCGATCTGTCTATCTCTCTGCCTCTCACTTATTCTCTGTCGCCCTGTCTCTGAAACTTTCACCTGTTTTTGTTTCCTCTCTTTTGTCTCCTGCTTTCTGAGCAAATGGTGTTCTCTGTGTTTCATCCCTATGTGTCATCACCTGTGACTTGATAAACCCACGCACCTGCCATGACCCATTTTTTCTGGGATCCAGGGGTCGGGCCTCTTCACCCTTTAGGAACCTCGGGTGGATGCAGGGGGAGGGGAGTTGGGGCTGTACGTATCATTCCCAAAAGCAAGCCCCAGTCTTTCTGTTAGTTGCGTGTTCTGAAAGTCCGAACGCCCCTCTCCTCGCAACCGTCGAAGTAAATTGGCCCATCCCCGACCATATCTTGGATCTGACCTTCTGTGCACCTTTGGGTATGTTCCACATGCTTCCGGCCTGAACTGTGACTTTCTCTCGCACACTGAGGCGCAAATCGAACACATCGTTTGAGAACCACAGGCTTGCCGCAGGAACCTGCTGTTTCATAATGGAGGTGCCCGCTGTCAATCTTCTGTCCTATTTTCAGGACCACCTTTCAAGTTGACCAATTCTTCTCGACTGCAAACCCAAGGACGACAAAATTGCCCCCAATTTCACACTGCAAGTATCACGGGTTCACAGTCGACTGTCGTTGTTCACTCTTCAGAATGGAAGAGCCTTGAGCAAACAATGGAGCCAAAGCGCCACAGAGCAACGGGGTGTTTTGGCCTGAATCTGGGTGCACCCCTGACCCCCCCCCCCCGACCAGCTCCTCTGAATCTGATCCGGTGTGACTGTCCCCCCCCAGTTCACCCCCGGACCCACACCCCCCTCACCCTCGCTCTCACCCTGCCCTGAACCCACATGACGTGGATCCACCCCTGGACGCCACCCCTATCCACGCCTGTGAATCTGCCCCTTGCCCTCTTGACACGCCCCTGAGCTCTCGTCCTCCCTCCTCTCCCTCTGGCGCCACTCCCCTGTGTCGGAATCTACACGCGAGAGATGCAGATCACACAACTGCTGCACAATGCATCGATCAAGGTTTTTCGTGTGTCCTCCGCGGGTGTGTATCTGCGCGCGCATTAGCGTCTGTGGGCGCACCCACACCTCACAATACCTGTGCAGAGTGGGTGCACTCACTGTGGGACAGGTTCACATTACAGGCGTCATGCGCTGCGAAGCGTCACGTGACAAGTCTGCAAGTGCATTTGCACCTGGTAACAGGGAAGGAAGGTGTGTTGATCATGTCTGACACTGAGTGGTGAAGTGCAAAAGCAACACGTTGCACGCCTTGGTCCATTAAAATTGGACATCACATCTGCAGCTAGGTTCGTACAGGACACAACGTGTGTTGCGCTTCGTTCAGTGAGATCAGGGTCGCATTGGAGTCGCCTCTGCGCAAGGGCCTGCGTGGATCCAACGTGCATCTGGAACAACGCACCCAGTGTGCAGGACGTCCCTGGATCTCCTCGAAGACAGCAACTCACCTCTTGGTGGGATGTGAAAACTAACGAGCAACGCACACACAACGCATTCGGTGCAGACCCACTCTCACCACAGCGCCCATTCATCTGGAGACCGGAAGCGAACGCGTGACACTTCCGGTGTGACATTTCCGGTGTCACATTTCCGTGTGTCACTTCCGGTGTGACGCTTCCGGTGTGACACTTCCGGTGTGACGCTTTCATTGTGTCACTTCCGGTGTGACGCTTCCGGTGTGACACTTCCGGTGTGACGCTTCCGGTGTGACGCTTCCGGTGTGACGCTTTCGTTGTGTCACTTCCGGTGTGACGCTTCCGGTGTGAACCAAGCTCACACACTCAGGTGTGAATGAGCCCCACATAACCACAGATCCAGCCTTCACAATGGATAGATGCGTCGGCACACAGCTGTAAAGTGATGCGCTTAGTGAGATAGATAGTGCAGATCTACACAGTGACAAGCTCCACATGATCAAACTATCAATGACCCACCAGCGCAGGAACATGTGTTGCCAGCCAGCGCTGCTGTAGGTATGGCTCCTGCCTTATTCGAACCAAGCTTAGGTGTTCGTTCGACAGGCAGAGTACAACAAACAGGGTGTTTTGGGCATGGAGGGGTGAACAACTATGGAGGTCCCTTGGATGTGCCCCCACCTGGACCTGTCACTGAAAAAGAGTGTGCTGACAGTGTGAGTGAGAGAGGGACGGGGTGCAGAGAGAGAGAGAGAGAGAGAGAGTGAGTGAGTGAGTGAGTGAGTGAGTGAGTGAGTGAGTGAGTGAGTGAGAGAGGATGAGAAGAGACGTGAAGAGAAGGAAAACGGGAAGCGGAAGGGAAGAGAGAACGAACTCACAAGTACGAGACACACAAAGACACATAGAGGGAAGGGAGGGGAGCCGAGAGGAACACAGAGAGAAATATTTAGACAAACAGAGAGGACCGAGAGGCGAAGAATGCAATTGACGGATCGTCCGGCGGGGTCAGGACACTCCCTCTGAACCCAGGGCCTGTGACACACGTGATGCGTCACGTGTCACGTTCCCGAACCACGTGGTGCGCTCCGAATCGTTGTTCGCCACAGTGTTTGCGTCGTGCGTTGCAAGCGGCGTCGCACGGAACACAAAACGTAAACGTCCATTCACTTGTGCATGGACACAGTGCTCATTCACTCGTGCAAGGATGCAGTTCCCAAAGGCTTGTTCAGGAACGCAGCACCCATGGATTCCCTTGAGGAAACGGCCCCTATCCACTTGCACAGGGACGCAGTGCCTGCTCGCTTGTGTAGCGACGCAGCGTTCAGTGACCTGCCCAGGACGCGACGTCGCGCGTCCGGTGTCGTGTATCCAGAGCGCAGGGTGGAGTGATGAAGCAGCGTCCGCTACAGGCGACACGCAGACCTCCGACATGCATCACAGACACGAGGATCCACGGTGCGGAAAGAGGCAGTGAATCTACTTGTTCCTCAGCCAATCACATGTCATGACGTAAATGTGTTGTGCTGTGTGATTGGCGGGACTCCACAACCGTTGAGTCCCATTCAGTGTGTTCTCAGCCTTACCAGAACAATATCCTGTGCCATCTACAAGTACACCCACCCATAGGACTCGCTGTTTCTCCCTCCCTGTGTCTCTATGCTTCTCTCTCTCTCTCTCTCTCACTGATCTCGCATTCTCTCTCTCTTCTTTCTTTCTTTCTTTCTTTCTCTCTCTCTCTCTCTCTCTCTCTCTCTCCC
>JAAUXT010039361.1_pt1 | contig 12096 bp, 12 predicted proteins | sample 7278171 | NCBI WGS metagenome assembly JAAUXT01 (sample SAMN14350112, study PRJNA611818) | marine sediment metagenome | isolation source: surface marine sediment (1.8m) | place: French Polynesia: Moorea | collected 2018-08
AGAATGTTGTGTTGCTATTGGTCTTTCATCATACAAAGATCTGAGCAACTCAAATTTGTCATTCTTGAAATACGACAGCCAATCGGTCACTTAAATTTTCTGCCTCGTACTGTAGTTTGTCAGCCAAGTCACACAAATGCAGCTAATTAAGATGCAGAAAGACATTGATTGGCATAAATGTTCTTTGAACCTCTGTCCTGCATACGAGTACGTTACTTTGTTGTGCTCGAGGCCATTGCCAACATTCCAATGCCGGAGTTTACGAAACGAGCCTCTTTGTTGAACAGTTTCAACACTTTCTCACGACGATCTCCGTCCATTCAGACGTCGCGGTTGGACCCAGCAACTCTCTTTTTGGGATGCTTGTGCTCTGAAGCGAAGTGAAAATGCTGTGTTGAAGGCGTGAGCTTCTACAAGTGCATCAGAGCGCCTCTGCCACAACAGCAAAGATCATGACATCTGCCATAAGTAGGGCAGGCAGGTCCCAGGTCTTTGTGACATATCAAAAATCAAGCCCCTGGATGGATCGTCATCAACAAAGATGATGCGCAGTTGGCTTTCTGTTGGCTGTAAATACCTTCGATGAGAGTGTGCTCTTTGTGTGATCGAAAGTTTGCTCTCAGACAAAATGGGACGTGTCAGTTTCCAAACTACAGAAACTGATTTTAGAAGCTACAGTCTTCGTTAAATTGTACGTGAAGAGGGAAATAATAGCAACCAGAGCCTGTGCAAATGCTGATCGCCTCCGTCTTTTTGCAGTTTTACAACTTTGATCCCATAATATTTGGGTGGGTTGTTGATCCCAGGTCCTCAGTGTGTTTACTTTGCGAAACGAGGCGCGTTTACGATGTCCGTCCTGATCTACAGCCCATATCTGTTGAAATATCTGATTTAGTGAAGACGCCAGAGATATCCATGTCTTATTTTGCATACGTACGCAAAAGCCTCGACAAATAAACGGAAGTAAATCAATTATGGGGAGCAAATACACTGTTGACTGAGATTTGAGCAAACAAAATAAGATGCCCTTGGGGTGTACATTATGTCCTTTTATTTTTTTGAATGCAGAATTTTTTTTTTTTTTGTATAATTTCGTTGTAAAGTGTTGCTCTCGTACGAGGGTGATCTCAATTCTGCCGTCCGAAACCTGGCCATGACATTGAAATCACCCAATTTCTCAAAAATATCGCGACTCGAGTTGAAGAAGCCGCTTCTTTGAGACACTCGTGACGGCAAGTCACTTTGTATCATCTTGGCATTTGTGACGGCAGCGTTGCGGGCGTTACGCGCGTGGCAGGCCAGGCCAGGCCACCTCGTGACCCGTGAACACGATAAAGTGTAGGCATCTGCAAATGATCACTCGTCTTGTCGAACGCATTCCACCCACAAGACATTGTTTTCGTGATTTTGCGCGCTAAAACGAGGGGAGAATGAAATGTAACTCGTCTTAGTTTTCCCCATGCAAGTTGTTCAGCTTTTGAAGATGTGGTCTTGCTTTGACAGCAGTAGCAGCAGCAGTGGCGGCACGATGTTTGGCAGCATGAAGAAGAAGAGGCGTCCCGAGATCTCCGAGCCGACCAACTTCGAGCACCGGGTGCACACGGGCTTTGACCACGACCAGGGCAAGTTCGTCGGGCTGCCGCCGCAGTGGCAGAGCGTCGTGAACCCGAGCGGCGGGTCGCGCCCCGCGCCCATCGTCGACCCGTCCTTCGTGACGCCCATGGAGATGCAGATGGCCAAATCCTACGTGAGACTCTATTCTATTTTGCGTGCCCTTCAGGCTTTTGTGGTGCTGTGAACCAACAAGAGTTTCTGAACGAGCGCGGCTGTCTTTGTGCACACAGAAACGCATGGAAACGAGTGAAAAAAAACACAACTTGCAGCTGCCCATTTTACAGGTTGTTCCCAGTGAGTGATGCGTGCAATTTGTAATGAACTATTGAAATTGAGCTCAGCAGCATTATGCCTGACTTTTCCGCAGAATTTTCTCCAATGCGTTTGGTTTGTGGACGAATTGCTTCATTTCGTTGCAGACGATCGTGCGCGGCGGCCCCCCGGATCCGCGCATGAACGGGATGCAGCACGAGCTGCGCGGCATCACGGTGGCGCGCTCCAACTCTCTGCGCCAGTACAGCCCGCAGCAGTTCCGCCGCCCCAACGACGTGCACAACGACATCCCGCCCGCGCTCATGGAGGGCGAGTACAGTCCCGGGCGTCCGCCCCCGCCCTCGGGACCGGGCTACTCTCCGACCCACCACCCGTACTACAACACGAACTCAATGCCGCGCGATTATCAGCAGCAAGGCCCGCCGCGCCCCCAGTATCCGTACGACGGTCGCGGAGACGCGAGGAGTGACTACCCCGTGTACAGGAACGGCCCCGAGGGACCCGGTGGCACAATGGACCGCCGATACCCTGACGGGCCCTACCAGCCAAACGGACAGTACCCACCAGACCAGTATCGTGGTGGACACCCGCCAGGAAGCAAGGAGTACCGAGAGTACAGGGATCAGAGGGAGTATGGGCGCACCCCTCCGCACCCCAACGACAGAGTGGACGGGTCGCTGCAGAGGCCACGCGAGCGGGAGATGAGGCCGCCACAGGAGATGCGAGGATCACAACAGCCTTCCCCACAGCCGCCCCACTTGATGCAGCAGCAGTACCCTGGGCAGCCCCCGCGCAGTCCCTCTGGCGGTCACTACGCGCCCTACATGGCGAACGGCAGTACGCCCACGTCGACCACCTCCACTCTGCAGAGACAACCGGGCCCGCCGCCCGGCGGCATGTCGCCTGGACCTTCCGCGGTCCAGCACTACGAACGGGTAGGAAACTGCCTTTTCTTTTCTCTTTTGTGAGATGGCTTTCGCTGACACCTTGTGAATTGGTACCTTGATCGTGTCGTGCAATGTACATAAGTCCATTGCTGTTGTAAGCTGATGACTCGAATGTAAGTTGGAGTCTACCAGGATTTGTGGCATGTTGAATCGATGCCTTTGTTTCTGCAAAATTAATCCTCGAGTGATTTTCAATGCAGCGTTCGTCTGTCCAGTCCAAAAAACGAAATGCTCTGCGTCTCGTTGTTTTGTCAGTGCAGCTATCCATGCTGTTAGATATTCTTTTTCTGTTGATATTTCTGGCATCCTAAACAATCTGTTCATGTTCGCACCACCTTATGATTGGAATGTTAATTCTTTCTTCTGATTTTCACATTTCATTTCCATTGATTGGAGTTTCGCACTAATGGTTTGCGTGTTGTGTTTGCTGATGCGTTTTCTAGGGCATGACACCCACAAAGCCACCACCACCGGGCGCAGTTCCCGTCATGATCAACAACAATCACCTGCAGCAGCAGCAGCAGCAGTACCAGCAGAGCAGCGGTCCGCCCACCCCGCAGCCGCCCGTGTCCCCGTCGCGCAGCTCCTCCCGCGGCGAGCCGCACCCTCCGCCGCAGCCCGCCCACCCCGCGCCGCCCGGCCCGCCCCGCTCCCCCAAACCTCAACCGCCGCCGCAGCAGCAGCAACAACAACAGGGTGGCCAAGCGTACCCTGCTGAACAGCAAAGATTGTCCCACGAACAGGTTCGAGATTCGCTACTAAATCCTCTGGGTTCAAAACAACCAGACTGTTGGAATTCAGCAACGACAACTCTCTGGTTTACCTATTCTGTCCAAAGTTTCGGAAAGTCTTGTCGGGGTCAAGAGTAATGATTGAGAAGCAAGCTGTCCCATCCGTGTCCAGGACACCTTTGCACTTGCGGTGTGTCCGCTTCTGGCCAAGATTTTCTGACGTGTGGCTCAGGATATTCTTACCTTGCGAAAGGAAATCTTTGAACGTGGAATGCATGGAACCCGTGGGACATGTCGCTGTTGTCCATTGATTGCATTTCTCACATGTGCGCTCGTTCTCGTTGGAATCACTCTCCATTGTTGTGAACGTTACGTGTACTTGTCTGTGGCAAATCTAATTAATATTCTTGTCTGTGCCGTGGATACCTCACGAAGGAACACTCGTTTCTCAGGAAGAGAGAATTCTGAAACAACTCGAAACAATTTCTCTGAGAGCCCCTTGACTTGAACATTGGACTGTTGCATGTCCTGACTTTTCATACGTTGCGTCTCGTCTCGTCCACATTTTGCTGCTGAACGTAAAAACTTTTAAAAAGGGAATCCGTTAGCTGGGCATTCGCTCGTTTGATAATTTTGGTGTAAATTTCATTTTGTTGATTGACACACTCAATTCCCGGGCGCTACGTACAGCACGATGAATGGCAGCTGTACCGGAGGGTAAGGTCCGCACGAATCAGAACGAAAGCGACCAAAACGTCGTTTGGTCTCATTGGCTGCAGCACGGGAGCCAAACGGATTGCTTTTCATGTTTTTACTTCACAATTAATTGGTGCCAGACGCGACTTGATCTTCTTTCATCGTTGGGTCCGGTTTTATTTTCTGGCAACGAGTGTTGTTTGCACAGAGAAGGAGAAAGCTGCACTCGTCACGGAATCAATAGTTCAGAGCTGTTGATTTGTTTCTTTAGTGTTAAAAACTTGGGATTCGAAAAGTAAATCAGTGTGTTTGTTCTGGGTCTTGCGGAGTGTCAAGTTGTCAAATCCATTCCGCAGCACCAAATGGCAACTCTTTCACTTTTGTTCTGTCTTTCAATCGGCCAAGTGCTCGTACTTTTAAATATTTTTGTTGTCATGTTTCTGCTTCTCCCACGTGGACAAATATTTGTAACCGTTCTTCTTGGACGACAGCTGCCAGAGAGTGCTAGTAATCAGAATTTTATAAAATCATCTTTGTCGTTGGAAGCATTTCTGAGAAACGGCGCGTCATTTTCGAATCTGAAACCATTTGTTTTCTCCCCTTCAGTTCCGAGGCGCGCTCCAGATGGTGGTGAGTCCGGGCGACCCGCGCGACAACCTCGACAACTTCATCAAGATCGGAGAGGGCTCGACCGGCATCGTGTGCATCGCGACGGAGAGGACGACCGGTCGACAGGTCGCCGTCAAGAAGATGGACCTGAGGAAGCAGCAGCGCCGCGAACTGCTCTTCAACGAGGTGACTCGAAGCGCGTTGTCACCCATAAAACCGACCTGAAACTACGAAAAAAGCTGATGTTTCGCACATACATGTGAATCTTGTCTTTCAAGCAGTGTTGAAGTATCAGTGAACAAGGCATGGATCATGTCGGATGTAGAATTGGATTTTCCTGTACCTTTGTTTCATCGAGTTTTGAACAATTGAAGTCGAGCCAGAGAAAACGCTACTCGACGTCTTCAAGTGTTTTTACACTCGGCGGAGCCGCAGTGTATTGCTCTGCTGCTTTTGCCTCAGATTTCAATGCTGAGTGACCCCGGTATCTTAGAATTTTTAAATTGAGGGCGACACTGGCAAATTTCTGATGTTTGGTACCCCCCCCCCCCCCCACCTGGTCACTCTGCATTTGAAATTTGCTGGGGTCACTGACAATTGAAAATTTATGACGCCAAAAGGACCACGAGGGCCATGCTATCCATTCACAATTGTAGCATGCATGTGGACCCTCTTTGTTTTGCAGGTGGTGATCATGCGCGACTATCACCACCCGAACATCGTCGACATGTACGACAGCTTCCTCGTCGGTGATGAGCTGTGGGTCGTCATGGAGTTCTTGGAAGGGGGCGCCCTCACTGACATAGTGACCCACACGAGGTCAGTCCCAGGGGGGCGCTTTATGTGAGTCTTTTTCTTCAAATTTTCGCCTGCACCGTAGTGGGCATGCCTGGTAGTGCTGGTGGGCTGTGCGGTTCAAAGTGGTGGTCCCACCCTGGTGAGCAACATGTAGATAGAAGTTTGATGTGCTTCTGGAGTTGTCATAATTCCATCCCCCACACACCATGAAAAGGTGATCTTTGTGATGCTTGAAATTTCAACCAAAAGAATGAAAGCTTTTTTGCTTCCACACGTACTAACTTGCACTTGAGAGTGTGCTTGAAATTGTACAATGCGGTCAAAATGCTTTTGTGCAGTCACGGGTGAAATTTTTAACAACCACAATTTTCCTCAGCATTGCGACAGATAATCTCATTCCAACTTGGTATTTTCATTTGACTTCGAAGAAGACCATTAGTACCTGAAGAAATGGGAGGTTGCATCAGAACTAATCCACTTCAAAGTCACTCAGCGAGATGTCGGGGGTCTGTTTCAGGATGGACGAACAGCAGATCGCTACGGTGTGCAAGTCGTGTTTGAAAGCGCTCGCCTTTCTGCATTCAAATGGTGTTATCCACCGAGACATCAAATCCGATTCTATATTACTTTCGCACGACGGGAAGGTCAGTTTCTTCACAATGGAACAACACAAGAATCAAAACGTTTTGCTCTCTGGTGCACTTTCTTTTCCCTGTCCTTTCATTGTCAATTCCTGTTTGAAGTAACACCCACTTCTCTCCGATTTTAGGTGAAATTGTCAGACTTCGGATTTTGTGCTCAAGTGTCGACTGATCTGCCGAAGAGGAAGTCCCTAGTCGGCACTCCGTACTGGATGGCTCCGGAAGTCATTTCCAGGCTGCCTTACGGACCAGAGGTAAAGAAGACACACTGCAAAAACAAACCAACTTACCGAGCGACAAATCTTTCTGCTCAAGGTTTTTTTTCACTGCCGATTCAGGACAACTGGGACTGGTAGATCTATACCTGTGACAATTTGTCCAGAAACGAACGTGTAATCAAAGGGCAGCACACGTTGCAAAAAGAAAATGACAAGAACGAGCAAGAAGTAAACTCGTGATAAAGCAAGGCGTTTCTCGAGAACTGTCGTGTCATGTTGTGATCGTTTTGACAACAGGTGGACATCTGGTCGCTGGGGATCATGGTGATGGAGATGGTGGACGGGGAGCCGCCCTTCTTCAACGAGCCGCCGCTGCAGGCGATGCGCCGCATCCGCGACATGCCGCCGCCCAAACTCAAAAACACCCACAGAGTCAGTACTTCTCGTACTCTTGTGCAGCCCGAGAACAAACAATTATGTCAGTGGTGCGAACACATTGCTTGTCGAAGCGACTTGATGTTCAAATCACGTGGGCTGAATGTTGATTTTCCACATCATTCATGTGCATATGAGCATTGTTGCGCACTTCTTTGCAGGTCTCCCCGCGGCTGCAGGGCTTCATCGAGAAGATGCTGGTCCGAGACCCGGTGAACCGGGCGTCAGCGTTCGAGCTGCTGCAGCACGCCTTCCTGCGCCAGGCGGGGCCGTCGAGCTGCCTCGTGCCGCTCATGCGCAGCTTCAGACACAGCCCCTGCTGAACTGTAGCTCCCAGGGCTGCTCCCAGGCAGCCAACCGACTCCCAGGTGCGCAAGCTTCCTCGCATGCAATTGAAGAGGTTGAGATTTGAAAACCAGTGACACGTGACCATCGGACGTGTTTGCTTGTCACGCCAGAGGGCGTTGTCGAAAAAATGATGGCCTTTGGGTGTTGCCCTCACTTTGCACCAACTTCTGAGCTCGTCTGGTGCTACCCTCCACAGGTGGATACCCTATGCAGGCACGTGTGACAAACAAGCACGTCTGGCTGTGACAGTCCACAAAGATTTCTTGGTGTTTGCGGACCATGGATTTAGTTCAACCCAAAAGAGCGATATTTTTTTCTGAGAGACAATCCTGCATGAGTACAGAACTATACAACAATGGGCAGCACAGTGTGTGTGCTTCAGTAGGAGTGTTGTTTGTTGGTGTTGACCATAAGTAACTAGTTGTGGAGGAAGGGTGGAGCTTCCAAATGCTTGGAACAGAAAGAAACCACAGCTGTTCCTTTTGAAAACGAACAAAGTGTATCCAACGCAAATTCAATGTTTAGACATTTGAGCACAATCTCACCGACACTGCCAATGTAGTTGATCAACTGAATTCGCAATGTGTGATGATTTTCAACTCTCGAACATTAAAACTTGTGTCCAGTACGGGTGTAAAAATTGACCTGTCACCTTACTAACCACATTGAAATTACTCACATGAGACATATCAGTGAATTCTCGCCTGATTGTTTTTGTCAGAATGAACTTGGCTGTGGTGGTTGTGAAATTTGAACACTCCAGGTGCTTTTTTGCGGCTCAAAAATAAAAGAACATGAGAAATGGGCACCAGACTTTGGTGTACCTCGTTCTGACATTTTTTTCCCTCCGTACGCCCAGGCCAGGCGCAACGGAACGTGAGAAGCATCGGCCTCTGTCCGTGTTTGATTGTCAGCCCTGGTGAAGGTGAATGGTCGTGGTGATGGTCGAAGTAGAAGTGTATGACGGGGGAAGGAACGTCGTGTGCAACATGCGCTTTCATGTTGGTTCTCTGTTGACTCCAGTCCACTTCGTTTGCCCTGAATTTTAACGAGCTCCATTTAGAATTGTCTCGACTGTGCATTCTGCAGTCCTGATTTTACCTTTGTTCATTGTTTGATTCTTTTTAACATTCAAGACATTTCAAGATTCTGGTGTGAGTACTACACGTACTTAATTCGTTTTGTCATTTTGTGTAGAACCGAAAAGCGCGAAAGAAATTCGTTTCGTTGAATATCTGGAAGAGTGCAAGCAGATCTATAGAAGTGTGTGGTGCACACCTAGTTCACTACGTACACATGTCTGTACTGAGTCCATCCATGTGTAAAGTTCGGGTCAGCTGTGCTTCGTTCATCGTCATATCCAGACATAACCGAGCCTTGAAGCAGGCTCACTGCATGTGTTATACTTTTGTAAATCTTGTACAAATGTGCAGATTCGTTTGACAGTACCCCGTTGGGTTGAACTGTTTAGTCCGTCCCACGCAAGTGATGGTTGAAGGGACCCTACCACGAGTGGTGTTGAGTACTGAATGCCTTGTACAGCGTTCCTGCCACGTTTCTTGACATTATTTTGCAGCCCATATTCTAACATGTACCTTGTGTAACCAGTGAGATGTGGTCACACAAACTATAGTTTCTGAGATACCTTACCAATGCTGCCTTCCTCCTGTTGTTTCTCTGGACGAGAGACGCTGGATCATTTTACGAAGTGTCCCAAATTTCTGTTGCCTGTGAAACGTTTCGCGTGTACAAACAAGATGAAAGCAGTTCTTGTTCCCTTGTAACACATTTTCAGGCACCGGTAACAGTTTAGCGGTGAGGCGGATCTTACTTGGATGTGCTGAAAAAAGGAAATTTGTTTTCAAGGAGAAAACTTGTCGCCCTGTACCCGAAGTGCTGAAAACTGTACATGAAACAATAACATTGTCACCCTGTAGATCCACAACTGTTCACCACGTCATACTTCACGCTTCACAAGGAACACTTGTCATTCGGAACAAAAATCGTTTCTGCATGTTCATCTGAAGCAACTGTACAATTGTGTATCATCTCGATTTTTACAATAAATTTCAAGCAAAATTTTGAACATTTTGCACATTTATTTGCAAAACATCAAGCACAACAAAGTTTGAAAGAACAAATCGGAAGTAGATCTGGTGTGGGCAGCTTGATTGCGAGCACATTGTGCTCATGATTATTCTATCTGCAAGACGCAACGCAAATTGTGTTTCACAGTGACCAACAGATGAGAAACTGCGGAGGCGCAATCCTTTAAATGGCTGAACCGGGATCCAGTTTCATATCAACCATGGTATCTGAAACATCACAACAGCAAGGTGTAGAAAAGCCTAAACTTCTATCAATCTTGGACGAAACAGATTTCAAAACGATTCGCTGCTCTCCAGATAAACGTGTCTCACAAATGAAAACGATGATAAAATCTCAGTTGCAATTCAACGCGACAATGTCAAGCATTTATTTCCATTTTGGTGCAAAAGCCAGTGAATGTCAACCATCTGTCTGAATCAGCACAAAGTTGCCAGTATCTGGAGGAAACAGCGGCGCGCGAGGATGAAAACGGATTAGTCGTCGCTGTCATGGGAGAGTGGCAACAAAGGCTTCCACCACGGAGACTTCAGGAGACAGAGTAAATGGATATTTGTTGCATGTAGCTTCATTGTACCGTGTCCTATGTGTGGAAAGTGAAAAAGATAAGGCTATCACTCACTTTCATTTTCCCCACAGACACAGGCTTCTACAAGCATTTCACATTAAGTGGGAATGGTGCACATTCAGCTTCAAATAAACCAAATCCATTCAAGAGCGAAATCCATTTAGAATCTTTCAGAGTGTTAGTTCTCATGTCAACAGCGCTCCAAACAATTTCTCATCCTTCAGTAAATATTGGCAATTCCCTGTGACAGGCAAAGGACTTGATCTGGAGCTTGAAACATCGCGCACACTGGTTGATGCAGCCCGCACGAGTTTGTCTTCAAACTATCTCTTCCATGGACAAGGGCGAGAAGGGAAACAGAGGGTGCCACTATAGAAGCGCGTGGGTTTTGGGCTCCCTACCCAAAACGTGGGTGCCAGCCAACAAAAGGGGGTAGTATCTGCCCCAAACTTGGGCGGGTGATTGAAGCTGAACCGCTTCACAGATGGTTGCCTGCCCTGTTCAACACCTTTTGCCCACCGTGGCCTTATTTCTGCTGAAACTTCATATCAAAACCGACTGCAGATCGATCTTTGGCGCAAGAAGGTTTTCGATGGTTGGACAGCACTTATTTTGTCAAAACAGCTGGCAAAATCCATTTTTGTTCCCAAACGTCAAGTTGCATGTGAGTGGCCCGAAACAGGCTCCTCATTGCGTGTACTTTGACCAAAGTGGCTGCCAAAACAGAAATGGCAGTCAAATTTCAACCTGACCCAAACCGGACAACCAGCCGCATCACACCCCTGCATGTGGACAACAGTTGTTGGGCTGGAAGATTTGGGAAGTGACACAAGTTGGGCTGGAGAAAGCCTGTTTTGTATTGGTGAGGGTGTTCATTCTAGCATTCAACCTTGGGACCGATTTGCTCACGGAGTGCTGCGCAGACAGATGGAAAGAGGGTTTCATCGAAGCGACATGAGATTCAAAAGAAAAAGTCGTGACAGTGTTTGTGCAAAATCCTGCATGCCTTGTGGTCATGGATTCCTGAGGCTCACCACTGTTGCAGGTACACCCAAAACCCATTTGTACTGAGCAACACATTCACAGGTGCAAATTTGTACCTTACAGTCTTCCCAGTTGAAAGAAACTCACAATGCACAACTCGTAATTCATCAAAGGAGAGAGTCATCATTGTTTTCATCACTGGCCTCTCTTTGCCAACATTATGATGGCATGGTGGACAAGGCAGTAGCCATTCACATGAATGAGCTTTGTGTCAGGTTCAAAGGTTGAGATCCAAGTATCATCACCTGTGATGATCCTTGAAAAGAATTGTCTCTCATCAACCTTTCAAAGTTCCAGATTGGCAACACTAATCCTTGCTCTAGTTTCCTCAGGGTTGTGCATCAGTCAACTTGTTTGGGATAAATTTTGACAATATTTTGTCGACTTCAAGTCCTGTTTCAGAATTTTTTGACCACAATCTTTGAAACACCAGTCACTTTGGCAAGTTCATAGATGCTCTGATATCAATCTCCTTCCAGGAGAGTTTTCAAATTGCTGTCTTTGGAGTTAATTTGCAGTGAGGTTGTCCTGAACTTTATTTTCTTTAATTGATCAATGTGTTTTGATGCTCTGCAGAAAAATGTCAGTGCAAGTTCCAAATACTTGACAAACTCATGCACTCACCTCCAAAAACAGTTTTCAGTTCCATCCATCCAGCATTGCATTGGTTTTCTTCCCTGAACACACCAAAACTTTCAATGGCACCCTTTGCTTGCCAAGTCTCTTGTCAATTTTTGTCAAAATACAACAACAGAAAACAGAACCACATGCAACAAATCAGGGAAACTTGAGTGGAAACCATTGATTAATTGTTCAACACATTTGTACTGGCTAAATTATCTGACCTACCTTGAGCACCTGTTGGATCCCTTGTGTGATGTGTTGGGTCATGTCCGTGAGAAAGGTAAGTACTCATTGGTCTTGTCTTTATGCCTTCTCTTGATTTTCAGAAAAATCTTTCACCGTTCGGAAGCAGCGACAGAAACGCAAAAACACACAAGAAGTTCTGAGGCGGGAACCCTGATGGTCGCGGATGCGGAGGGGGTGGGGGGGGTCTGGCAGCGGGGG
>JAAUXT010100807.1_pt1 | contig 12095 bp, 19 predicted proteins | sample 7278171 | NCBI WGS metagenome assembly JAAUXT01 (sample SAMN14350112, study PRJNA611818) | marine sediment metagenome | isolation source: surface marine sediment (1.8m) | place: French Polynesia: Moorea | collected 2018-08
CCAAATCAATCCTCATCTTGACTATAAAAGTGCTGCTGACATACTTTTGGAAGAGGCTGCCTATAGGTGCTTCGATTTGGCTCGCACCGATTTGGCTCATCAGCCCAAATCGTGCAACCCTTCTCAAATCACCTAAAAAGTGCACGCTCACAAAGTTTTTCATGGAGGGTGCATGATCACAGCACAGTGTTATGACCAGCGTGTGTGACAGGGCACATCACCACAGAAACGCCCCTTCAGGGAGAGAATCCTGAGCCTTGTAGAACATGCTTCCTGAGGTTCACCTGTGCAAAAGGGATGCACCACACACACGCACACGTACACACACCAGCGAAACATAAACGCGGCATCGCTGCAAGTTGCGCATCTCACCAACAATCACATGCATTGGACCTGCACCTTTTGCACCTGCCTTCAACAAAACTTCCAACATTCCTAGATCAAATGGCACCAAAAGAACTGAAGCCCAGCACAATGTAGAACAAACACCCTTTGTTGGCATGACCATCTGACTACAGTTTTTTTTCTACTTTGGCGCATATTGCTCACTTTGAACACTGTTGCAAAGCCAGACATGAAGTAGTGGAGCTTTTTATGAATTGTCAAGTTTAGAACCCACATTTGGCTGAAACTGATGAGTCTGGTCCTGCCCTTCCCTCGTTAAGAAAAAGGTCTGTCTGTCTGTCTGTCTGTCTGTTTGTCTGTCTGTCTGTCTGTCTGTCTGTCTGTCTGTCTGTCTGTCTGTTTTGCGCTAATGTGTGTGTGTGCGTGCTGGGGTGGACCCTCTCATTTCCCAGAGGCTTGACACATTTCCTCTTGTGCCTCTGTATCCCAGTAGAATACCATGTGCAAACCCTGCCCAGGGAATCTGCGTCCAACATTTGTATTTCAGAGGACAGAATCCTCTCAGAACCAGTCGTCTGAGAACCATGGTCCCATGTTTTCTCTGTGTGTCAGCGAAAAAATCCAGTGGAAGCTTCCTGACAACGATATCCAAAGTTATCGTCCTTTTAAATTTTGCAAACTGGTGTGGTCAGGTTTGTGATTGGCCAAATGAAAAACTAGCCCCAAGGAGCTCGCAGTGATTTGAGAGGCGACGAAACACATGCGACGGAAATGCAGTGACCGAAATGCAGTGACTAAAATACAGTAACTGAAATGCAAAGAAGTGGATGCACAAATTATCAATTTTAATAATTATTTCTGTTGTTTTTGTTGAGTATAATGTGCCCAAATCTACCCAAATTATCTGTACATTGAAATTTGTCACCAAATTACTAACAAAGCTTGCCAAAATCTTTGCCAATAAACACCTTCCTAAAATCCCAAAATACCTAAACTTTAGCCCAACCTAAATACCATGTACACATTTTTGAAAATGAAAAAATGACACTTATGCAACACCTAAGCAATGTACTACATTTCATCAACAAACATCCTTCATCAAATGTATACTTTCTGAGATATTGCTTTCTGTGCACAGTAAAGTACAGCCCTGTAACTAGACATCTGATCCACCCTTCTCCTGTTGTATTGTTGGAATGCAAAGAAGATATGTTCTGCACGGAAGATCGGTCTCTGTTTGGGGTCAGATCCGAGTTCGGCCCCGACCACAATCCATCGAACCTGGATCTTGACCTCACTAAAGAAGGGTGACTCATCCACTTGGAACCTTTTTTGAGGAGAAAAGCGTGACAAAAGCCAAATGAATGTCAAATAAGTGTTTTATTTCATCCACAATACACAAAACAGATGCAGTCTTTGAGATGACCACCTTCACTTCTTGTTGTCAGGTCTGTTGATATAGTACGCCCAGTAACCAGCATTGAACAATACAAAAGCCACTGGAAACAAAACCCTTGACACTTTGTGCAGTTTGGATAACTTTCTCTTGTGACTCTGCTCTACTTCCCTTGTGATCTGTTTCTTCATACAGCTGGAACACCTGATACATGTTTCTCTGTGCTGATTTTCCTGTCCCAAATAATTGACTATGGCTCCCTCCAGCAGTGATGCAATTACAAACGACAGTCCACCAAACATCCAGATATCCAGGGCCTGAAAGTAAATTATTTAAGTTTGGGGAGATTTTTCTTTCTTTTCTGTCTGCACTGAAACGTTTGTGGTTTTTGTTGCTACTCTGATTGCTTTTGTGTCTCGTAATGTCAACTTGCCTTCACATAAGGAACAGGTGGAAGAGATGACTGAACTGCACCACTGATGGTCACTATTGTCAACATCAGCAACACGCCAAGTGCAACCTGCAATGCCAAACTGTTGTTCCTGCCTTTGATACCCAGAGGAAAATTCAAAAACAATTTGCAATAGTTGTAGATACCTGGTTCCCAGCATCAATGTCTATCCAGAATATTAACCAGGAACTCATCACAGACAAAATGGTCGGCATGAAACCCTGAAAGAATGAGCAGTTTTGTTTGTGGAATACAAAAAGTACTGTCACAATTTTCAATCTGAGGAAATACATCAAAATATTATCATTTGAAATTACCTGGTACATGTAATATGGCAACTGCCTCTCAAAAATTATCATGACTACCATGTTGGGCACTGGCAGCCCATAGTCCACAGGTCTCACTGAACTTTCAACACCAACCATCTTGAATGCAGATGATTCAACAACAGTCACCTCATCACAAGATACAAATCTGCCACATGACACATTTGCAGCAAAGTTTAGTTCCATGAGGTTGTACACAAAAGATAAAAAAGATACTTTACAATGTTGGACATCATGAGGAAAGTCTCTGAGGTTCATTGGACATTCAATGTTGCTCAGCAGTTCCCTTGTGAGACCCAAAAAGCCATCTGAATACAGAACCAACACACTGTTGTAGATTGATATTTTGTCCTCTGTAAAACTTCTTGTGTGCTTTTCATTTTCCACTGAAATATCCCAAAGGAACACTGCAAAGATGAATTAGAACTCAGGCAATGATGGAAAAGATGCTGACTTAAATTTGTGCATCACAATTTCACACATATCTGTGAATTTTGAAGTGGTTTTGTGAATACCTTTTTCAGTGATGAACTTTGTTGGCAGCCCAATCATGTGAACTGTTTGATTATTTTCCACAAAAGGTGTGAACTCCAGTCTTGAATCATACCAGCCCAGCTGAATGTAGTACCGCATGGTGAAAGATGAACTTTTCTCTGATATATCAAATACAGAGAGAATGTCAATGTTAATGTCCACTTTATGTGGGCCTTCATGATCGGTAGGAGGTGAAACATTTTTGTCATAATTTCTGAACAAGTTTTCCAGGACTTCCTTGGTTGTGGTTGTTGTCATGTTCTCTGTCATGTGTCCCTTTGCAGGAAGCAAAATCAAAGAGAGGGACATCAAGTTCCTTGTGAAAAGCCACATCATCGTCCAAGGTGACTTCCCCAGTGGGGAAAGGAAAAAGTCACAGCTCAACAAACATTGCTGGGTGCTAAGATTCGTGACACCCTCACACGACTTCTTTCTCCACATACATTTTGAAACTAGTAACACCTGGATTTTGTGCAATTTTACAGGTGTGGTTTGTCCATCGGTCTGCTGTGCAAACACAACAATCCAATGGACCAAAACATCTGCTGGATAATTGAAAACATTTGCAGAGCCAGGGGTGGATCAAGCGGGAATCATCACAGAGTACATCATCACAGAGTGCACCATCACAGAGTGCATCATTACAGAGTACATCATCACAGTGCATCATCACAGAGTACTCATCAGATCAACCAAAGCATCAAGGAATATCTATCTTGACAGCAACTTTGACATCGTCAGATGAGGCTGAGAAATCTCGTATGAAAACGGTCACACGCACGCACACACGCACACACACGCACACACACCAGAGGCACGACACCACTGAAATGTCAGGCATCTCTCTAACAACTCATTTTGCACCTGCATATTTTTGCACCTGCCTTCAACACACCTTCTGACATTCCTAATGCCAGCAAAGAGCAGCCAAATAACGAAAGCCCAACAGAAGCCCAACACAATAAGCAGCAGGCTTTTTTGGCATCAATATCACATCATAATTTTGTTGACGTGCACAGAACAAAATGAAGTGGTAGATACTTCTTTTTTTGTACTGGGAAGCCAAAAAGCCACATTTGTCGGGAAGGGGGAACCTGTGTACATGTATTCCTTTTGCTCGCCTGAAAACTCTTAACTCTTTTTTCGCTATAGTTTCTTGAAGCGGGACTGGAAAGTTGGAGTCAGGATTGTCCAGGTCCTTGCTGTGCCCAAATGCAGAGTCTGCCTGCCTGCCTGTCTGTCTGTCTGTCTGTCTGTTTTGTCTGTTGTCTGTTGTCTGTTGCCTTGTACCTCTGTGTCCCAGAAGAATAGTTTCCACTGTTTGCAATGCAAATGTTGTGTTGAAGAGGTTGGATCTGTTTGAGTGGTTACACACCAACTGCAAATTTGCGGTGAGTTTCGGGCCAATCGAACAGGCCCCAGGTTTCCTCTGTGGGCCAGCGACTCCAATGGGGGCAAATTCACCTGCATTCAAGACACCAAGGGCCGATTCGATAGACCCAAAACTCACCACAACTGTAAAAGCTTGTTGAAATGATTTACTTTTTTCACATATACTTACTGTCTTTTCTGCTCCTACTCCTGGACAGAATCTTGTCGAAGCAGATACTTGGACACCTTAACCTGACGAGTGGTGTGAAGACTGGGTGACCTCTTCTTACCTTACCAATATTGCGCTTCTCCTTTGTTGTGCATTGCAAGTGTCTTTTGACTTTGTTTCACACACGAACTTGATTTGACCGACACAAAAAAAGACAAACACACCAAAACTCAGTGTCAAGATTGGGTTCAGTCCTGCCCCCTCCCTGATTCACTGGAGAAATGAGCAGCTGAGGCAACTGATCAGGAACTTTGAGGTTTGCATGTCTCCTCATGTAGCTTGAAATTCTGCATTTTTTCATACTCCAACTATTTTCCGGCGACAAACAAAGAAAAACAACCTGAGTTCAAGCAGTTCTGGTGGCCTCAATATTTTGTCAATTTCCACCAACTCTGCACTAAATTGTTCAGCACACGATTTTTACGTTTGTGTCACACCTGTTGTCTCCCCAAAGGTATTTTTCCATGTTGCATTTTGGGTACAGGTAAACATTCATGAACTTCAAAATTTTCCGGGAAAAAAAGGTAAAAAAGGCATAGGTTTTCCTCAAAGTCCCCAAATGTGAAGTAACTGTTGTTTATGACCACATAAAAATGTGTACAGACAATGAAAAACGGCACTGAGTTTGCCAGTCCTCTTTCTTCCATTCCAAACAATGTTTCAGTTGTTTTCTTCAGGCAAACTGTTCCTTGCAACAAAAAGAGACACCAGCTTTGAAAACATTTTTCACTTTCTCGCCAAACCTCTTGCCAACAATGACTTTGTTCTCCATTTTGTTTGTTGACAAGCAACTTGTGCACACTTTTTTGTGGAGGCTTTCACAACATTAATTATCCCTCATGAAATACACCCAATAAGCAACATTGAACAACACAAAAGCTAATGGAAACAGAAATCTTGACACTTTCTGAAGCACAGATAACTTCACAATGCATTGTTCTTCTTCATTTGCACCTCCGTTTTTGTTCTTACTGAAACACCCAGTACAAGTGTTTGTATGTTTGTTTCCCTTTTCAAGATAATGGACTGTGGCTCCCTCCAGCAGTGATGCCATCACAAAGGACAGTCCAACAAACATCCAAATGTCTATCGCCTGAAAGAATTATCATCTCACACACAGAATTGGCAAGCTTATTTCTCTATCTCTTCAGAATTTGCATTGTTTGGGTTTCAAGTATGCTTTTTACCTTCACATAGGGGACACGTGGAAGGGAAGCTTGAACTGAACCACTGATAGTCACTATTGTCAGCATCAGCAACACTCCAAGTGAAACCTGCAATTCCAAATTTCTGTAGATGCCTTTGGTATGTTGTTTGCAGCAACAAGACCAGGGCACAAAGAATAAACACATGCTACCTGATCTCCCATGTCAAGTTCTATCCAGAAGGTCAACAAGGAACACATCACAATCAGAATTACAGGAACATAAACCTGTTGTGAAAAAACACACACAGTTGACTGACACAACCAAATATTTGGATACAACATTTGACTGCAAGTTACAGCAAAATATAAACAAATTATAGAAACCTGATAGAAATAGAATTGCAACTCCCTCTGCAAAACAATTTTTATCACAGCATTAGGCACCATCACACCAAAGTCCATCGCTCTCACTGAACCATTTGCAAAGACCATCTTGAAGGCAGAAGACTCAATAACTGAAACCTTATCACAAGGTTCAAATTTTCCACAAAACACTTTCAGAGTGAAATTCAGTTCTTTGAGGCTGTACACAAATGACATGAAGGACAGTTGACAATGTTGGATGTCATGAGGATATTCTCTGAGATCCATTGGGCATTGTATGGTGCTCAAAAGTTCCCTAGTAAAGCTCAAATATCCATCTGAATAGAGGAACAATGCACTATTGTACATGGACATTTTGTTGTCAGTAAAACTACTGGTGTCTTTCTCATTTTCCAAGACAATATCCCAAATGAACACTGAAAAATGGGACACAAGCTTTTCAGAATCACAAAATTAATAATGGAAATGAGATCAAAGAAACCAACATCATAGTTGTTTTACCTTTGGTTGTTATGAAATCCACAGGCAGCATGATAATTGAAACTGTTTCATTGTCTTTTATAAATGGTGTGAAATTTAATCTCAAATCATACCAGCCCAGCTGGAAAAAGCATCTCATGGTAAAAGAAGAACTTTGTTCTGAGACATCAAAAATAGACTGAATATTGATGATAATAGAAACATTTCTTGCAACTCCATTTTCTGTTGGAGGCAAAGAATGTTTATTATAATCCTTGAACAAATTCTTCAGAACATCCTCTGTTGTGATATTGCCATTTGTATTGCAATTGACTTGTGTTGCAACCACCATGACAAGCAGAAACATTTTTGTCCCAAAAACTTCCATCCTGACGTCTTTGTAGAGAATATCTGGAATGAAGTCCATGATCTACGAGACAGGTTGTGGGAGTGTGCGTTGGTGTGAGTTTGTGTACGTGCGTGTTTGCTGGGGACACAAAGAATTGCGTGGCTCGGTGTGTGAGAGAGAAAGAAAGAGAGAGATAGATGGAGAGAGAGAGAGAGAGAGAGAGAGAGAGAGAGAGAGAGAGAGAGAGAGAGAACAGCTCCTCTGGAGCAGGAGTAGCCGGACCAGTGAGGAAGAGAGGACGTACACTTCAAGAAGGGCCTGAGATGTGTGTGTGTGATAGAGAGACAGACAGACAGACAGACAGACAGACAGACAGACAGACAGAGTTGTGTTTTCTGAGGCTGACCTGGTCTGAAACGCGTGCACCACACATTCGCACACCAGTGTGCGCTTCTCCCCAACAACCACACGTAATGCACCGGCATATTTCGCACCTGCTGTCAGAAAAACTTCTGACACATTCCTGATGCGAGCAATGATCAACGAAACAATAGGTGCCAAACAATGACAAACAAACACCTTTTATTTCGCGACCTTCCAACAAAAAAGTTTTTGCGCGGGTGTTCCAAACATTGAGAACTGCGCATTGCCCAGACTCGTATGATGTCTTCTGGATGTGGGTCCCAAGACTATCAATCCAGATTTGTTGAAAACAAAGGAACCCGTCCTTTTGATGCCCCCTTGTCTCGTCTGAAAAGAAAATTTGCCAGAATTTTGGCTTTCTTTTTTGCAGGCTTGCAGGCCGGATTGTTTCGTTGGAGTTGTAACCTTCCAGGTTCCGTTGGTGGCCAAAACATGCTGTGTGTGTGTGTGTGTGTGTGTGTGTGTGTGTGTGTGTGTGTGTGTGTTGAGTGTCCTGCAAGTGTGCCCTGCCATCTTCTGGAGGTCTGACATGTTTTCATTTGTGAGAAGAAAACTTGTGTGCAGACCGAGCCAGGCAATGACTTGTGGTCTTTCCTTGCACTCTCTGCATGTATTCATTTTGAAGCATCTACATCTGCAATTTCTCTGTACTCGGGTTTCCTGTGTGTATCAGCAAATCCAAGGGGAGCGACCCCCCACATCCCCGAAAAAGGTGCGAGGCTTGGCTTCCTTTCCGTTTCCGGGGGTGCCTGAATCAAAGGTGTGAGTTTACCATTGTATCAAGGAACCTTGGTGGCAAAGACGAAAACAAGTGGGGTTGCTTCTTGTATTGACACGGGGCTCAAGTCCAGGCCTCCCACCCAATCCACCTTTTCCCTGTATATTTTCAATACAGATGAACAGTTTTGGTGTTTACAGCAGGAGATGTGTCTTTGTGGGCAGCCCCAGGTTCGATCCCCGACCCCAATCCTCTCTCTGCAACATGAGCTGTGCACGTGAACGTTGTAAACAAGGCGTGCTGCGCAATTTAGAAACATACGACCAGCGATTTCGGATCGCCTGAGGATTTTCAATCATAAAATTCAGATTCTACACACGGGAATGGAATCTCCAAGAGACATAGGGCTTGTGTAACACCGGTTGTGTCTTGCACAACTTTTCTTCAGTGAAGAAGCTTGAAACTCGCACAGTGTAAAGCAGGTGTCATTCACACAGGGACGTGACACACCCAGCATGTCACAGGGCTGGTTCTCTCTGGTTCTTTCTGCCTATGCCAGTATCGCATGGACTCCGGTCCACTTCCTTCGGACTCGATGGTGACGCAGTCCGCCTCCAGCGTGAACCTGATCTGACCCCGTCTGTGACACAGGACGGACTGAGACAGGGACACGCGCCTGGCCCGTGCAGCACAGACCCAACCTGCCCCGGGGCCTCAACCTCTGCATTGCACACGCAGATTCAGGGCAACCAGGAACCCCGAGGGTGAGAAGGGACACACCCAGTGAGGACTGATCTGGCCCTCTCTCCTCTGAACAACGCGTTCCCCAGCACACCTTCTGATGGCCAACGCACCCACAGGCTCAAAAGAGACCACGCCCAGGTCCTGAAACGCCTCTGGTGCACACCGCCCTCCCCCTCGCCTCGTCAGCATTCTACCGGCACCACAGCTTTACTCACATCCGGTGAGTAACGGCGGCGCACGTCTGTTTCCCTCGAGCCTTATCGGGTTCCAATAAACCTGCGACGGGCGGAGGGCTCTATTCGACCAGACTGTCTCGATTCGGGATATTGGCTTCAGTGCTGGGAATACAGATGCGCTGGGTCTGTGGAGGGGAGGAGTCAGGGGTGGCTGGGCCGCTCCCCCGCCACCCTTGTTCAGAAAGTGAATTGTGAAAATTGGGCGTGGCCTGTTTGAATTTTCTGTCAAGTTGCTTGATTTTAGGTTGGCTCTGATTGACTCTGAATCCACTGCGGGAGTAGCACCAAGAGTTCTGACAAAAACAGGGGGTATCTGTGAGGTTAATACTCCGGAATTTGAAGGTGCAAGGTCATGATCTATGAGATTCAATCATCTGAACTTCCCTGGATATGCTTCCAATGGCCAACCTTACAAAGTCCTCACGTGTGTTCCAAAGATTTTCTTCTTGAAATTGTCTTGTTTTTTTTTGCACCAACCTGGAGTGGGGCCTGGACAACACTCTTCGTCCCACGCAAAATAATATGCCACTTGCAACAGAGACCTGTCCATCGAATTGTTGACCCACCCTGTCCAGGATCAGCCCACCAACTCCCCGGGATGTTTTCGGTGAGTTCACCAGCATGCAAATGTTCCACTTCAAGCGACAAATGGGACAAGTTGCTGCAAGTGTTCCTTCACTACACTAACAGGTGCATTTTGGTCATGATCCAAAACGGGAAAGTTTCTGAGCGGAAATCCGTCACTTTTCTCTGGTTGAATCCGTCATAGAAGGTACAATCCGTCCATCTGATGTGACAGGGCTATTCAAATCCAATAACAGACTGAAGAAACGCAATGAATTTCTTGCGCAAATCTGGAATTCGTTTCTGGAGGATCGGCATCAACTCCAGGGGGAGCACCATTCCAAAGTGGAAATTTTGAACATGTGAATCTGAAAACAGGTGCCACCTGGGGATTGTGAGGTGACATTTTGGGATTATTTTTTTGTTTTCTGTGGGTCGGGCCCTTGGACCCCCTGGATTTACCCCCGGAGAATTGTGTCGATGTTGACAGTGGTCAAGCCTCGCGTTCACAGGGTGTGATCAACGTGTCCAGCAACATGGTGCCCTTGGCGTTTGGTCCACGTAGCCAACGAGTAGAGTAGACGCACGTGGGATGTGTGAGGTACAGCGGGCCTGTGCAACTCACTGTGACCGGACAGCGTAAAGGAGAATATCAGGCAGGACGTGGGCGCAACCTGTGTCTTGTTTTTATCAACAGGGCTTGGCGTTCCGTTTGAATGTCTAGGAAATTGTGACTTTCAGCAAGAGCCCCGTGAGCCCAAAAACGCAAAACGCAAATGCAATTTTTCATGCAACTCCCCTCACTTTAGATCAGTCCACTTCTTCTTTGGAAAAGAGAAAAATTTAGCACCAATTTTACCTGCTTGGTGCTGGTACGAAATTGAATAAAAATTTACAAAATAATTCACATACAGATGTTGAAACACCTCAACTCTTCTCTTGTCTGCCTGATTTCTCTCAAATTGTGCTGATCATTGTGTGATTCATCAGGGGAGATGTTCAACGCAACTTCCGCAAAAGTTGCGTCATGCCTCCACGTAACCAAGGGTTGCGTTTGCGTTTTCACTTTGCTGAAATTCCCAAATACGACCCACGTGTTCGTCTCTCGCAGCGATGGCTGCCAACACATCAACCTTTCAATGCTTACCAGCGCAGTGCAATCTCGCATGCAGTCACACACAGTTGTTCCGTGTGCTGCTCGCTGTTGTTCATGCGTGAGTGATTTTGTCCTCCTCGCTTTTTCGACGGTGCGAGTCGCAAATGTTTGTGGGTCTGACGCGAATCGTAGCTTCGCACACGCAGTTCATGAATATCTTGCGAACTCGAACATCGCTCGAATTTTTCAACAGCAACCCACGCTCCAGGTTTTGCTTCGTTCTTGGCCTCAGTTTGTCTCTGTGCATCGCGGACGGGTCTGAGAGCTGGGATTGTGGGTTCAGAGGGCGGATCCATTGCAGAGCCAACCTTCAACTGGTCAAAATGGGAAAAAGTGCCTGGACAACAAATTTTGTTCGCCGGAGCACCATGGGACACGGACTCATTGGGACATACAGATCGGCGCACGCAAACACGCACACACAAACACACACACACACGTACTCTCTCTCTCTCTCTCTCTCTCTCTCTCTCTCTCTCTATCTCTCTCTCTCACACACGCACACACACACACTCTCTCTCTCACTCTCTCTCTCTAAAACCCAGATTCATCATTAGACGGAGTTTATTTCCAGCCCAAACCAGGTGCGAGTCGTTTATTAAATCCCCTCTGTATTACCGGAGGGACTCCGAGCCTAGAATCTCAATCGCCTTTCTCTGCGGCTATTACGAAATGTTGGTCGCTGAGGGAATTTCGGCTGCGCGTCTGCGGAAGCAGACTTTCTGGGCTGATAGTCCTTCCACTGGTAGATCCAGGATGAGGGTGAGAGGAGGGAGACGGTGGAGACCTGACGGCGTCAGGTTTCAGAGGAGTCCGAAGTGCCGCGTCAATGTATTCAAAATGCAAATCATGAAATTTTCCGTGCCTGATACTTCACCCCTTGATCCACTCCTCACAAGTCTTCCGAATTTGTATGTTTCAGGAACCAAGTGACCAGAGTTTATTGCGTCAGCAAGGCACAAAAAATAGCTCCATGGAGCTCACGGTGATTTGAGGAAATTCTGATTTCCCTCACCCTGATTTCGCTCACTCTGATTTCACTCACTCTGATTTTGCTTACTCTGATTTCACTCACTCTGATTTCACTCACTCTGATTTTGCTCACTCTGATTTCGCTCACTCTGATTTCACTCACTCTGATTTCAGTCAACTTTTTGGCAAAAATTCTTACTTTTTCACTCAACATTCATAACTTGGAAACTCATTCAGTACACATGCAAATGGAACAAATTTAACCAAATGGAACTTTTACACATTGTTTCA
>JAAUXT010127870.1_pt1 | contig 12095 bp, 6 predicted proteins | sample 7278171 | NCBI WGS metagenome assembly JAAUXT01 (sample SAMN14350112, study PRJNA611818) | marine sediment metagenome | isolation source: surface marine sediment (1.8m) | place: French Polynesia: Moorea | collected 2018-08
CTTCGAACCGCTGCTCCGCGCGGGCATAGGTTCCCGGTCCGAGGGGCTGTTTCAAGCGCCGGTAGCCCAGCAGCTTCAACTCGCTGGCAAATTGCTCGGCGGTGAGCGCCGCATCGGGATACAATTCCAGGGGTCGAGCAAACACCTTGGCCGGCACCGACCAGCGTTTGCCCTCGAGTTGGGGCTTGATAATGGAATTGAGGTGCATCATATACGCCGTGAAGGCGAATAGCACTACGGCGAAGCCTCCCGCCAAGATCAGGCCCAGCGTTGCAACGACAGCCCGCTTCAGACTGGGCCGTGGTGCTCGCCGCGGACGCCCGGAACCCGATCGTTTCCGCTCCGGGTTGGGACGGGGGGAGGTATGAGTGGTTTTGTTAATCATAATGGCTTAGGTTAAAGTGATAACCCCACATGGTCGGGGTGATGATTTTGAAACGCATCCCGGGTTTCCCTATTGCGGTCATTATCTCGGGTTCTCCCATCGACCGACGGCAAATGAGCGTGGCAATGACCGAGCTTTACAGTAACACCGCGAAAAGTCAGGCAGCCCTGGTTGCCGCCTTACACAATCCCACCCTGTATCCACATCATCCGGTGGATCGTGTCGAACAACTCGAGACGCATATATCGTATATTCTGCTTGCAGGGGATTACGCATACAAAATCAAAAAGCCGTTGAACCTGGGTTTTCTCGATTTTACCACTCTAGAGCACCGAAGATACTTCTGTCATGAGGAATTGCGCCTGAACCGTCGCTTGGCACCGGCGTTGTACGTGGATTGTATCCCGATTTGCGGTAGCACGGAAAATCCCGTTCTCGGCGGGCAAGAGGGAAACGCTCTGGAATACGCGGTGAAAATGCAGCGCTTCCCGCAACATGCCCTGCTGAACCATCGTCTGGCGCAGGGCGTGCTCGAATCCCACCATATCGACGATCTTGCTAGGCAGATTGCGACTTTCCATGGCACCATCAACCGAGCAAGTCCTGCCACGCCCCTGGGAAATGCCCAATACACCCAGCAGCCGGCCTTGGAGAATTTTCGCGTTCTCCGCGGCCTGTTGCGGGATAACCGCGACCGGGAACAAGCGGCGGCGCTGGAACGCTGGACGGTCTGCCGCTACGAAAAGCTGCGGAGCGTACTCGAGGCACGCAAACGAGACGGCTTTGTCCGTGAATGTCACGGCGATTTGCATCTGGGCAATATCATTTTGCAGGGTAGCGAGATTACCATTTTCGACTGCATCGAATTCAGCGACGCGTTACGCTGGATCGATGTCGTCAACGATCTTGCTTTTCTGTACATGGACCTGTTCCACTGCGCTGCCCCGGAACTCGGGCATCGTCTGCTGAGCGGATACCTGGAATTCAGCGGCGATTACGCCGGCCTGTGCCTGCTGCCATACTACCAGGTCTACCGGGCCATGGTGCGGGCCAAAATAGCTGCCATTCGCCTCGGCCAGGCGAATCTGGACGAGGCGCAACGGCAAACCACCGCGGCGGAATGCCGTGCTTACCTGAAGCTCGGGCTTGAGTTCACCCGGCCGCAACGGCCTTTCCTGGTGCTCACCCACGGGCTGTCGGGATCGGGTAAATCCCATCTGAGCAACCAACTCGTAGAACGCCTGGGCGCCGTTAGAATCCGCTCCGACGTGGAGCGCAAACGCCTGTTCGGTCTCGCCCCGCTCGCATCCAGTGATTCGCCACCGGACCAGGGCATTTACTCCGCCACGGCGACCGAGCGTACCTATGCCCGGCTGCTGGACATGGCTCGGGGCATTCTCGCGGCGAATTATCCGGTGGTGGTGGATGCGACTTTCCTGGATCCGTCCTGGCGACAACGCTTCCGGGATTTCGCCCGACGCCATCATGTTCCCTTTGTCCTGCTCGCCTGCGCGGCCGATCCCGAGGTACTGCGGGCCCGGGTGTCGCAACGCCATGCCCGCGGCAACGATGCCGCCGAGGCCGATCTGGCGATCCTGGAACGGCAGCTCAAGGGCTACACCCCCCCAACCCCCGAGGAACAAGCCCTCGATACCGCCGGCGGCGACGATAACGCCCTGGTCGAAGCCATCCTGGCAAGGATCGAGGAGTAAACCGCCCCTTAACAATGTCTAAACCAAACCCGTGTGCAGGTGCTGCGCCCGAGCACTCGCGAGCGATCCGGAATATTTTCAACACTGTGCTGGTATAATCCCGCGATTGAGCTTTCCCAAGTGGCCCGAAGATACTCCCATTGAAAGCGTATTGTCACCATATTTCGCGACTCATCGGTTTCGGCATGGTCTCATCGATCATTGCCCTGATGAATGCGGATTGTTCGCCCGCCGACGAGGGCAAGCGCCTTACCCGGCCCGCGGGCGAGCACTCCGAGGGAGTCCCGTCCGACCGCTATGCCAGAAGACAAGCCAGGCGACAGCGCCGACGCTCCCAGAGCGTCAAGCTGACGGTGTACGTGGAGGGCGTAACCGGTGAGCTGCGGGACAATGTAGCGGCCTTTCTGGAAATCAACCAACCCCCGCCCGAGCCGGCGGAACCGGAGGACTCGGAACAGCCCGATAACTTGATCGAAAAATCCGTGGACGGGTTTATCGAAGAAGTCAAGAAAATGGCGGGGGAAAAGGAAAAGGAGCCCACCCAAAATGGCCAGCCTCCGGTGGGCTCCTTCAAGCTGCAGGTGAGCGAGCGCCGTCTGCGCTGGCTCCATGGACGCGCGGAAGCCGACATCGAGCGCGCGCTACAACCCTTCGGCCATTACAACCCAGTCGTAAAGTCCTATCTGGACCGGAGCGAAAATCACTGGATCGCCACGTACAAAATCGATCCCGGCCCCCTGGTAAAGATCGATCGGGCCAATATTCGGGTTATGGGAGACGGCGCGCAGGACCCTGTGTTCCAGGATCTACTGGCGTCGCAACCGCTGGTGGAAGGCGCTGCTCTGGTGCAGCCCCGCTACGAGCAACTCAAGAGTGACCTGCGTCGGGTTGCGGCCGAGCGAGGGTATTTCGATGCCGAATTCGAGCAAAACACCATACAGGTGAACCCACAGACGAACAAAGCCGCCATCGACCTGATATTCGACTCGGGAAGACGCTATCGATTCGGGGAGATCACCTTCACCGAGGGAATACTCAAGGACAGTCTGCTGTGGCGGTTCGTGAAATTCGATCCGGGTGAGCCCTACAAGTCGGCGAAGCTGCAGCGACTGCAAAGCGATCTCATCAACAGCGCCTATTTCGATCGGGTCCAGGTCAGCACCCCCCGGGATGAGCTGAGTGAAGAGGCCGCCGCCGAGTTCAGCTCAGGGTATGTTCCGGTGAACGTGGAATTGGAGTCCCGGGACAACCGGCGTTACGATTTCGGCTTTGGCTATGGCACCGACACCGGGGTTCGGGGCAGCGCGAGCTTCGAGCATCGGCGCCTGAACAAGAGCGGTCACCGCTTGACCACCCGGCTGCTGGCCTCGCAGATCAAATACAGCCTCCTCGCGAGTTACGAGATTCCCGGTGCCGATCCCACCACTGACCTTTACACCCTGAGAACGGGTATTTTTCGGGAGGATTCGGATGTAAAGGATACCTTCACCGCCGTGGTGGGACTCTCCTGGAGAACCAGCTATGGCCTCTGGGATCAAACCCTGTCCCTGGACTATGGCTATGAGTCCTTCCGGGTTCAGGACCGCAGTGAGTCGGGGCTACTGATACCGGGCATCTTGCTGACTCGGGTGGACGCCGACGACCCCGTCAACATCACCCAGGGATACCGCCTGGATTTCAGGCTACGGGGCGCCTATGAACCCTTGCTGTCGGATGTATCTTTCCTGCAACCGCGCGCCCGGGGCAAGCTGATTCACGTTCTCGGCGCCGCGGGAAAGCTTATCGTCCGCGGTGATTTCGGCACCACCTTCGTATCGGACTTCGAGCAACTGCCCTCGTCCCTGCGCTTTTTCGCCGGCGGCGACAATAGCGTGCGTGGTTATGAATTGGACAAGATCGGACCCGAAGACTCCGATGGTAATGTCAAAGGCGGTAAGAGCCTGATTGTCGGCAGTCTGGAGTATGAACATCGCCTGGTGGGCCGCTGGAGCGCCGCGGCGTTCGTCGACAGTGGCGATGCCTTCAACTTCGATGAGCCGGACCTGAAAACCGGCGTTGGCGTGGGGGTACGGTGGCAGTCCCCCGTCGGTCCCGTGCGGGTTGATTTTGCCCGGGCCCTGGACAGACCGCCGGGTGATGACCTGCGGTTGCACTTTTCCTTTGGCCCACCCCTATGAAACTGCGCTACTTGCTCTGGCCCCTCGCCATCCTGCTCACGGCTCTGATCACAACCCTGGGTTTGGTGGTCTCGACCCAGACAGGACTGTTAGCTGCCATCGATGTGGCCAAGCGGGTGCTGCCCGGCGAGTTGCGCATCGAGCGGATTGAGGGATGCCTGCTGGGCCCCCTGGTGGTGGAGGATTTGCATTATGCCGACGGCGATTTCAAGATTGGTTTGGAAAAGCTGCGTTTCAATTGGTACCCCCGCGATCTGCTGCGGTTACACGTGAACCTGGAGACGCTGACCAGTCAGGGCTTGGAAATCCACCTCCCCCCACCGGGCGAGCCGGAAGAGACGGAGCCGCTGCAACTGAGCGCCATTCCGCTTCCGCTTGGCTTCGAGATCACCAACGCAACCCTCACCGATACCCGCATCTGGCTCCACCAGGCGGACAAGCCGCTGGTCATCGACTCGGCCACCCTGCGCGCCCATAGCGAAGGCCGCAGGATAATCGTCGAGACCTTGGCCGCCAGCGCTCCCGAGGGCGAGGTAGCATTGGACGGAGAGCTGGAGCTGGCGGGCGCGAACCCCCTGGAGGTTCATCTGCGCGGCACCTTCAATACGCCCGATGCCCAGCCGTTGCGGCTGCTGGGCAGCGTAACCGGTGAGCTGAACCAGACGCTGGCGGTCGACATCAAGGCATCGGAACTCGTCGATGCCACCCTGGTGGGCGAGATAACCCAACCCTTGCAGGAACTCGGATGGTCGGTTGAACTCGACTTGGCGGCGCTGGCGTTGGGACAGTTCTCCCCGGAGCTCGGTGATAGCAGCATTACAGGTGAGCTGACCAGCGCCGGCAACCTGGATGGGTTTCAGGTCGATGGCGGGTTTGCCACCACTCTGCCGGAGGTCGGTGCGATAACCGCAAAGCTTAACCTGACGGGCAGCCCACGGAGTCTCAAGCTCCGTGAGCTGGCCTTGCAAAGCGCTGAACAAGCCCTGGCATTAACGGCCCGGGCGGATATCGATCTGGCCCAACAGATCCTCAGTGCCGACGGCCAATGGCGGGATCTGGCCTGGCCCCTGACCGGAGAGCCTCAGGTGATAAGCCCCCGGGGACAGTTCACGGCCAAGGGTACGCCCAAGCAGTACCAACTGCAGCTGACCGCAGACCTTGACAGTACCCAAAGTGGCCCCATCGCCGCCACCCTGGCCGCCGTCGGGACCGATCAGCGCGTGACGCTCTCGCAGCTGGAATTGCGTGCAACCCAGGGCGATCTTGCCCTGAACGTGCAGGGCGAGCTACGTTTCGCCGATCTCACCTTCAGCGCCAACGGCCAATGGCAAGCCCTGACCTGGCCGCTGGTGGGCACCCCGCAGGTGGAAAGCCCAGCAGGCACCTTCGAGGCCAGGGGTAATATCAAGGATTATGGTTTTAGCCTCGATACCCGGGTCCAGGGCCCCGTCGTTCCCAGGGGAGACTGGAGCTTGACCGGACGCGGTTCCGCCGAGGCGATGCGAAAACTCACCCTAACCGGTAAGACCCTGGAGGGCGAGATCCGCGCCGAATTGAGTGCCACCTGGGCACCGGCGATTAGCTGGCAGGTGCAGGTCAGCGGTCAGGCTCTCAATCCCGGTGCCAAATGGCCGGAGCTGCCGGGCAAGCTGACCCTGGGCCTGCGCAGCGAGGGGTCTGTGGCCGAGGCGGGTGGCATTCAGGCCACGGTCAATCTGGATGAGCTTTCCGGGACCTTGACGGGACAAAATGTGCGGGGCTCGGGTAGCGTGGAGATCCAGGACGAGACGTTTCGAGTGCAAGATTTTAGTATCGATGCGGGCAACGCCCGCCTAGTGGTGCAAGGGACATTGGCCGAGGCGTGGGATTTGAGCTGGCAACTCCAGGCATCGGACTTGAGCCGACTGTTACCCACGGCGACGGGCTCCATCACCGGCTCAGGCCAGGTGACAGGGCCGCGCGATAAGCCCCGGGCCGTGCTGGATGCAACCATGGATGCGCTTGGGTTCGGTGATATGGGAATACAGCGGCTGCGCGCCTCGGCCAATATCGACATCAGCGGGGCCACCCGGTCGCGTCTTGACATTAACGGTAGCGGCCTGGAACTGGCCGGCCAGAGCTGGCAAACCCTGACAGTCACGGGGTCCGGCACGCCCGCGGACCAGCAATTGCGGGCTGCCCTGAACGGACCCCTCGGCAGTCTCGAGCTGGCCCTGTCCGGGAGCTACGATCAGCGGGAGCCAACCTGGCGGGGCCGCTTGACACGGTTGTCGGCGGACAACCCCCGGATCGGTGCGTGGAACCTCAGCAAGCCCCTGGGGCTGCAGCTCTCGGCCCAGCGGATCAGGGCCGAGCCGAGCTGCCTGGTAAGCGCACCCACCCGCCTTTGTTTTCAAGGCCGCTGGGATGCGAGTGCCGGCGGCGAAGGGCGCATCCGCCTGGAGAAGCTCGAGCTCGAGCGGTTCAATCCCCTACTGCCGGAAACGGTTCGGGTGCGCCGGGCGAGCCTCGGCGGTGAAGCCAACGCCCGCATCGGGCCCGATGGCAACATCCAGGGCAATGCCGTCATCCGCCTCAGCCGCGGCCGGATCATGATGACCGCCGACGGGGGGCCGGCGCGGATCGGGCTGGCGGATGGCGAGCTGCTGCGGGTCCGCATCGAAGGTAATAGCGCCGATGGCAGATTGAATCTCAACCTGCGCCAACTGGGGCGGATCGCCGCCAATATGACCGTGACCAATCTGTCAGGACAACCCGGCCTCCAGGGTAAAATAAAGGCCGACATCCAAAATCTCAGTCTCCTGTCGACGTTCGTTCCCCAGGTGGAGGATGTCAGCGGACGTATCGTGGCAAACCTGGATGTATCCGGCACCCCAGTGGCTGTGCTGATTGGCGGCGGCGTGCAGCTGCAGAATGGCACGGCCAATATTCCCCAGTTCGACACCCGAATTCGTAACGTGCGTTTCGCCGCCAACAGCGATGGCCGGGGTACGCTGAATATTTCCGGCTCCGCGGACTCGGGGGACGGTCAGATTCAACTATCGGGCAGTATCACACCGGCCGACAGGCGCCTGTCGCTCGAGGTCAAGGGAGAGGACTTCCAGGTGGCCAATTCACCGGACCTGCAGGCCCTGATCAATCCTGACATCCAGGTCTCCATGCGACCAGACGTGATTCGGGTGGAGGGTGAGGTCGTCATTCCCGAGGCCAATATCAGACCCATGGGCGGCTCCAGCAGCACCTCCGGTACGAGGACCCGGGTCGGTGTTTCCCCTGACGTGGTGGTCGTCAAACCGGGCGAAGACCCCACCGCACTGGAAAGGGCGCCCGGGCTTGGCATCTACACCCGGGTGCGGATTATTCTGGGTGACAACATCCGGGTGGAAGCCTTCGATTTTGCGGGTAAGGTCTCCGGTGATATCCTCCTGACCGAGACACCGCGCATACCCCTGCGTGCCTCCGGCAGCGCCGAGGTCGCGGCCGGCGAGTTTACGATTTCCGGGCAGCGGCTGAAAATCGAGCGCGGTCGGGTGCTGTTCAACAACAGCCCCGTGGACAACCCGAGCCTGGACCTGCGCGTGACCCGGACCGTAGAAGAAGCCGCACCGGTGCAGTCATCGCGCACCTGGAACCAAACCGGTTTCAACGAATTGCAGGCCGCGGCCACCGCAACCGGAGGGCGCTACGTCGTCGTCGCCGGCGCCCAGGTAACCGGCACCGCGAGAAACCCCAAACTCAATCTGTTTTCCAACCCACCGATGCCCGACAGCAGCATCCTCTCCTATCTGGTGCTGGGGCGCGCGCCCACCAGCTCCGGGGGCGGATCGGTGGTACTGGGTAAATACCTGACCCCCAATCTGTGGGTGGGCTACGGCGTAGGGATTTCGGCGGAGACCGAGAACACCTTCATTCTCCGCTACGATATTCTCAAGAATTGGGCCATCAGAGCGAATTCATCGGCCGTGAGTAGTGGCGCCGATCTGCTTTACACGATTCGGCTGCGCTGATTGGACATGTTTATAACGCCAACCTTCATAACGATATATTGGGAGAACAACCTATGCCCTGTTTCGACGTAACCTCCACGGTCAATGAGCACGAGCTCACCAACGGTGTCGATCAAACCAACCGTGAGGTCAACAACCGCTACGATTTCAAAGGTTCGAACGCCCGCGTCCAACACCACGATGACCTGCTGGTGCTGGATGCCGAAAGCGAATTCCAGATCGATCAAATGACCGACATACTCTATAAGAAACTGGCGAAACGCGGTATCGATGTTGCCTGCCTGAGCGCGGGAAAGGTAGAGACCTCAGGCAAGCGGGCAAAGCTTGCGCTCACCGTCCGCCAGGGTATCGACAAGGAGCTGGCCCGTCGGATCGTCAAACGGGTCAAGGACAGCAAACTCAAGGTACAGGCCGCCGTCCAGGGCGAACAGATACGCATTAGCGGCAAGAAGCGAGACGATCTGCAGGCCATCATCGCCTTGCTGCGCGAGAGCGACCTGGGCCTACCACTACAGTTCGTGAACTTCAGGGACTGAGGAGAAAAGCAAATCTCTGCAAAATCATTGGCAACGGACCGGGAACCCAATGATAATTGCAACAGTCCATTTGGATTGAGCAAACCACGGCCGAAATCCAGAAACCACACGTCATCAATCGCAATACCGCCTGATACGGTGCCCTCCTCCAGGCCCGCCACACGATTATCCCGGGCCGGTTCGCGGGCGTTCATAATGCCCGAGTGCAGCGGTATTCAGGAGAGATCTTTATGAAACATCCCATACACCGGCTGATCGTTGCGGCGACGGGGCTGATCCTGATCGGGGCCGCCAGAGCCGATACCGTGACCTTCCCCGATTTCACCGCCTTGGTGGAAGCCTACAGCGCGGCCGTCGTCAGCATCGACGCCACCGGCGAGCAACGTTCGACGCCCATGGGCGATCTGCCCATTCCCGAGGACAGTCCGTTCTACGAGTATTTCAAGCGCTTTTTCCAGCAAGACCCTGATCTTGTCCCGCGTCGCCCGCCCCTGGCATCGAAGGGCTCCGGCTTTATCATTTCCGCCGATGGCTATGTGTTGACCAATGCCCACGTGGTCGAGGGTAGCAACAAAATCATCGTCGGTCTGAGCGATCGCAGCGAATTGCCGGCCAAGGTCATCGGCACGGACGAGCGCAGCGATGTGGCGCTGCTGAAGGTGGACGCCAACGACCTGCCGAGGGTAAAAATCGGCAATCCATCGGCGCTCAAGGTAGGTCAATGGGTACTGGCCATCGGCTCGCCCTTCGGTTTCGATTACACCGCTACCCAGGGTATTATCAGCTCGCTCGGACGCAACCTGCCGAGCGGTGGCTACGTATCCTTCATTCAAACCGACGCCGCGGTCAATCCGGGTAATTCGGGTGGTCCCCTGTTCAATCTCGATGGCGAGGTCATCGGTGTCAACTCGCAAATCTACAGCCGCACGGGCGGCTATCAAGGGGTTTCGTTCGCCATTCCCATCGACCTGGCCATGGATGTCGCGCAACAGCTCATGGATACGGGTAAGGTCGCCCGGGGCTGGCTCGGAGTATTGATCCAGGAGGTGACTTCGGAGCTGGCCGAGTCCTTCGGTCTGGATAAGCCCCACGGCGCCCTGGTCGGCCAGGTACTGGCCGATAGCCCGGCAGAGTCCGCCGGGGTCCAGGCCGGGGACATTATTGTGGGATTCAACGGCAAGGCCGTCGCCACGTCCCGGGAATTGCCCCCGCTCGTAGGACGTATCCGCCCGGGCACGACGGTCGATGTCACCGTGATTCGCGAGGGCGAGGAGAAGACCTTGCGCGTCACCATCGAGGAGCTACCGGCGGACCCCCGGCGGCGTGCCGCGGTGCAATCCCAGGAGAATCGTCTCAAGATCAAGGTCTCCAACGTGCCGGATGAATTACAACCCCAAACCCGGGGGGTCACGGTAAACGAAGTTGAACAGGACGGACCCGCTGCCGAGGCCGGTATCCAACCGGGCGACATCATCGTTCGGCTGAACAATCAAGAGATTACCAACCGCAAGCAGTTCCTGGCGTTGGTGAAAGAACTACCCGTCGACAAGCCCTTGCCGGTTCTGGTGAAACGGGGCGACGGCGCTCTGTTCCTTGCTCTGACGATACCCAAAGAGGAGTAAACCAAACCTCCGCCGAGGTCGGTCCGTTGCCGCGGGCCGACCAACGCCCCTTGGGCCCCTTTTCAGCAATGATACTTGACACTTTTTGCCATGCTGCAACAATATCGATCCAACGACTCATTAAAAAAATAATAAAACTCACCCCATCTCCAAACTTTATTGGAAGGCAGTGCCCCATGAACGTAGATCCCTCCCAGAGTCAAGACTCCGAACAAATCCCGACGAAGACCACCGCAACCATGATCGATCTACCGATTACCGCGGAAACCGAAAAGACCGACGCGGAAACCGAAAAGGTTCAGGAGCTCCCGGCCGAGGATAGAGCAAGTCTGGACAAAGTCCGCGACCTCCTTTTCGGAGCGCAGGCTCGCGAGAGCGACAAACGCCTGAGCGATCTGGAGACGGCGCTCGCCCGGGGCCTGGCGGAGCTGCGCAAAGACCTGTCGGAGCGCATCGACGCCCTGGACCGGGACCTGCGCGGCCGGTTGGAAAAACTCGATGAGGAAATGCTTGCCACGGAGGCCGATCGGACCAAGGATGGGCAGCGGCTGTCCCGGCGTCTGGAGGAGCTGCGCACCGATGCATCCCGCCAGCTCCATGCCGAGACCAAGCGCTTGCTGGAACGGATCGAAGACGAGCATCAAAAAACGGTGACTTACGTCGACCATGCCGTGGACAAACTCGAAGATGCGAAATCAGACCGCGAGGCACTGGCTCAGATGTTCGCCTATCTGGCCTCCCGGCTGGAGGGCAAAAAGAGCTCTGGTTAACTTGGCGTTAACGATAACGTCATGGGTAATTCGGCACACTTCAACACAGCTTCCCGGCAGCCGGACAGGGACCGCTCCGCGGTGGATGCGGATCTGGCTCGCTTGCGTGCCCTGTTGCTGGGAAAGGACTACGAGCGCTTGCTCGCCCTGCAGCAGGACTACCGGCAGTTGGCCGCCCTGAAAGAGGAGCTGGGGGACCCGAGCAAGCAGGCCGGCCGGGTCGCCGGGATTCTCTCCGAAGCGGTGTTGCTGCGCGAGCACGCGGATCGGGGCGTGAGCAAGGCGCTGCAGCCGGCGATCGCCGACTCGATCAAAGCCTCGGTCCGCAAAGATCCTCAACCCCTGATCGAGGCCATTTTCCCGGTTATCGGCCCGGCAATCCGGCGCTCGGTCAGCGAAGCGATAACGGGCATGCTCCAGGTATTCGAACAGTTGCTGGAGCACAATCTGTCCTTGCGGGCTCTCAAGTGGCGTTTCGAGGCCTGGCGTACCGGCAGATCGTACACCGAGGTCGTGCTGTTGCGAACCCTGGTGTACTGGGTCGAGCAGGTGTTTCTGATCCACCGGGAGAGCGGGTTGTTGCTGGAACACGTGGCGTCGCGACAGGCCGGTATCCGGGACCCGAGTCTGGTCAGCGGCATGCTGAGCGCCATCAAGGATTTCATGAGCGACTCCTTCACCCTGCCGCAGACCGCCACCGTGCGCTCGCTGCAGGTGGGCGACTGTAACGTTATGCTCGAGGAAGGGCGGCTGGCCGTGCTCGCCACGGTCGTTCGCGGCAATCCACCCAGTGAGCTGTCGCGGACGATTCGGGGGACGCTGGAGACGATTCATCTGCTCTTCGGCGCCGAGCTCGAGCGGTTCGATGGCGATACGGCGCCGTTCA
>JAAUXT010117491.1_pt1 | contig 12094 bp, 11 predicted proteins | sample 7278171 | NCBI WGS metagenome assembly JAAUXT01 (sample SAMN14350112, study PRJNA611818) | marine sediment metagenome | isolation source: surface marine sediment (1.8m) | place: French Polynesia: Moorea | collected 2018-08
CATCAGCATCACTCCTGAATTTTGGAAAACTCGAGCATCCCCTCACTCTCGAGTTAAAAAGCAAAAGAAATACATCTACCCAGTTTGACTCTATAAATCATTGGTAAAAGCACTATCGCAAAATCTGATATGAATTTCTGACAAAAAATGAAAAAGAAACGCCAAGTGTGCACCAAGTAACGGGCCCTAATACTACTACCATCCAATCGGAGTGGATGACACAGAAATCGCATCGCACAATGGGAACGGGTCCGGTTGGTACAAATGGATGGTGAGTTGCAGCAGAGAGTCGCAGCTGAGTGTGTCCCATCCATTGAAAATGCCTTGCAGTGATCAAGCGACCTGACTCCGCACTGCTGCGACTGCGATTCACCCATCCAGTCGCGCGACTCGCCATCCAGATCGGGGTTCAGTGTGTCCGCACCCTGAGTCCCAACCCTGCTGTGAAACTTTGAGATCTGTGTTAAATTCTCAGGGTAAATTCTGAGTTGTATGAGTCAATGGGCCTGGTTAATTTGTTTACATGTTCAGCACAGCATTGAAAATTACACAGCGATTTGAGGGATCTGTGTCAGGCGAGCCATGCGGTGTTTGACAGTTGAAAGATTCAATTTCCTGTGTTGTCTGTCATTTTCGAAGACATGAGGTTTCACGTGTGAGATGAATGCTCAAAGCCATCTCTGGTTGATTTGTGGAACAATGTTTTGAAAGTGTGGGAAAAGTTGGTTGTTTTCTGTGTGTTCTTTCAGCAACTGGCATCAGTTCTTCAGTGTCTTGTGATCCGACCAGCTTGTTCAATCAGATCTTTTTTGGTCGCAAACTCATCAAGGATGTTCGCGTTCTTAGTTCAAGGAACCACGCAAAAGTGAGACAAGCGACGGATCTTTCCTCTGTACGTATTTGTGTTGCCTGACCACCGATGGAAATCATGAGGGACCCGATGTTCGTTTTGTCGCACAGATCGAGCCTTCTCCTTGCTTCATCTACCCAGGGTCGTTAAAAAGTGGACTAACAGGCTTTGCCTTTTGCAAGGATTTTGGGCGCAGTGATATGCATTGAACGTTTTGTGGTCAAACGAAGCCAGTTTTTTTCTTTCCGAAAATGAAACGGAGAAAAAAGGTCCATGATCGAAGGAAACTGACTTCGTGGGACAGTCTTTGCATTGCGAATCAGTCAAGTCTCAGCAGACGTGGAACTTCTGCAAAATTAAATTACCACAACCGGATTTGAAATGTCAAAGGACCTGCGTGGAAACCCAGATTCATCTTACCACAGCAATGAGGTTTGTGTCTGAATAATCCGAAGACATCTTCTCCAAAAGATTGCAGCTGCTTGCTTTTATGTATCCACTTAACCCTCGAAGGAAACGACGCTTTCGCTTGTTTCGTGACATTTGCGGATTGTTACAAAAGAAAAAGAATTCGCACCTTGTAACACGCTGAGTAGTACATGTACTTCCTCTATGAACATAGGCAACGGAATATTTGACAACTGCATGCAAAGTCAACAGGAAAATTGATCTGATTGCAGCTTCTGTGTAAATTCCCATTGTGATCCAATCTGTCACAGTACAATGGGTTCGTGTGTCGAGTTCTTTTCGTTGCTCGACTGCAAACTGGGAACAAATCAATGTGCATCTGCACGTCGAGTACTGCAAGTTGTTTGTTCTGGGTCGATTACGAGACCAACCTGGCAAGGTTTTTGCGTCCAACAACACAAAAAGAGACTCCAGTCTGGTTGCAAAATGCAAAAGCCCTCCACCATCCAGTTCGAACTTGTCTCACATACACGCACACACTGTGTGTGTGGTGGGTCGATCAAAACCAAAATAGATCTACATCTTTCACCCGTCAGAGGGACCAGGGAGCACCCTTCCTCCACCACGAAAACGTTTGGTGAAACTTTTCTGAGTCCTCCACAAAATGCAATCTTTCGTAGTTCGAACAATTCTAATTCCTTGAGATTTAATGACAGAGAGAAGCAAAACAGTACGAAAATTGGTGAACATCTGAGAGAGGGAGCGTCGGGTCCAGTTGCTGCATTCATGTGGTCTATCTATTCCTGTTGATGTCATCGCTGGTGTGGAAAAGCTTGCCACATCCTTCATATCACTGGCAGTTCTGCAGAGTCTCCGTCTAAATCACATCTGAGTCTCGGTCTGAATCACACGTGAGCCTGAAGGGTGTCTCTGGCAGACGTCTGTCTGATGTCCATGCTGCAGAAGGCAGACACACAGATTGCCTCCGGACGCGTTTTGGGGTGATCCATGTGGCGCGTGTTTCTTTGTCGCTGCCTGTTCCTGATGGTCGTTGCTGGCAAATTTTGGTCAGTGAAACAAACACGTCATTCTTGTTTTGGCAGATTTAGAAATTCGTTATTTGCTGAGATTTCTCCACAAGAACGGCAGACAAACGTCAACAACCCTGGCTTGGTCAACTACTTGAGCGATCGACACATTAACGACCGGACGAAACACGAGACGTTGATACGCCCTTGTTGCTGAGGAAAAACTTTCATGACAAGGACCTGGGTCCTGCAGAATACAGCAGAACCAAGAGGAACTCAACAAATCCTGAGACTCTCTTGTGGGGTCGAAACAACACAGCTCACTGATTGTCTCGATTTTTCGTCCAACAGATATACAGTCAGGTCAAGTGAAGGGAACTACGAGGCACCAGGTTCGACTCGAATCACTCACGCCCCACAAACCAGGAATGCAGAATCAGAACGATCTGGGCTGAACCCAACACAGGGTTCAGAACACAACAACAGAAATATCCCAGTTCGACGTCACTGCAACTTGGTCGGACTTCTCTGGGACTTGTCTCGACTTGGCGCTCCGACGCGGAAAGCTGTGCACACATCAACGCCAGGTTCAGGTAGTGAATTGAATGCGAACGGCCCACGCCAGCCTCCACAAGCCTGGTAATTATCCTTTTGTTGAACCCCACATGAAAATTAAAAAGAGCTGTTTGTCCAACGTATTTGACAGGCATGTCTGATTGAGCAATTGATTTCTCTGGCCTATTGTTCGCCGAGCATCAGCGTAGGGAAATATGAACCCTGCAACGAGCGGGCCAATATTTTCAGAGCCGATCAATATTCTCTTTGACAAAAAAAAATCGGGATTTTGACGTTCTCAATTTCAGCATTGCTATGAGTCTCTCGAGACTTTTAAGTAAATACTGCTGCGCATGTCGACTTTTGATTTAGACTGATATGATTGGTTTTGTGTTGATAAGTGACACTGACCAAAAAATCACATCAGAGAGAGAGAAATTGCCCCGCAAATACCCGAGGGCGGCTGTGGGCCACTGTTTCTGCACAATGGGTTTTGTTGAGAGAGATGAAGCTTCACAGCCTTTCACAACCGTTTGTGCGGTTTGAGGACTGATTGTGAATGAGTGAATGAACAGTTATTGAATGACTTTTGTGGTTTCAATTGATTGCAACCTTCACCGTTCTCATTTATCGTGGAACAGGCAACAGGTTTGAGCCCCTTGGGTTGAGAATTGTGGAATCTCACAGACCCAAGTTCCATATGTTCTGTGAAAGTTTCCCATGCAGTTCTTCCTCCAGAAGGACAAATAGAGAAGCGCTAGATTTTGCATCGAGTCTGGTGGACGTGTTCAATCCGGTTTCTGGTTGCTTCGCCGGCCGGTGTGGCAATCCTTCGGCTGTATTCCTGTGAGGTTCTTTCTGTCATCCAGAAAGCTTCAACTGAACCTCAGATTGGTCAAACACTCGTAGTTTGTCTGGACTATTGACAAACACCATTGCCGTTTTCACTATACTCATCCACAAAATTCCATGACCTTTGATTGCTTCGGCAAAATCGATTGACACGGAGAAATGTATCGACTGGAATGGATCAGGGTTCCTGCGAACGTCTGAATTCTACATTACATTGACTGTCCTGGACGACGCAGCCTCCGGCATGCTGCCATGGTGCGCCAAGACACCACAAGGCACAACAGCAAAGTGAACACAAAGACAATCGTGCACATGAGAGCGAATGGGATTGTTTTCCAAATGCGAAAGAACGAAAACCTATCTTCATTTCTTGACATTGGGTTGAATAATGTCTTGAAAGATTCTGGGAAGAGCCTGCAGGGGAGAATTCGAGTCAACGTGATTAATAGCAGGAGCTGCGCACGGCGGCGCACAAGACATCGCCGCCGCCTCGAGTGCAGCGCTGATGTGTCTGAATGCGTTTAGTGTAGCAACTGAGTCCTTTGTCAACACAATCTTTCAGGGAAACAAATTTCTTTGCGAATGTTATGAAATTCAATATACTTTGCCTCCGTGTGTGTACATCTTGGGTGGCGAGAGCTTCCACTCCTGCAGAAGCTTTCAGGCTGTGCAAATTGTCCCTGTTCCCTGTTGCATGCCCGGAGTGTCAACTACGTTTCTAATGTGACTCAATTATTCGTTTCCGAAGCAAATTACACATCACAAACCGGTGAGATTCCCCCACCTATCTGTTCTGTGTTTGCATTCAAAAGAGGAGGGTCAATACCTTTCCCTCGTCATTTCCTGGTTTTTCTGCTTCACGCTGAATGGGACATGACCGAAACTTCGACGCAGAGTCTGTTCACCAGGTGCTCTTTTTCTGTCTTTTTCCAGGTCGATTTGGTTCTCTGTAAACTTCGTTTGTTTTTCACGAAGAAGCTGTCTGAAAAATTGTTTCATTGCAAAAAGGTACTGAAAGTACAAGTGTGTTCCCAGTGGATAGAGTGAAGATTCGACTCGAGGTATTCTCGTGGAGGTTCAGTCGGCAGACACAGAAGGAACACAGAATTAAGGCTGCATCCAAGGAGGGCAGCTCTTGAGTCCGTAGTTTCGTCCTTTCTTGGCCTTGTCATGAGGTGCAGCACGTACGACTGATCGTCCAAGTTAGTTTTATGTATCGAACAGAAGAGTTCATTCAGTTTTCAATGTGGCCTTGATTTCTGTTTTCGTCCGAGTGATCACAAACCAAAAACTTTTCTCAGGAGAAAACCAATCATTTCAGCTTGACTGGCAAAGAAATGTAGAGGGATCACACACACATGAGTGAAAACAAATTGAAGAATGTTGGATTTCCAGTTTGTTCAGTCGCCATCCACTCGCGCTAATTGGGACGATGTCCGGCGAGGGTGAACCGAATCCTTCTCTGGAAGCTTTGTATGGTAAGGACAAGAACTACATCAACTTCAAAAAGTCCTTGAGATGATTTTGATTAAGTGGTGCACGTGCATTATCATTCAAAGCAAAATTATTCCCTTGAGGTTCCTCAGATTTCTCAAGCCATTGGAGGTTTAAATGATTTCCCACAATTGCTTTTCTGAGGCAGAGGTATTTGGTGAAGCACAGATCTTTTGAGCGCTGATATGAAAGGAGATTATCTATCTGTTGCAACGCTTTTCAACCTGAATTCCTCCAAAGGAAATGTTGGTCGGGGTATCCACTGCAAATTCCAGACGTGTTTAAAGCAGTCAGTTCTCGTGTCCTTCAGAAACAGTTCTTTGGTCTTTTTTGGTTTGTTGACAATTTGCACAAATCGTCGCGTTGTGCTCAAAGACTGGACTTTCTCGCTCCGATTGCACCAGAAAAAATCCCGTTCTTGCTTGCACACAACTACTCTGAGTGTTCTGATTTCAAAAACGTTGTTTGAAAAAGAAAGACTCGAAAAGAAAGAAGACAAAGCTGTCATATTTTGTCGACTGCAGCATCCAAATTCACAGAAGTTTTCCAATTTACGCTTCCATACTTTGGAAGTTCTAAAGAGGAGCTCAAAACAGAAAACAGGATGGAAAGTTCAAAGCATATTTTTGCAAGCAAACACAACGCGATTCTCCTTCACTTTGAACTACCATACTCTCCTTCTCCATTTCTTCAACACTTCTTCAATAAAATGTGACCAGAAGGATTGTGCGAGTAGGTGAAGGAGATCGGATCTCTCCTCTGAGACCTTCGTTGTGAATTGAGTCTCGGGTCCTTTCGTGGTCACTGTCAGGACCAAGTGTCTGGTTCATCAATTCCCCACGCTGAGGGCCGACACATCTGAGTTGTTCTGTCCTGGAGTTTGGAGGAGGGAAACAATTGAAATGAAGCAGCCAAAACTCCTAAGCAATGTTCGTTTCCCTCGGCGAAGCACACCGAGTTTTGGCTGGGGTCAGGAGTCGCATCAGCGGACCATGGGACCACATCATCTCACATCAGATTTGACCACTCACGGCACAAACGTTCACTGAACGAGCTCACACACAGAAACATGCAGATAACTACATCCTGCCGCGTTAGTCTCTGGATGCTGGTCCAATTGCTTCGTAAATTCCATTCATCAGTCTGTCCTAATTTTCTTAGCATTGAATGAACAATCGTCCTGGCAGCCAGAAACTCTAATGAGTCCATTGAGTCCACATCGCTGTTTGTAAAACACAGAAACATATGTCCCAATTAGTGAGCTTGTCTCCCGTAGTCATACACACACTTATGCCTCTGCAATCAACTACTTGTTCGCTTCCAACACATTCACAAGATTATTTCGAATTGCACCTCGAGATATTCATGTTTGTTGTGTTGTGTTTTGCATGAAGTGAACAACTGGTGAACAAAGCCGAATTGGCCCATCAATGCATGCAAAACATGATTTTGCTTTGGTGCCAGGGATCGCACCGTGTGGCCGGAACTTGGAACTTAACTCACACTGAGATCCAGAAGGAAACAAGTCGTGGTCCCTCTCAACACAACCCATGCACTTGTGACATGAGCCACACAAAATTCTCATTGTTTGCGAGTCCGTGTGCCAGTACCCCAAGGGTACGGACCACCCGTGTCTGTGGTCAAAATTTTGAGGTGAACTCGGTCAGTCATCTGACCTATCTCAAAACATTTGAAGTACTGCAGTGTTTGTCCAAAGACCGGACAAGGTGACAAAAAGCAAGCCCCGGAGAAAAGATCAGTTTATAGCAGCGGTGAGTTTTACTCCGGTTGACGCTTCCCAAACGAAATGTAGCTTCACGAACAACCTCAGCTTTCCTCGTACATGTCCATGTCACTCTCCAACTACAACGCAGCCACTATATTCCCTGAAACTCATACCGTGACAATGCCTCGAGCTCGTACCTCGTTGTTCGTGTCTTCGTGCTTTGAGTTGCAGACGCCCACCTTCAGTATCGTCAAGTTTTGTATGCCTTAGCAAATGATCTGAAAATAGAGAAGCAGCTGTTTAGACGCCAAGTAGAAATCCAGTGTTTTGGTGAAAACAACAACAAAATGTTCTCGTTTTTGACGATGTGTAGCGCAAGTGAGGAGAAATTCGGTTGGTCCAAAACAGGAACAGTTGCCGTTCCGACTGATAAGGTCATCTTGCAATGCGATATCCACAATGACATTTTCAATTGTGCGTTGTCCTTTCAAGGCAAGAGCACCACATGCAGTTGAATCTATTTTTATATTTACACGAGGGAACCTCCAAAACAAACTTTCCCTCACCGATTTGAACAGGAAGAAGTTTTCACTTCTGTGTGGTTTCTTCCCCAGGCAAATATAACATATGTGCAGCAATGGGGATTGAGTAGATTTATGGACAGTAAACCTCGTGGAAATTCTCAAATATTTTTCATCAATCTTTTCTCTCACAACAGCTGTGCAAGGAAGACATGTTTCTCTCAGGCAAAATGTTCTGATGAATATTCCTTGTCTTGGTCAGCCTCCAATGCAGAATGGAGCAAAGATTCAACTAACATCAAATTCTGCATGAAAAGTGGATTGACACCCATTGACACTTGGAGACCTTTGTTAGTAGCATGGAAATAACTGTCCAAGGCTCTCGTCTTTACTTGTGGGAAAAGGTATGAAAGTAGACCCAGTCTCTGAGGCATCAATAGAGTCAATCCAAAGAATCTGATGATGACTGAACTGACTATCAGAACGAGGAAATTTGACTGAGCTGTCAAAAGGACTCTTTCCTCCATTGACCAATCAAATCTCCACTAGTGTTGAAAGATAAGTTGACATATGGTGCATTCACAAAAGTTTGAGACAGAGTGGTTTCTTTTCAGCAGAAAATTATTCTGGAAAGTTATTTTTAGAGGTCCCTCCTGTGGCATCTCATCCAAGATGTCTTCACTTCACATCCCATATGGGGGTGCACATGGGACACATGAATTTATGGTGTGTACAAATGGCTTGCCATTTGGTGTGCACAAAGGGGGTGGACAAAGAGGCACGTGGCATCCAAGCCACGCGCAGTTGTTTTGCGCACTGCTTCTGAAATGTCGCGGAATGTGACATTTGCGGAAAATTAATTTCCTGACGGCGAGGGGTTGCGGATGTGAATTCACTCGAAACCGTATCAACTAAAAGGTTTCTTGCAAATGTGGTCATTGCTGCGGCCGTAATTTACGAAAAGGCGAGACTTCGTAACCCGCGATTTCCCATTTTTATTGCCCTTTATCATCAGAGAAGTTTCATATCACAGTGTGGCGAGAGTACCGCGAAAAGGGTGTTTGGACTTTCCATGAGGTTCAGACAAACAAAACACGCCAGTCGTCTGCGACATATTGTGCTCCAGGAACGATGGTCCTGTCTGTTTTCTATTTTGTTTCGCTTCTGCATGCGCTGTAAACGTGAATAAGACCTGGTCGTGCTGCCTGTGGAAGCCAAGACAGGTGAAAGCGGACCCAAGGTCTCCTTGCAATTCTGCCTCCCACCGGCTGTGGCTCAGAACCCAAGCGCTGGGTCTCATTGAAGGGTCTGGCTCTCAAGGCCCTTCTGCTTTGAGCCTCAACGTTCAGTCAACCTGAGTCACTTGCTTTCTTGAAGACAGTGTGGTGTGGACGTTGTTGTCAATTAGAGCTCAACACATTCGTTTTGCTATCATTCTACCTTCTCCCCTGACATCACTTGTCAGCAAAGGGAACAAGAGTCTTTTGTTTGTTCTCAGTCAAACAACTACAAACCACTCAAAAATTCCTTGCCGTGCAGTTTTGGACCAAGAGCTGTGTATGTTTCACTGAGTGATGGCTCAAAAGAACAGCCACCGGTTGTCGTCTTGTGTTGTTGGACTTGCCCCTGCGGGGCGTGTCATTGTGTCTCAGCGTGAAGCCACAGAGACGCCTTCCGTCCGAGGAGGAGCTTTTCACTTGCTCGGGAACAACTCCGATTGATCAACTTTTATGAGTTTCTGATGTCACTGGAGTAGAGTCGGGAACTGCGGGTGGTGGATTAATTACAGGCTGAAACCAACAGCGACCATCCCACGGGGACATTTTCTCATTGCATAATTCCTACACACGACACAGCTGTTCGTTCTCGGCACACAATATCCTGGTCCTTCGTCACGAGGAAAGCGTCCAGGACTTGCAGCCGCCACGCCGATAATAAAGTTTAAGCCTTCTGCCCACCTACGCTTTTTCGTGCAATTTGTCTTGAGTGCTGGCTTCACAGCCAGGTCCATCGAATCAAACAGGTTCAGAAGACTCTCACCGCACGTTCCCAACACTTTGTGCCACATTTCCTGCAACGAGGATGCAGGCATAAACCTGACAACTTGGGCCAGGCGCCCCAAAAGTTGTCCTGATGACGCTGGAGAAGACACAGGTTTGTTCGGATCCTTTGATTTCGACTGACTGGAAAAACGAAGAGATATGAACTCAATTCTGCAAAAATTGAAGCCCAACAGGGCATCCTTTGTCACCTTGTTTTTCACAAGTCAAGACCCAGGACAGATTTCTCGCCTGATTTGAATGACCGATTTCGGAATTATGCGCATAAGGAGGCACAGCACGTGTGAACGCGGTGCTCGTAAATCAGTGGGCAAATCCACGACATCTGCAAGAAGCAGAAATTACCCGGGATGAATCTTATTTGCAAATCCTGAAGTCAGCCATAAATCGCAACCCGAACACAAGAAAAACCTGTAGTCGGTTTTTGGTGTGATTAATTTTGGACGCAATTTCATGTTGCGCCTGGTTACTTTCCTGTCAAGTCACGAAGTGAAACACGTGGGTTCACCAAGCCCAGTCCAACAAAACAATGTACATAACGGGAAGTCTCTCCATCTCGAGTCTTACCTCTGGCACTTGAAACCGAACGCTCGCTCGTGATGACACAAAATCCGTCCCTGAAGCAGTCAACAGCAGCTCAAAGCCTGTTGAACCTGAATACACTGTTTTCTTTTGTCAGCAAACTATCTTGGCGTGACATTTTTGGTACCGAAGCCGTTCACTCTTCGCAGTGAAATGTGACTTGAAGCGCCGTGTACTCGTGTGGACAGAACCGCTCGTGCTGGAAGTCGGCTAAAGAATATCCATTAGGCACACATGGCAATCATTTCTTGAAAGCACCATTGACAATGATATTGTGTGAACAGTGTGTGGCTCGCAAAGCTGTCAGCTCGCACACAGGAATAGGACCGAGGCAGCTTCCTCCCCTTTGAGCAGCAGCAACCGTACCTTTCTCATCTCCTGCCACCACCCACCCACTTTCCGGTGAAGGCTTTCACCTCAAAGTGACAAACAACATCATTATTATGCTCAACTGCACTTCAGCTTACATACGGAGCACGATGTAGATTCAAGGCGGAATTAATGTCGACGCCCGGATCACCAAGTTTCTCTGCGGAACAATTACAGGGACCCAGATTGCATTTCCAGTGAAATATTCGAAGGGTTGCCATGTCAACGGAGCTAAACGAACACACAATTCAGACTTTAATCGTATTTGGCACACTAATGATGAAGCTTATCATGCCACAGGCAAAATTACACTTCATCATTCGGCAAACACGAAGATAAAGTACAGAATATATGAGAGCAAAACTCGTACCAGTCGTTTGTTGTGGGAGCCCAGAGTGAGCAGGAAACTTGACAGACCTTCCCATTTTTGGAAGAACGGCCATTCAACAAACACGTCTTTGACAAAGACATGACACGTGGTAATGTTGTGTTCTCACCCCAAACGCGTCACACCCATTCTCCAAAGTATTCTGAAGCTTTTCCAGCCGCTTCCCGACAACGGACCCTTGAGTATTCAAAAGGAAGTTCTCAGCCGAACTTGTGGTCAAGACTTCAGACTTATCAACCGCGAAAATGAAAAATGAAGTGTTGAATTATAACAAACAAGACCACTTCTTTAAGTGGCCACATCATGAGATTGATCCACGTATGACCAAGATGACACACAACAGTGACCACCTGAAAACAATTCTCAAACCCCTTGCACTTTGAAAAACACCTGGATCAATTATTCTTTTCACCAGGAGACTCAACACGTCCGTGCACCACCACTTTGTTCATTCGCGTTTTCAGCCAACGTTGAAATTCACACGGACGCTTATCAATTTTGTCAGAACGGCTGTCACTGAACCTTTGGGCCCCTGAAACTCTGTGTTGTCATCCACGTGACATGAACATGACTGGGTGCTCGATGTTTGTGACAGACTGGATTGACTGATCGAGCATCTCTTGAACGTCAGCTGAACATGCACGGAAGTTTTGCTCCATGCAAAAACTGCAAAACATCCTTTTGAGCGTCTTTGAGAAAACTTGAGGAACCTTTGCGTAGTTTGTTCTTTTAATTTTGCGTCCATTAGATTATTTAGTGGAAATAATTTTTGTGCAAACTTTTTTTTGCGCAAATGTCTTTGTCGGTGTGCAGCCTCAGTGCACTGCATTGCACTCTGTGTTTGGGGGTCAAATGTCTTCAGAAATCAATAAAGAGATCACAGGTTGACCGGTCGGCTGAGCACTCAGTCAGAGGGAATTCATGCAGCATGATGAAGGCCAAGTTGGCTCAAAGAGCTGAAATCAAATTTTGTCAAAGAAGTGGGTTTTCTGTGAGTGAAACTGTGCATTGGATTCAACAAATGCATGGCAGGGATGCCTTGTCAAAATCGCAAATCTGGAGATGGTATGCAGCTTTTGCTGGGTGGAAAGAGCCAGAGCTTCTCTGCACATGTTGGGTCAACATGGATCTACATGGATCTACGTGGATCTACAAGCTGTCACTGCACATTGAGACTTACTGAAAGAATAAATCAGAAACTGAAAAATGGGGAAACAAACCAAGTATCTTGAAGAGAAACTTGACAGAAAACGTGAAATCA